>Ga0209826_1001941_pt1 | contig 13970 bp, 10 predicted proteins | sample GOMGulsemesocosm_5_FD_184637 | JGI IMG/M metagenome (GOLD analysis project Ga0209826, IMG submission 184637) | Methane-oxidizing microbial communities from mesocosms in the Gulf of Mexico - GOM15C Gulf of Mexico (SPAdes) (version 2) | ecosystem: Environmental > Aquatic > Marine > Cold seeps... | reverse complement strand
AATAAATAGGTAACAATATAAAAACAGGCATAAAATATGCTTATTTAAAAACTCACTAGAAAACTTATTTCAAAACTAACTGGAAAGTTTATGAAAACCCTAAGGTTACCGCTGATTTTATTAATGACTTTAACGTTAATTAGTTTTAATACTTTGTCTCAATGGTATGAGTCGCAAGGACATGCAAGCTTAGAAAAAAACACCCTAGATATTGCCCGAACGAAAGCAATAGAAAATGCTTTGAAAAAAGCATTATTAGTTGCCGGTGCAAGTGTCTCTAGTGTGCAGCAAGTAGTAAATGGCTTGCTAACCCAAGATAAAATAAGCATCCGAGCCAGTGGTAGCGTCAACTCTATTGATCTTATTGACGAACAACATAGTAATAATATGATCAGTGTTACTATTCGTGCTGATATATTTCCGCAAGAAAAAAAATGTTTCGCTGTAGATTTTAAAAAATCAATATTACTCACCAAAAGTCGATTAATTAATCGAGAGCAAGCAAATATTGGTAAAATATACGATATTGATACTGTTTTAATTAAACAGTTAAATCAACAGTTATCGGCACAAAGTAGCTCAATAAATAGCAAACTATTATTAAAAAGTTCCACGGACTTTTCTCGTTTGAATCAAAGCCTTCAAGAAGAAGAAATAAAACTTCTAACGTTAGCATTAGCAGACAATACGGATAGCCAATACGCGCTCTTTAGTGAAATTAATGACATATCATTAACACAACAAAGAACTAATTCGTGGCAGATATGGCAACAAGGTATTTACCCAAGAAATTTTAATTTCACTCTTTATTTATATAATGGTTTAAGTGGTGAGTTAGTTTGGCAAAAAAATTACCGAAATTCAGCATTATGGAGCTTTAACAAACGAAATACTGTTGATGTTAATAGCAGCGTTTTTTGGCAAAGTGAATATGGTAATATGATCAACGCTCTTATTGATAGAGCAGTGACAGATCTTGATGAAAGTGTAATGTGTGAGCCAAGTGAAGGAAAAATAGTACAAGTAGCAGGAAACCAAGTAGTTATTAATCTAGGTCGTCATCATGGTGTAAAAATTGGTGATGAATTTTCACTTTTACACCTAAATAATTTCATTAGTGATAGCGGAAAACACTACGCAAGTTACAACATAAGCCCGTACAAGGTAAAAGTAACGAAGCTCACTAAACAAAGTGCTACAGCAGTGACTATTGATAATGGTTTGTTAGGTAATATTCAGTTAAATGATTTGGCAATAAGGCTTTAGTTAGCGCTAAAGTTATATAATGTTATATAAAGTTATAAATGGTGGGCAAAAGAAATTGACCACCATAAAATTGACCACGATATAAAGTACTTACTATTACTAGAAAGGACTTACTAGAGAATAAATAGCACTAAGCACTAAATAACGACAATGCGCTTAGGCGCTACTTGACCATCATCATCAATAAAACCGACACCAATAAATTCAGCTTGCTCATCTGTTTCATCTTCACCAATATAAACTTGAACATTCCCTTCCATAGGCGCTTGATAGGCTTGTACTGGATTACCATGACGTAAGAAATTCGCTGACATATCGTCAACATAAACAGCTGGCATACCTTCAACGGCACTTTGCATTGGCAGTAACAAAGGATCAAGTAATTCTGAAGGGGTAATATCTTGGGCTTTAGCTTGCTCAAGTAATGTTTCTAACTCAGGTAAAGTGACCATTTTATCAATAGGATAATCACCTACCGCTAACCGCCTAAGATCAGCAACATGAGCGCCACAACCTAAAAGCTCACCTAAATCATCAACGATAGTTCGAATATAAGTACCTTTTGAAACATGAATTTTCAATTCAACTTCATCATGTTCAAAGCGTAGTAGTTCTAAGGAAAAAACAGTAATATCACGAGCTTCGCGTGGTACTTCTATACCTTCACGAGCATACTTATATAAAGGTTGCCCCTGATATTTAAGTGCTGAGTACATGGATGGAACTTGTTTAGTGGTACCACGAAAACTATCTAAAGCGGTAGCTAGTTGTTCACTTGAGACATCAACATTTTTTTCACTAACCACTTCACCATCAGCATCACTGGTCGTTGTACGAACACCTAACTTTGCAATAACTTGATAAGTTTTATCCGTATCGAGTAAAAACTGCGAAAATTTAGTCCCTTCCCCTAAACAAATAGGCAACATACCTGTGGCAAGCGGATCTAACGCACCAGTATGCCCAGCTTTTTGAGCAAAATAGATACGTTTAACTGCTTGCAAAGCATGGTTTGATGACATTTCATAAGGTTTATCTAATAACAATACGCCATTAATCTGACGCCCTTTTCTACGCTTCGCCATGCCTTATTCGCCTTGCTCTTCATTATTATTGTCCACTGTAGTAGTAGCACTATGATCACTCGCAACGGCTTTATCAACCAATGCGCTCATACGTACACCTTCTGACATTGAACTATCATAAATAAAGCGTAAATGCGGCATAATCCGCGCACGTAAACGTTTACCTAATAATGAACGTATGTAACCTTCAGCATCAGCTAACACTTCTAAAGAAGCCTTAATTTCATCAGGTTTGTCATTAAAAAAAGTAACAAATATTTTAGCATAAGCAAGATCTCGTGTGACCTCAACCGCTGAAACAGTTGTCATCTGTAAACGAGGATCTTTAATTTCACGCATTAAAATAATGGCGATTTCTTTTTGGATTTGCTGACCTACACGGTCAGTACGGGCATATTCTCTAGCCATTTTAACTCCTAACAAAAACGGAGGCATAAGCCTCCGTTTTGATTTAATATTCGAAGGTTATAGAAATTAAAGTGTTCTCTTCACTTCTACCGTCTCAAACACTTCAATTTGGTCACCAACACGAACGTCGTTGTAGTTTTTCACCCCAATACCACATTCAATGCCATTACGAACTTCTTGAACATCGTCTTTAAAGCGACGTAATGATTCAAGCTCTCCTTCGTAAATAACTACGTTTTCACGTAATACACGAATTGGAGCAGAACGTTTAATAACACCTTCAGTAACCATACAACCAGCAATTGCGCCAATTTTAGGTGACTTAAATACATTACGTACTTGTGCTAAACCAATGATTTCTTGCTTAAACTCTGGCGCAAGCATACCGCTCATCGCTTGTTTAACTTCATCAATCAAAGCGTATATAACACTGTAATAACGTAAATCAATATTCTCAGATTCAATCACTTTACGCGCGGAAACATCAGCACGTACGTTGAAACCAACGACAATAGCATTTGATGCCGCGGCTAAAGTAGCATCTGTTTCAGTGATAGCACCAACACCTGAACCAATAATTTTAACTTTTACTTCATCAGTAGAAAGTTTCAATAATGAATCAGAAATAGCTTCAAGTGAACCTTGGACATCAGATTTAAGTACCACGTTAACTTCTGATATTTCACCAGAGGCCATGCTAGCAAACATATTTTCGAGTTTAGCTTTTTGTTGACGTGCTAATTTAACATCACGGAATTTACCCTGACGGAATAAAGAAACTTCACGTGCTTTTTTCTCATCTTTAACCACTGTTGCTTCGTCACCTGATTGTGGTACACCACTTAAACCAATGATTTCTACAGGGATAGAAGGACCTGCGGATTGAATAGTTTTACCATTCTCATCACGCATAGCACGTACTCGACCATACTCTAAGCCACAAAGTACAATATCGCCTTGCTTCATTGTTCCTTCTTGGATAAGTACCGTTGCAACAGGGCCACGACCTTTATCTAGTTTAGACTCAATGACAACACCACTGGCCATTTTATCAACAACAGCATTAAGTTCTAAAACCTCTGATTGTAATAAAATTGAATCAAGTAGCTCATCAATACCTAAGCCCGTTTTAGCCGATACATGACAGAATTGAACATCACCACCCCAGTCTTCTGGAATAACGTCATGCTGAGAAAGCTCAGTTTTAACGCGATCTGGATCAGCTGTTTCTTTGTCCATTTTGTTTACAGCAATAATAATGGGTGCGTCAGAAGCTTTTGCATGTTGAATAGCTTCTATGGTTTGTGGCATAACGCCATCATCCGCCGCAACAACAATAATAACGATATCGGTTGCTTTAGCACCACGTGAACGCATAGCAGTAAAAGCAGCATGACCTGGCGTATCTAAGAAAGTGATCATGCCATGACCTGTTTCTACATGATAAGCACCAATATGCTGAGTAATACCACCCGCTTCACCGTCTGCTACTTTCGCTTCACGAATATGATCAAGCAATGATGTTTTACCGTGATCAACATGACCCATAATAGTCACAACAGGAGCACGAGTAATAGCATCACTAACAACACCTTCATGATCACGATCAGCTAATACGGCTTCTTCAAGCGCATTTTCTTTAACAAGCACCACGTTAAAGCCCATTTCTTCAGCCACTAACGCTGCTGTTTCTTGGTCAATGACTTGATTAATGGTTGCCATCGCACCCATTTTAAACATGGCTTTAACAACTTCTGCACCTTTTTTAGCCATTTTATTCGCTAATTCAGCAACAGAGATTGTTTCACCAATACGAATATCTTGCACTTTAGTTTCAACTGGCTTTGTAAAACCATGTTTTAAACTTTGTGGAGCAGATAGCGTTTGTTTACGACCACGAGCATTACGGCCACGAGCATTTCGGTCTTGTGGGCCTTTTTTCTTCTTGCGACGACGACCAGCGCCCTCGTCTGCAGCATCGACTTTATCTTCTGCTTCTTGAGCGTATTTAGAAGAAGTGACATGAACAACTTCTTTCTCTTTCGCTTTACGCTCTTCTTCTTGTACTTTCCAGCGAGCTTCATTCTCTTCAGCTAATTTTCTTGCTGCTTCAGCCGCTTCTTTAGCTTCAACTTCAATTTTTGCAGCCGCTTCTTTTTCTTGTGCCAAACGAAGTTTTTTAGCTTCTTCGCTTTCTTCAATTTTTATCACCGGTGCTTTTTCAGCATTTTTAGCCTTTTCAGCAGCCGCTTGTTTAGCTTTTTCAGCATTTTCTACTTTTGCTACTGCTTTACGCTCAGCTTCTGCTTCAGCTTTCACTGCGGCTACCGCTTTAGCATTTTCAGCTTCTTTAGCGGCGGCTTTTGCATCTGCTTCAGCTTTTTCTTTTGCGTTGGCTTGTGCTTGTGCTGCAACTTCTGCTTGTGCAGCTGCTTCTTCCTCTGCTATTTGTTGATCTTCTAAGTCACTACGTTTAACGTAAGTACGCTTTTTACGCACTTCCACATTAACCGATTTAGCTTTAGAACCATGTCCCATCGTCAACGTTGACTTTGTTTTACGGTTAAGTGTTAATTTACTTGGTTTAGCTGCTGAATCATCTCCATGCTGCTTTTTCAAATAACCTAATAAAGATTCTTTTTCATCTTGCGAAATAACATCAGTTGCCGATTTTTTAACGCCTGAGTCAGCCAATTGGCTCACTAAACGTTCCACCGGTGTACCAATTTCTTTGGCAAGTTCTGTTACAGTTATATCTGCCATCTATACTATTCTCCCGGTGTTAATTATTCTTCGTTAAACCAACAAATATTACGTGCTGCCATAATTAGCTCACCCGCTTTGGTTTCAGTTAGGTCTTCAATATCACTTATTTCATCAATACCTTGTTCAGCTAAATCTTCTAGTGTACATACACCACGACTTGCTAGTATAAACGCTAAGTGACGTTCTAAGCCATCAAGGGCTAATAAATCTTCGGCTGGCTCTGCGCCTTCCAATGTTTCTTCACTGGCTAAAGCCTGTGTAGTTAATGCTTCTTTAGCACGCTCACGAAGTTCTTCAATAATGTCTTCATTCAAGCCATCTATTTCAAGCATTTCAGCTACTGGTACATAGGCTATTTCTTCTAAAGAAGTAAAACCTTCGTCCGATAAAAGTGTAGCGAAGTCTTCATCAAGATCTAACTTATCAATAAATAAGTTTAAGACTTTGTCATTTTCTGCCTGATGTTTTTCTTTCATATCGTCAACGGTCATTACGTTTAGTTCCCAGCCAGTTAACTGACTTGCTAAACGAATATTTTGACCACTGCGACCAATAGCCATGGCTAAATTGCTTTCTTCTACCGCAATATCCATTGTGCCTTTGTCTTCATCAACAATAATTGAAGCAACTTCAGCGGGTGCCATCGCATTAATAACATATTGAGCGACATTGTCATCATATAAAACGATATCAACACGCTCACCACCTAATTCACCCGAGACAGCTTGCACACGTGAACCACGCATACCAACACAAGCACCCACAGGATCAATACGCTTATCATTGCTTTTTACTGCAATTTTAGCGCGTGAACCTGGATCACGAGCGGCTCCTCTAATCTCTAGCATTTCCTCACCAATTTCTGGCACTTCAATGCGGAAAAGTTCAACTAGCATTTCTGGCTTAGTACGGCTAACAAATAATTGTGCACCGCGAGCTTCTGGCTTTATTTCATACAATAAACCACGGACTCTGTCACCAGGTCGAAAGCTTTCGCGTGGCAACAGATCATCACGATAAATAATGGCTTCAGCATTGTTACCTAAATCTAAAATCACGCTCTCACGGCTAGATTTTTTCACTACACCTGTAACTAATTCACCAATTTGTTCTTGATATGCATCAACGACTAAAGCTCGTTCTGCTTCGCGAATTTTTTGAACAATAACTTGTTTTGCTGTTTGGGTAGTTACGCGATCAAATTTTACTGATTCGATTTGATCTTCAACATAATCACCAACATTTAACTCTGGATCGTCATATTGCGCTGCAGCTAAAGTGATTTCAGCATAGGGGTTTTCCATAGGCTCATCGTTTTCTTCAACAATTAACCAGCGACGAAAAGTATCAAATTCACCTGAAATGCGATCGATACATACACGTACGGCAATATCACCTTCATATTTTTTCTTAGTTGCTGTTTCTAAAGCTGTTTCCATTGCTTCAAAAATACTTTCTCTAGGTAATGCTTTTTCATTGGACACTGCATCAACAACTAGTAATATCTCTTTACTCATGTTTATTAAGCCTTATTAACTATTACTAAAAACTATTACTAAATTTAATTTCAATTTTCATTTAACTCTTTTTATTTTTATTTAATCTAGACCATAGGCATCTATTATAAACGTGCGACAAGGTTTGCTTTGTCAACATTATTGATAGCAAGTTCATAATCTATACTATCAACTTCTACAATCAACGTATCATTTTCTATCGCGGCTAAAACACCTTTGAATTTTCTACGACCATTTAATGGTATTGATAGTTTAACATTAACGATTTCACCAACCACTTGTTGAAAATGCGATAATTCAAATAAAGGCCGATCAACACCTGGAGAGGATACTTCTAAATTGTATTCACTACTAATAGGGTCTTCAACATCTAAAATAGCGCCTACTTGACGACTCACTTCTGCACAGTCATCAACATCAATGCCATTTTCATGGTCAATAAACAAACGTAAAACTGAATTATTACCGGCGCTGATAAATTCTACACCGAGTAATGTTTTACCTGTTTCTTCCACAGCGGGACGAAGCATGTCAGTTAATTTTTGCTCAAACTTAGCCAATCGTTTTTCTCCTTTATTTAAAATATATACCCAAACCACTTCAAGATGCGAGTTTCAGGACGACTGAGCAAATAATACTCTTCAATCAATGCCTTGCCTAAAAACGTTTCTAATTCCAGCTGAATCCTGCATCTTGAGGTAGCTTGGGTATAACGCTATAAAATCATTCAGTCTTATTATTAAATAATCATTAAAAATTTATACTGATATAAATTTTAGGTACAAAAAAAGGGCATATAGCCCAGCGTTTATTTGCTGTATTTATGTTTATAAAGGGCAAGTTAACAAGATGTTATCTGCGTATATAAACAAAAAAACCCCATATTGGGGTTAATTTCACTAACCCCATATTATTAGTTAACTAACTAATAATACTAACAAGAATAGTATTTAACTTATGGATAAACTAAATACTTCAGTGATATCTTGCTAATTTTTTAACTTTCTGCTTAACCTCATCTCATGGTGAGCTTTAAGCTGGCCAAATTATATAGCGACAAAGCCCCAAGCGCAAGCCTGTTCACCAATTATAATCAAAAATTAATTGAGAACTAATGCAAAAATTTAACTTATGCTTTACAATTAGTTATTATAGCTGAAATAATCATGCTATAAAACTTAACTAATAACTAGCTAAGGGAACTTTAGCTAGTTTTAATTGTATTTATATTAATTGTATTTGATTAATATAGATTATAAATGTGATTACTTTTTTTTGCGGAGCAATTTAACTTAAATTATGTATACATTCCCCCAATTATTAATAAGAAATTTAATTTTAACACTGATATTTACTTTATCTTTTAGTGTTTTATCTGTTTTTCTTTTATCATCTTTGCTTGAAGGTAAAAACACTCAGCACCAACAAACAATAATTGCATTAACTCAACAATTACCCGTGGTAGATGAACAAAAAGATGCTGATTTAATAGCGACGACTTTAAAAAAGACAACTCCCTATAACGTGTTAATTATTGAAAATAATGCAGGGAAAGCTTTAGTCGATTACAGTAATAACGATGCTAATTTTATCTTACCTTTTGATTCGCCTCTGACAAAAAAAATCAGTCTAAACAAATTAAATCTAAAAATAAGCTATCAACTTAATTTCGTTGATGAATATTTTTTACTATTAATCATTATATTCATTGCAATGGCTTTATCTTTATCTTTAGCGTTTTTCGCTACTGTAATGAGCACTAAACGCCAAAAAGATATGCTTAGATTAATTAGTCAACAAATAAAGCATGATATTGCGTTAATAAATCACACTAACACTGACACTGACATTAACCTTAGCAACAACCACGAAAAAGAAGTAAACAACAACGATGACCTTATAGAAATCCCAGCACTTAAGTCGGCTGTTGCGGATATTAAGCAGTTGATGACACGACAGTTGGAAAATGCTGTAAACTTAGAAAAAGAAGCTTATGTTGACCATTTAACACAATTAGATAATAGAGGACGTTTTGTTCAATTCTATGAAAATCAAATAGTCAAAGATAGCCCTGTAAGATTTGGCGTACTTATTATTACTCGTTGCTCTGAGTTACAAACCATTAATCAAATTCATGGCTATAGAGAAGGCGACAATTATATCTTGCACGTTGCAAATATTATCAAAGGTTCTCTTTCCAGCTACCCAGACGGTAAGTTATTCAGGTTAAATAGCTCAGACTTCGCCTGTATATTACCCAATATCAAACTATCGGAAGCAGAAACATTAACTAAAGATCTCACTAGACAGTTTAATGATTACCAAAAAATGTCAGATCTAGATTCCGTTGCATACTCTGGTTTAGTTACTTTTAATGATAAAAGTCCACTAGGTGAATTACTTGCATTAGCTGACACAGGTGTCAGCGTTGCTCAAACACAAAATTCAAATTCTTGGTACTCACAAAAAGATGTCAATATTTTACAAAATAACAGTAGTGGCTATGGTAATCAAAATTGGCGTCAAGAAATTGATAGTGTAATAGAAAATCAGCGGATAACACTATTATTGCAACCTATCCATCCTAATGGCCGAAATAGTAAAGTGTATGGTGAAATCTTAGCGCGTTTCCTTAATTCAGATAATGAAATGTTACCTACAGCCTCTTTTATTGCCATGGCAGAAAAACTAGATAAAATTATTGCTATCGATAAACTTATTATCGATACAACGATAAAAGAAATTAATGCCAAAAATATGTTTGACCATAGCTTTGGTATCAACATCAGTGCTCGCAGCATCAATGATGAACACTTTATGGTTTGGTTAGAGCGAAAACTATTACGAGAGCCTCATGTGGCGCCACGATTAATTTTTGAAATCAGCGAATATGGCCTACAACAAAATATAAAAACCAGTAAGCGATTTGTCAGTATGCTACACCGTATTGGTGCTCGTGTTACTGTTGAGCATTTTGGAGTAGGATTAACATCATTTAAGTTTTTTCGTGATTTAACACCTGATTATATTAAAATGGACAGTTCATATACACGCGATATTGATGATGATAAAAATAATCAATACTTCTTACGTTTAATGGTAGATTTAGCCCACAGACTCAGCATACATGTTTTAGCTGAAAGTGTTGAAAGCCAAGAAGAAAAACATACACTTGAAAAGCTATTTATTGATGGTTGCCAAGGTTTTTATATTGGTAAACCCTCTCCTTTATAAAGTTAATACTAGCAATAAAAACCGAGTAAACTATTAGATACTCGGTTTTTTTGACTCTAATTATCCCTGTTTTATTGGAAGACTATTAACCCCTACACACTGTAGTGTTGTTATATTCCGTAAAAAAAAGGATAATACCGATAACATTACAACAAATAACATCCTGACTTGTAACGCAAATGACCGATTATCTACTGCTACTTATTGGCACTGTGCTGGTAAATAACTTTGTCCTAGTACAATTCCTTGGTTTATGCCCTTTTATGGGGGTGTCTTCTCGCACTGAAACTGCCATAGGTATGTCCTTTGCCACAACCTTTGTCATGACATTAGCCTCATTACTGAGCTACCTTGTTACTACCTATCTTTTAGTCCCTTTAAACCTTGAATACTTAACCACCATGAGTTTTATTTTGGTTATTGCTGTGGTTGTGCAATTTACTGAAATGGTCGTTCATAAAACCAGTAGTAGTCTTTACCGACTGCTTGGCATATTTTTACCCTTGATTACGACCAACTGTGCAGTATTAGGTGTCGCTTTACTTAACTTAAGATTGCAGCATAACTTTTTTGAATCAATTATTTATGGTTTTGGTGCCGCTGCAGGTTTTTCTTTAGTGCTAGTGATGTTTTCAGCAATGCGAGAAAAGCTTGCTAATGCTGATGTACCAACGCCTTTTAAAGGTGCCGCTATTGCTATGGTAACCGCTGGTTTAATGTCTTTAGCCTTCATGGGCTTTTCTGGCCTTGTTAAGCTTTAGGAACATTGAACTGATGATAAATATTTTAATTGCCATACTTGTTGTAGGAATTATCGCTGCGCTATTTGGTGCTTTATTAGGTTACGCTTCTGTACGTTTTCATGTAGAGAGCGATCCTATTGTTGAGCAGCTTGATGCCCTACTACCACAAACTCAATGTGGTCAATGTGGTTACCCCGGTTGTAAACCTTATGCTGAAGCTGTTGCCAATGGTGAAGCCATTAATAAATGTGCTCCTGGCGGTGAAGATACCATAAAAAAAATAGCTGATTTACTGGGTGTTGATGTAGAGCCTTTAGATGAAAATCATGAACAAGACTCTTCACATGAAAAAGGACCTAAAATTGCTTTTATCATCGAAGAAGACTGTATAGGTTGTACTAAATGCATTCAAGCTTGCCCAGTTGATGCTATTTTAGGCGCTGCCAAACAAATGCACACCATCATTGTAGATGAATGTACTGGTTGTGATCTATGTGTTGCTCCCTGCCCTGTTGATTGTATTGAAATGCGCCCCATTCCTGAAACTCTTCAGAACTGGCAATGGGATTTAAACAAAATTGCTGTTACGCAATTAGATTAAGGGAGGTCTATAGCATCATGAAATCAATTATCGAACGCATTAAGCAAAATAAATTTTGGTCTTTTCATGGGGGTATACACCCGCCTGAGCAAAAACATATCACAAGTGATAAACCTATCAGACAACTTCCTTTGCCTAAAATGCTCATTTTACCGTTACAACAGCATATTGGTCGTCAAGGTGAGCTATTAGTAAAAGAAGGTGATAATGTTTTAAAAGGTCAAGCATTAACGCAAGCCTCTAACCCTATGGAGGTGCCTGTACATGCACCTACTAGTGGTAAAATAACAGCAATTAAAAAATCACCTATTGCCCACCCATCAGGCATGAGTGAATTATGTTTATTTATAGCCGTTGATGGGGAGGATACTTGGCGAACTCGTACTGTTTGCCAAGATTTTACTCTGTTAAATAATCAGCAAATAATCAGTAAAATAGCCAATGCAGGCATTGCTGGCATGGGCGGAGCAGGTTTTCCTACGCACATAAAAGTGAATACCAAATCTGATATTAATTTTTTGATCATTAATGCTGTTGAATGTGAGCCTTATATCTCCTCTGATGATTTATTAATGCGTGAACACAGTAGCGAAATTTTAGAAGGTATAAAAATACTCGATCAGCTACTTAATCCTGCTTTTATTTTAATAGGTATAGAAGATAACAAACCACAGGCAATTAAAATATTAAAGCAAGCAACAAAGTCATTAGAAAAAATTCACGTTTGCATACTGCCTACCAAGTATCCCAGTGGTGGTGAAAAACAGTTAATTAAGTTATTAACGGGTAAAGAAATAGCCAGTGGCACACTACCAATACATTCAGGCATTGTCGTACAAAACGTTGCTACTTGTTTTGCCATCAGTGATGCGGTGATCAATGACATACCTTTAATTCATCGTGTTGTAACCGTAACGGGTCAAGCATTAGCAGAACCACAAAATGTTTGGGCATTATTAGGCACTCCCGTTAATTACTTACTTGAGCAAACAGGCTTTACTCATCATGAAGGAAATAATCCGTTATCTACTTCACCTGTGCCTCCTGTAATAATGGGTGGTCCGATGATGGGATTTAGTATTTTAAATGAACAAGTACCCATTGTTAAAACAAGTAATTGTATTTTAGCACCAAGTAAAATAGAAATGCCCAGTGCCTTCGATGGTAATAGCAATGAAGTAGAATGTATTCGTTGTGGGCAATGTGCTGATGTGTGTCCAAGCCAATTATTACCTCAAGAAATGCAATGGAGCGCTAAAGCTAAAGATCACCAACAATTAATTAAACTTAATTTGTTTGATTGTATTGACTGTGGCGCTTGCGCTTATGTTTGTCCAAGTCAAATTCCTCTAGTGCAATATTACCGTGTTGCTAAAGCTGAAATTCGCCAACAACAACAATTAGATTTAAAAGCAGAAAAAGCTAAAGAGCGTTTTGAGGCACGAAAATTACGCTTAGCACGAGAGAAAATAGCAAGGGAAGAAAAACATAAAAAAGCTGCCGCTGCTCGAAAAGCCGCCATGAACAAAAAAACACCCGAAGCAGGTGCAGCAAAATCAGCCGTAGCCGCTGCATTAGCACGAGTAAAGGCTAAAAAAGCCACTGATGCAACTAACGTAAAACCGCAAGAGACAAGCACTGTACCAAAAGAAACAAGCACAAAAATAGAAGCAGCTAGTAATGAAACTCAAGATGAAAAGTCACAAGTCAAAGCCGCTATTGCTAGAGCAAAAGCAAAACGGCTAGCAAAGAGTAAAACAAATAAACTTGCAGTATCAAATAGTGAAGAAATAAATAACGAAAAAACAGATAGATGTGAAGACTCACCTGAGAGAAAACAAAATAAGCATAGTTCATCCGATGATAAAAAAGCAAAAATAGCAGCAGCCGTTGCCAAAGCAAAAGCTAAGGCTAAAGCTAAAGCAGCTGAAAAATCGCAAGGCCTTGAAGTGGCTAATCCAATGAATGAACAAAGCAAGACAATTAACGCTAATACAGATACAGTAAAAGTAGATGATAAAAAGGCACGAATAGCGGCTGCCATAGCAAAAGCTAAAGCTAAAATGAAGACAGCTGAAAAATTGCAAGCTTCTACTTCTATAACAGAAAACAATAATGAAGAAATAAAATAATTATGGCTTTTTGGATCGCAAGTTCACCACATAATCACAATCAAGCAGAAACATCCTCTTTAATGCGCTTAGTTATTTACGCTCTATTTCCAGGGATTTTGGCTCAATGGTACTTTTTTGGCTGGGGCAATATAATTCATATAGCTTTAGCGGTAACAACAGCCTTGCTTTGTGAATTTATTGTTTTATCGTTAAGAACTAAACATAGCACTAAACAT
>Ga0209826_1001939_pt1 | contig 13977 bp, 11 predicted proteins | sample GOMGulsemesocosm_5_FD_184637 | JGI IMG/M metagenome (GOLD analysis project Ga0209826, IMG submission 184637) | Methane-oxidizing microbial communities from mesocosms in the Gulf of Mexico - GOM15C Gulf of Mexico (SPAdes) (version 2) | ecosystem: Environmental > Aquatic > Marine > Cold seeps... | reverse complement strand
TTTGCTCCGAGATTTGATGGAGTATCTAAAAGCAACGGGAAATACACTTCAAGCCACTGCGATTAATGACTATGCCATCGACATTCCAATCGAAGATTTTCAAGAGCATGACGTCATCATTGCCTACAAAATGAACGGAAAAGTTATGTCCATTCGGGACAAAGGCCCTCTTTGGATCATTTATCCATGGTCGGACACACCTAGTTTAAGGTCTGAGCTCTACCATTCACGGTCAATTTGGCAGCTGATCAAAATTTCAATTAAGTAACGAAGGCTGGTTAATTAACGCATGTTCCGCCCCACAAAATATCTTTATGTCGTTTTGATGATTGCCACTCTTTCCATGGCAGCATCCGCATTTTGGCTCATTAGCGGAATTGCCCAGGAATCTAAAAAATTGGACAGTATAGCCCGAGATACTCTAATCGGCTTGAGTTCTCAAACAAACTACGAGCTCCATCAGTTTATTTATGCTCTGGATCAGTTCACCCCAAACAATACGTCTATTACCAAACAACAACTCATCATCCGCTATGACATCTTGTGGAGCCGGTTGAAAACAAATTCATCTGGTCGGGTCGGCGCAGCGTTTAAAGAGTTGGAAGGTGTCTCTACGTTTTTGGAGCAGTTTAATACCGCATTGCTCGCGACAGAAGAACAGGTTTTATCTCTAAAGCGGACAGATTCAGCGACAGTTATGGAGCTAAAAAAGCAATATCAGGGTCTTTCACCTAGTTTGCATAAACTAACCCTACTTGCCACGAAGAATGCCACGAAGAGCAGTCATCAACTAAACACTCACTTGCAAGAAGTCGGCTCCTGGGCACGTATTTTACTTCCCAGCATGGTGGCAAGTGGACTTCTTGTGGCCGTTATTCTATGGCGAGAACGAAAATCCCTTAATAACCTCACATCCCATCTTGAAGACAGAGTTTTAGAAAGCACGCTGGATTTGCGGAAAACAAATCAAATTCTAAAGGATGAAATTTTAGAACGTGAGAAATTGGAGGCTAAATTAGTTCAATCCCAAAAAATGGAAATGGTGGGTCAACTCACTGGCGGAATAGCTCACGATTTCAATAATCTGCTCGCCATCATTCATGGAAATGCTGAACTGCTCGAAACGATCGTAGCAGAAGATCAAGTTCGGCTCATCACCCCCATTATCAAAGCTAGCGTCCGCGGCAGTGAGCTCACTCAGCGGTTACTTGCGTTTTCCCGTAAACAACCTCTCAACCCAGAAGCTTTCGATATGCGGCGATTGGTTGAAAGCATTTCAGATCTTCTTGATCGATCCCTTGGAGAAACGATCACAGTAAAAACGAATGCCGAGCAGGATCTATGGCCGGCGTTGGCCGATTCTGCGCAGGTCGAGAATGCCATCCTAAACCTTGCGGTAAATGCCCGCCATGCCATGCCAACCGGGGGACAACTTAGCATTGATATGAGTAATTTCACATTGGATGCCTCTGACTCAGAAATTCTGCCCGACGCCGTTCCAGGTGAATATGTTTTATTATGTGTCTCTGATACGGGAACAGGTATGTCAAAAGAAATTATGGAACACGCATTCGAGCCGTTTTTCACAACCAAGGACGTCGGAAAAGGCTCTGGACTTGGGCTTTCCATGGTTTATGGCTTTGTTAAACAGTCCGGCGGTTACATCAATTTATACAGCGAACAAGGATTGGGGACATCAATCAAAATCTATCTTCCCCGCTGCACTGAGAACCAACTGAAAAAATCATCGCATATGTTTAACGCCGAAATTCCCAAAGGTAACGGAGAGACAATCCTAATTTTGGAGGATGACAAAGAAGTTCTGATACTCGCTGCCAAAATATTGCAATCCCTCAACTACGAAGTTATCCCGACCAATGATACGGAGACCGCTTTGCAAGTTCTTCTGTCAAACCAGAAGGTTGACCTAATATTGTCAGATGTTGTGTTACCGGGCGGCTTAAGCGGACCTGAGTTTTTCAAAGAGAACAGTGATATCATTCAAAACAATAAAATCGTTTACATGTCGGGATATCCTGCCGAGGCTGCGGGGAGCACTCAAAAATCAAACAATTGGGACCCCAACGACGTTCTGCTCACAAAACCATTTCAACGGCGCGAGCTGGCAACTCAACTCCAAATTAAATTAATTGAGAACTCAGAGCGACTTTAAACGCAGCCCCGTACTTTACCTCTTGACCTTCCTGTTACTGGAGGGTTTATCTATACAGTAGATCAGCAAAGAGGAATAATTCAGCATGTCCGACCAAACCAATAGCGGCGAACACTCACTGTCCGATGACAAGATGATCACATCTGTCATAGATCCTGTTTGTGGGATGACTGTAACTCTTGGAAAAGGAAAGCCTAATCTCCTAACTGAAGGCTCTGAATATCACTTCTGCTCTCAGGGTTGTTGCGACAAATTTTCTGTTGATCCAGAATTTTATCTTACGGGGTCTCATAAGAAGAAAGCTAAGGCTGCCCCAAAAGATACGACTTATACTTGCCCCATGCATCCAGAGATCATTGAAGATCATCTGATAGATTGCCCCCTATGCGGTATGGCGCTGGAACCGATGGGTATTCCCGACGATAAACCCAACCCAGAATTAATTGATTTCACCAGACGATTTTGGATTTCTACTTTTCTAACACTTCCGTTGATATTCATTGCCATGGGCCCAATGCTTGGAATCCCCGTCCGCGAGATATTGACAGAACCGATCGCTAGTTGGGCTGAACTTATGTTGGCGGCCCCTATTGTTCTTTGGGCCGGGTGGCCGTTTTTTAAACGCGGATGGGGATCCATTCAAAATCGAAGCCCTAACATGTGGACACTTATTGCGATAGGTGTGGGTACGGCGTTCCTTTATAGTGTTATTGCAGTCGCCGCACCGGGTATTTTTCCGGGTACGTTCCAGATGACAAACGGCGCCATCCCGGTCTATTTCGAATCTGCTGCTGTTATAATTGTCCTCGTATTTCTGGGACAAATACTTGAACTGAAAGCTCGCGAACGTACTGGCGAAGCGATTAAATCATTAATGCAGCTTGCCCCGTCGACTGCCAGACGGATCAATACGAACGGGACCGAGAGAGATGTTCCCATCGAAAACATTCTCCAAGGGGACAAAGTCCGCATTCGCCCCGGCGAACGCATTCCCGTTGACGGAGTTGTTTTAGAAGGTGCGTCAGCAATAGATGAAAGCATGCTGTCTGGTGAACCTATACCGGTGGACAAACAAACCAACGACCCAGTGACCGGCGGAACCCTGAATAAATCAGGAACATTGGTGATTGAGGCCCAGAAAGTTGGATCGGATACAGTGCTTTCACAAATTGTCGAAATGGTCGCAACAGCCCAGCGTACTCGTGCTCCCATACAAGGCCTTGCAGATAAGGTTGCCGGCTATTTCGTTCCTGCTGTTGTTCTATCAGCCATCACGGCCTTTGTTGTTTGGGCACTTGTTGGGCCTGATCCCAAAATGGTATTTGCTTTGCTATCCGCAGTTTCAGTACTGATTATTGCCTGTCCTTGCGCCCTTGGCCTTGCGACGCCAATGTCCATTATGACTGCGACAGGACGCGGGGCTCACGCTGGCGTCCTTATTCAAGACGCCGAAGCGCTCGAACAATTTTCGCAAGCAACGGTCATCATTATGGATAAAACCGGCACGCTCACGTCAGGGAAGCCGAGCGTTAATACGATTAATTCCGTTGGTTCGGCCTCTCGTTCTGAAATATTGGCCATTGCTGCCGGCCTTGAAAATGGCTCAGAGCACCCCCTTGCTGAGGCTATTTTGAAGATAACTAAAGAAGAGAATGTACCGTTTGCAAAGGTTGAAGATTTTGAAAATGTCGGCGGCCTTGGCGTGCAAGCAATCCATGAGAATAAGCATGTCCTTATTGGCAACTCCGCTTTCATGGCAAAAAATAACGTTGATTTAAGCGTCGTTGCTGAGTTTTCAAAAACAGCTGAAGCGAAAGGAGAGACAATCCTTTATTTGGCAAAAGACACCGCACTGCTCGCGAGCATTGGCATTTCAGATACCATCAAACCGCAATCAAAATCTGTTATTGCCAAATTGCAGGCGAAAAACATTCAAATTGTTATGGCGACAGGCGACAATGAAGGCGCTGCCCGCCACGTGGCAAACGAACTGGGAATAGATGAAGTAAACGCAAATGTGATGCCGCAGGATAAAAAGAGACTGGTTGAAGACTGGCAAAGTCGCGGCCACATCGTTGCCATGGCAGGCGACGGTGTAAACGATGCCCCCGCACTTGCGCAAGCTAATATCGGAATTGCCATGGGCACAGGGTCTGACGTTAGCCTGCAAAGCGCTGGAATTACACTGCTGAAAGGCGATATCTCCGCTATCATGCGGGCCTATCAGCTTTCTGCTTTAACTATTCAGAATATTAAACAAAACTTGGCGTTTGCCTTTGGGTATAACTTGATCTGCGTGCCCATTGCCGCAGGCGTTCTATACCCCTTTACGGAAACCCTACTTTCTCCCATGATAGCGGCAGCTGCCATGAGCTTGTCTTCCGTGTCGGTTATATTCAACGCGCTGCGACTGCGCCGCGTTTCCCTAGATGATGGGAGCGGGTGATGAACATTGGAACAGCGTCGGAGCTCTCGGGTCTCCCCGTAAAAACAATTCGTTATTACGAAGACATTAAACTTGTCAAACCGGCACGCGCGCAAAACGGTTATCGCACATATTCAGATGAAGACGTGCTGTATTTAAACTTTCTAAGCCGGGCTCGAAAACTCGGATTCTCAGTGGATGAATGCAGACTGCTTCTCTCTCTCTACAATGATTCTGATCGATCTAGCAGTGAGGTGAAAGCGCTTGCGTTGCAAAAGGTCGACACTATCGAAACCAAAATTGTAGAATTAACGTCCATGAAGAATATGCTCAGTAAGCTTGCAAAAAACTGCCATGGCGATGATCGACCAGATTGCCCAATTTTAGAAGAGATTGCCCGGGGTCCGTTGAAATAGAGCGTGATCGCTTGCCGAGTTTGAAAATTTAGGTTACATGCGGCTGTAACGATATTGTCGATGCCCCCTTTTCACGAAAATCAAATTCATGCCCAAACTTTCCCAACATCTTTACGGTACCTTAATCACAGCTCTTGGCGTTTTAGTTCTCACACCTGATGGCTTATTGGTCCGCCTCATAAGTGCCGATGCCTGGACATTGTTATTTTGGCGCGGATTATTTTTCGGATTGGCCATATTGGGATTTTATTTCCTACGCTTCGGAACCGGAGCTATTTATAGATTCAGAAGAATTGGCGTGCTCGGCATACAAGCGACGTTGCTTTTCACTTTGAGCTCTGTATTTTTTGTTCAAGCACTTCACCACACCAGTGTAGCCAATACGTTGGTTTTGATTGCAACAGCGCCTTTTTTCTCAGTTATCCTCTCCCGAGTTTTTCTGAAAGAAAAAATCAGGCTATCAACTCTCATTGCCATCTTGATTAGTTGCGGTGGGATAGCGTTTATATTTAAGGGTAGTCTTTCCAGTGATCACTTAACTGGCGATTTATATGCACTAGTGTCCGCCCTTAGCATTGCCAGTCAGATTACGACTGTTCGACGCTCAAAATCGGTTGATATGGTACCAACACTGGGTTTTAGTGGTATTCTATTGGCAATTATTGCCTTGTTCTTCGCAGACACGTTAAGCGTCAGTTCCACAGACATGGGGCTGCTTATCTTATTGGGCTTTGTGGTTATCCCCATTGCATTTGGATTGATCACCATCGGACCGCGTTATATTCCAGCTGCCGAAGTCAGCCTTCTTATGCTATTAGAAACCTTCCTCGGTCCTTTATGGGTATGGCTCGCCCTTGGTGAAGAGCCATCGAGCGAGACATTAATCGGCGGAAGCCTTGTACTGGTTACGCTGGCAATCCACACCATTTATAATGCGAAAACACAACGTAAACCGGTGCCGGCTGCGAGTTAAATTTAAATTACATCCGATCTATAGAAGATATGACGACCAATTTCGCCCACTCTGTCGAGCGATAAGCGCCAACGTGGCGACACATAGGAAGCATGATAATGAGTGGCTTTTTTAGCCACTCCGCTTCTCTCTCCGGCCATAACTAGGGCAACAATTTTGAGAGATTTCTCCCATGAGCCGATGTCGTTGGGGCGATCTGGTTTACCGTCACAAGCAAATGAGAACTGGCATCTGTTAGCCAAATGCTGATTTTGGAAAACCACGCCACAAACGGTACTTGGATATCTTTTAGTGGCAACCCGGTTCAGAACAACCTCTGCAATGGCAACCTGACCAATTAACGGCTCTCCGCGGGCTTCAAAGTAAACGGCTTGCGCAAGGCAAAGTTCTTGTCTTGAAAAGACCCGCTCAAATAAGTCTACGCCGGCAATAGTCGCCTCAGTTGGGCCCGACACAGGCATATCCAGATTTTTAAGCTCTTTCATGCCACGCCGTGACGCCCGGCCTAGGGATGCCACTTTAGTTTCAAGTTCTTGGGGAGTTGAGATGTTATATTTTGACTTCAAGTAGGTAGACCGCAGTTCAGCATCTCTTGTTCCAATATTGAACAAAAGAGAAAAACTAATTGCCATCGACGTAACAATTGCCGCCGCCCCAATCCAGAGCCCGGATCGATAGCCCATGGAAAATGGCCAAAGTTGCTTAATCATACAAAACACTCACTTTTTTATCAGACCCTTGCGGAATGACGTCATCTTGGCCGTCAACTACGGGTCATTAAAAACTCACCCTGTTATATCAAACATCCTCAATTACTTTCATCACCCATATATGGGGTGAAATTCCTATTTTTCGACCATTTTGTTAACCATTACAAATGACTTCATCAAGTTTTATTAGTTCCAAGGGCGTCTATTTCAATCAACCTAAATGATCACAAAATCCTTTTTAACCCTTTAATTACAATACTTTAATAAAAATATTGAACTGAACTTCTCTTATATCTAGGTGTGATATCCTGCAATTATGGTGAAAGTTCAAAAATCCTATTCGTTAACAAATCGGGCACACAAACGTCAGTTTTGGAGAATCGGATGGTTGAGCGTTATTCTGAATTCAAGATATGGAGCAGGTGTTTCTCAAGTCAACTCGTCCTTCTCAAACACAGCCTTTAGCGCACCGTATTTCTCTTGAATTATCTACTTTAAAACTAGGTCTGGAGGTCTATCGCATTATTTTAATATGCGGTTACAGTTATATTTATTTTGGATACCCATAAAAAAAAGGGTTTCTGACCCTTTAGGTCACAAATAATCGTCTTTTTTCGCTTAAATGAATTGTTTTACTTGCATCAATGCAGCTTTTTGTTATATCAGATATCTTGAATTTGTTTCACTTTTATATGTAATGGTCGAGTATATGGATATCACAGCACTTCAAGGCAAGTCTCTAGAGGCAAGTCGCTTTTTAAAAGCTATGTCAAACAAACACCGGTTGCTAATTCTTTGTAATTTGGTTGATGCGGAACGTTCTGTCGGTGAACTTGAAAAAATTGTTGGCCTTAGCCAATCGGCTTTATCACAGCACCTTGCTCGCCTTCGCAAGGAAGAAATCGTTAAAACACGGCGTGAAGCCCAAACTATATATTACTCTTTGGATGACGAAAGCGTTATCGACGTTCTAGAAGTTTTATATGACATCTTCCTTGGTGAAGAAGGAAGCTTGGCAGAAGTAGCTTAATGCTATTTTGCTAATGCAAACTGTGTCCCGAAGCCCATAAGGCTCTCGGGACGTTTGCATCCGATCTGTGGACTTAATTGATAAAGATGACCTGCTTGCCGATGGCTATGCGATCTTCCATTGATTTGAGAGCGGCCGCAACCTCCCACGCGTTCCACACGGCTCCTATATGAGGTCGCAAATCATTTTTTTCTGCTAATTGAAGAAGTTCACCATACGCCTGCTGTCCAGCTTCGGGGTTTCGCCGCCCATATTCTCCAGCGCGTACACCAATCAACTCCCCTGATTTTTGCGCCAAAACCTTCAAATCAATATTTCCAAAATCTCCGCCAGCAAATCCCACCGTTAGTAGTCGCCCCATCCAACTCAAACAGTACACACTTTCGTTTAGAACCCAACCACCGACTGGGTCCATGATCAGATCTACTCCCTGCCCCTGGGTTACGTCCATGACGGCTTCACTAAAACATTGCTCGCTATAATCAATAATAAAGTCGGCACCTGACTGCTTGGCAATTGCTCTCTTTTCTTCGCTGCTGGCTGTCGCAATCACCTTTGCTCCGAAGGCTTTTCCGACACTCACGCAAGCCTGCCCAACCCCGCCACCAGCGCCGTGAACAAGTAACCATTCGCCTGCCTGTAACCTGCCCCGCTTGGCAAGTGCCACATACGCTGTCTGGAATGTCACCCCAAATGCGGCTGCGTCTGTAAAATCAAGATGCCCGGGCATCAAAGAGACATCTGTATTTTGGGCAATCTTCAAGCGCGCACAAGCTCCCGTTTTACCTCGAAATAAAACCTTATCACCCGGATTCACATGGTTTGCATCACACCCGGCCTCCAAGACAACACCTGCTCCCTCCATTCCCACAACAAACGGAAGTTCGGGGCGAAACTGGTAAGCACCATAGGTCATCAACAAATCTGGAAAATTAAGAGCCGCTGCTTTCACCTCTATGAGAAGTTCATTGTCCTTTAATTCTGCCAATGGTGCCTCCGCATGTATTACGCGACCTGGTCCTTCAAGCGACTGGCAGATACTTGATAAATTACGGATATTTGGCTTGACCATATTGTGTATCTCTTAGGCTCCCAGGCATCGAATTTTGATAATTCAACTTTTTCTACAATGTTGTGACTGGAATATGCGCTGTAAAAAGTATACTTGTGAAGCAGTTCTTTTAAAGCGCAATAAACACAGGCAGATTAATGGCAATTTCAGAGATTTCATATCTTGCAGCAGCAGGCGGCGGCATCGCCAGTTTCTTAAGCCCGTGTGTATTGCCGCTCGTTCCGGCGTATATTTGCCTTGTCGCCGGCACTAGCCTAGAACAGCTCGAGCTTGAAGCTAGCCAAAAAAAGGCCGGAGCACTGAACGTCAAAGTCATCCTTATGGCGCTGATTTTTGTTTTGGGCTTTTCAACGGTCTTCATACTATTGGGGGCCGGTGCCTCATTCATCAATCGGCTACTCATTCAACACCTTGATATCCTATCAAAAATTGCTGGCATTGTGATCGTTATTTTTGGCGTTCACATGACTGGAATTATTCGAATTCCGCTTTTGTACCGGGAAGCCCGCTTCAATGATATCGATAAGCCCCAAAACTGGCTTGGCGCATATGTAATTGGGTTGGCTTTTGGATTTGGCTGGACACCTTGTATTGGGCCAATTCTTGGGACAATTCTCGCATTAGCAGCAAGTGACAGTTCGCTTGCGCATGGGGTCGGCCTCTTAAGCGTATATGCCTTGGGACTTGGAATACCGTTTATGATCGCGGCATTTGCCATTAATCCATTTTTGCGATTTATGCGGCATTTCCGTAGATATTTCAAAGCGATGGAAATTGGGACAGGTGCTATTATAATAGCGACAGGATTGCTGATTTTTACAGGCCAGTTTCAAGTTCTTGCTTATTGGTTCTTGGAATTGATTCCCGGCCTTGCCAATTTGGGATAACCAATCATTGAGCCTTTATCTGGGCTGCATCCTGATCCACTTTTGAAATAAGCTGATCTGATTTTGTGCCATTTAAATTTTCTTGGTTGGACATTTGAATATTTTGCACTGTCGTATGTGGTCCTGATACGTAAGATATAAAAAACATTGCGCCAATCAAAAACATGACAATAAGCCAAGTTGAAGTTATTTGTTCTCTCATTAGATTACCCACAAATTTCTATTAACCCTGTTTGACAGCTATAAACCTGCCTTTGCATGAGGCTCATTTAGTGTTGAAATTCTGGGTTTCAATCCGAGTTCAACGAACTGTGACCAAGTTATTTTCATATGTAGATTGAATGTAATCTCTGTCACAAATACAATGGAAACAATGACATGTGACGGAGAAATGAATGTGTGCCCGGTTTAGCCTCTCAAGCCCTATCGAAGCTTTGCGGAATTTATTCCAGCTTTCAGGTAGCCCCAATTTACGGGCCTCCTACAATATCGCTCCGACAAACACTGTATTTGCTCTCCGCTTAGCATCAAATACAAACGAAGAAATGCAACATTTCATGCCGCAATGGGGGTTAATACCATCGTGGTCAAAGGATGGTTCAAATTCGGGCTCGCTCATAAATGCCCGTTCAGAAACGGTATCATCGAAGCCCTCATTTCGCAGCGCATTTAAAAGTCGGCGTTGCCTCATACCAGCTAACGGGTTCTTTGAATGGATGAAAACAAAAGACGGCAGCAAACAACCCTATTTTATTCAAGGGAACGACCAACCGATTTTCGCCTTTGCCGGTCTCTGGGAGACATGGACTAACCATGAAGGAGAACAGATCGAGAGCTGCACCATCCTAACCCAGGCAGCTGATGAGACATTTTCCCATATCCATCATCGTATACCGGTTACCGTAAACCCTAATTTTCATAAGAGCTGGCTCACTGGAATTGACATAGCAAGCCTGCCGCCACTAGCTCAGCAAGCATCATTTAGCTACTATCCAGTTCATAAACGGGTCGGCAAAGTCCGGGAAAACGATGCCGACCTGATTAAGCAGATCGAAATTTCAGACGTGCCTGTACAAGGCAGCCTTTTTTAGCTTACCTTTAGCGCAATGGTGCTTGGAATAAGACCACCAGCTTCAGACGGATCTCGGCTAATACGCACCACCGAGCATTTTAGTTTTTCAAACGCTTTATGCTCTATCTGGCGAACACGCTCTTTCGTAATCCCCAATCGATTACCCAATGCTTCAAGTGTTACCTTATCCTCATTGAGCCGGCGTTCACGGATTATGAGTTGCTCACGGTCAGAGAGTTCTCCCATGGCAGAGCGCAACCAGCGTCCCCTTATCTCCCCATCGCAAACTCGAATGGTGACTTCTTCGGGGTTAGGTTGGTTGTCGGGGAGGAAATCTCCAATACTGTCATCTCCTTCTTCGCTTATGGGAGCGCTTAGGGATTGATCGCGGCTAGCTAGTCGATTGGACATATTTTCAACGTCCTTCAACTTAACTCGCAGTTTCTCGGCAATGGTCATTAAAGTCGCTGAGGAGACTTTCCCCTCTTCTGGATTTTGTATTTTCGCACGCAACCAACGAAGATTAAAAAATAAGGACTTTTGCGCGGCACTTGTACCTGATCGGACGATTGACCAGTTTCGAAGTATATAATCTTGCATCGCTGATTTAATCCACCAGCTTGCGTATGTAGAAAATCTGATTTCTCTTTCTGGCTCAAACCTGAAGGCGGCTTGCATTAATCCTACATTCCCTTCTTGAACTAAATCTCCGAGCGGCAAACCGTAATTGCCAAACTTGGATGCCATTGACACCACAAGGCGTACATAAGCTGTTACCAGCTCGTGTAACGCATCTTCGTCCCCCTCTTCTCGCCATAATCTGGCAATCTCGAACTCTCTTTCCCGGGAGAGCATAGGGGCCGACATTACTGAAGAAATGAAGGCTCTGTTTCTTTTAAGAGTACTAATAGCGTCACGTGTGGGCATTATTTTCCACCCTTTCAACAAGTGAAATAGTTAGTTTCCCTGAGCACTGACTTTATTTAGTTTTTTATGAAGTATTACCGGAATTCAAAGACAATTCAAGTACATTATAGAAATTCTAATATAATTTTGTTCGAATATGAAGAAATTTGGATGTAATTCACCTAAAAGTGACCACGGATTCAGCCGGAAGCCTGTTCGTTTTCCCTAAACCCTAAGTAAAAAAGCATCGCGACAATCAAAAGAAGTGCAATAGTAATGAACGAAATCTGGTATCCCGCTTGCGGTGAATACATCAATCCCCACCCGAACAGAGACTGCATAAAACCAACGCCTAGAATGCTGGTTAGATTTAAGGTTGAGTTTGCGCGTCCCACAAGATAGTCCGGGAACGAGGCCCGGCACTGCGCCGCTAGGACAACATAATGTTGTTGTAAAAAAGCAACCAGAACAAACAGAACACAAATAGCCCATACGGGAAGGTCTTTATAAAAACCCAAGATAGAAAATGCGACCACTTCAGCGAACACCGCCGTCAGGATTATTTTTTTCCGGCTTTTAAAAATACGATCTAACGGACCAAAAAACAACGCGCCAGCAGGTATTGCAATCACCATTAGAAACAAAATTTGACCGCGCTCAATTCCATTTAGACCGTATTCAGTTTCAAGAAACGGACCACCCCACATCCCAAGAATTGTGGTGGACGGCCCAAAGGCAACCGCTCCCATTGCCAAGAAAAAGAAAAACCTGGGGTACAGAAGAACCGCACTGTAACCCTTAATGCTCTGCATCATGGTGGTCGGTTGGTTTTTATTTTGACGGTATCCAGGAGGTGCATCCTGGATAATCAGTATCCCAACTAAAATAGCCACCAAAGTAACTGCCGAAATAATTAAATATGCAGGTCGCCAGCCAAATTCAGCAATAAAATAAGCCAATGGGTATGACGCAAGGATACTGCCAATACTAGAGGCGGCCATCAACCATGATACAATCGTTGCGAAGCGGTCAGCGGGAAACCATTTGGAAAACAAAACATATGAAGACATCATAGTGACTGAGAAACCACCGCCCAGCAGCATTCTAGCAATCACCACTTCTTCATATGTGGTTGCATAGGCGAGTAGGAGGCAGGCACCAACGGCAAACCCCACGTAAATGGGAACAACGCGCCTGGGTCCGAAACGATCAAGCAACAGACCGTTTGGAACCTGTAAAACAGCTGATGTAAAGAAGAGAACCGCCGCAATTAGTCCCAAACTGTCAACAGCGAACCCCAATTCCGCAGCTATTGGCGGGATGGTCACCGCACCCGACAACCGATGGAATTGTCCCAGCCCGAACAAAACCGCACAGACAGCGAAAATCGAATATGCGCGTCGCTGACTTAAGTTACTGGGGGAGGTTTCGGACATTCAGTGGCTTCTTTCTTTTTCTTGCACGATCCGCTCATTTTGACTTTTTGTCAAATTACTTGATCATTTGATCGTGTCGGCATATTTTCTAATCAATCAATGAAGATTGCGACCCCTCGCAACAGAACAAAAATAGAACCGAGAAAAGACATGAAATTCCAAGGTACCGAACAGTATGTTGCCACAGAAGATTTGATGATTGCCGTAAATGCGGCAATTACATTGCAACGCCCCCTTTTAATTAAGGGTGAGCCCGGAACAGGTAAAACTGTTTTGGCACAGGAAGTTGCTAAATCACTGGGCAAAAAATTTATTGAGTGGAACATTAAATCCACCACCAAAGCACAACAAGGTTTGTACGAATATGACGCTGTGTCCCGCCTTCGGGATTCTCAGCTTGGTGAAGACAAGGTTCACGACATCGCCAACTATATTCGCCCCGGCAAATTATGGGAAGGCTTCACACAAGACGAAAGCCCAGTTTTGCTAATCGACGAAATTGATAAAGCTGATATCGAATTTCCAAATGATTTGCTGCAAGAACTCGACCGTATGGAGTTTTTCGTATACGAAACACAAGAAACCATTAAGGCCAAGCATCGCCCATTGGTTATTATTACATCCAACAATGAAAAAGAATTACCTGACGCCTTCTTGCGCCGTTGTTTCTTTCACTACATTACGTTCCCAGATCAAGAAACAATGCAAAAAATTGTCGATGTTCATCATCCAAATGCAAAACAAGAACTTGTTCGTGATGCAATCAACGTATTCTTTGGCGTTCGCGACACACCTGGCTTGAAAAAGAAACCATCCACGAGCGAGTTGCTAGATTGGCTCAAACTTCTAATGAATGAAGATTTGCCAGAGGAAGTCT
>Ga0209826_1001936_pt1 | contig 13983 bp, 11 predicted proteins | sample GOMGulsemesocosm_5_FD_184637 | JGI IMG/M metagenome (GOLD analysis project Ga0209826, IMG submission 184637) | Methane-oxidizing microbial communities from mesocosms in the Gulf of Mexico - GOM15C Gulf of Mexico (SPAdes) (version 2) | ecosystem: Environmental > Aquatic > Marine > Cold seeps... | reverse complement strand
TCAGAAAATGAAGTGATTGATTTTGGTGGGCTTGAATCTATTCCTGCCGAAGAGTTTATTAGCGCTACGCTCTGGCATATTTATAAATCACTAAACTCACCTCACAAATCTTTATTAAAACTCTTTTTAATGGAAAGTTATGCCAGTGAATACCCAAAACCTCGCTGGCTATGCTTTGATCTAAAACAAGCCATTTTCCAAGGTAAAATTAATATAGATAATCTTGACCCTTATTTATTAATTTACGCAAAGGTTGAGCATTATTTACAAAAAAATGAATCTACTCAACGGCTTAATCTTGCTAGGCAATGTTTTTATTTGAAAATAATGGGGGGGGCTAATCAAACGCTAGATTATAAATCACGCATTTTCAGAGAAGAATATATGCAATCCATTGCCTCACAATGGCATTGGCCAGAGGATTTACTCTCTTCTTTTAATAGACAAAAATTTTGGGATATCAAGAAAGCAACCCAAGAACACATTATTGTTCGAACACAATTAAAACATTGCTTACGAATGATTTTAAAACTAGCGGGACAATATGTTGATTATAACTATAGAGAAAACCCGGACTTAAAACTCCTTAGCCGAAAACTTCATGTTTTTCTAGAAAGAAAGCCGGGGAAAGTTGAAATAATTACCACGAAGGCAGCTGTCCATACACAAGAGGATGAATTATCCATAATAGAATCGACAAAAGGCCCCGGCTCTATTTGGACAATTTATTCAGGTCAGTTTGATTCAAAAAAACCATTACTAAACACTCCCATTAAACAACAATCAAATTTGCTTGAACTACTTGTCTGGCTTGTTGCTAATGGCTTATATAATAAACATATACAATTACATTTCAGCTCATTTTCTTTTTCTATAAGCAGGATAGAGCTTCATCAAATATTAACTCAGTTATCACTCTTTTTAACGCTCAAAGCAAAAAATGATTCTGACTCTCTTGATATTTACAGCAAACCAAACAAAATTAATGCGACATTAAATATCATAAACCTTGGCCTATCACATTTATCTGAACGAGAAGATGGCATGATGGTTTTAAGTGAACGTTCAGACCCATTAAGCTATGGAAAAGACCGTCATAGTTTTATTCATAATATTGCACGAATATCTATTTCTAGCTGGGGAGAAGTAACAACTTATCAATATTTAGGTACAGATGGTTTTTTCAATTGCATTAATCATATTTTTAATGGCAGCCAGCACTATTTATCTGCTGACTCTTTAACTACTGTCTGCTTTACACCTACTCGAGCTAACAGCATTATCTTGCGTAGCAAATCAATTTTTGACAACCTAATTCATTTTTTTAGTAGTCAACAAAAAAACAATAATAATCGCTATCTTCTCCCCGCCAATCACTTAACTTATCTTTTTCAAAAAACAAATAAACAACTTCAATACATGACTCTTGAATCAGAAGATCAAGTATTGCAAGAGCTTGCAAGGTCAAATGATGAATTTGGTAAGGTCCATTTTGATGATAAGGTATTTAACAGCCCTCTCATCCCTTATTTATATAGTTTAAACAAAGCAGACACCATACAAATTTTTTATCTCTCTGAGAATGAGAAAATTAACATTTTTGTAATTGATGAAAAAGGCGCTTTATTTACTCAACAACATAACAACGCGAGCTATACTCAAGTCTTGAATAATTATTTATTATTTCTAGAATCTGTATCAGACCATTTTTTTCAACAAACTGAGACACACTTAAAGTTTTATAAAATTCAAAAGAACTCGCCTGTTAATTTCTTAGCCTTACCAGAAAAGTGGGCAATATCGGCTAATTATTCTGACTTATCCATTAGAGTTATTATTGAAGAAGATGCAACACCTAGCAATTATTATATCTATTGTAATGATATAGAATTTAGCTCTATTAATTATGGCGACCAAGTTTTTAAAGAAGTCGCTAACTATATTCACAACTTTAGAAGCAGTAACGAGACATATCCTATTTATATTTCTGATATAGATATATCTCGTTCGCTTTTAAACGATAACACTGAAGAACAATTACAAACTATTCATTATCTTAATTATAAGAAAAGAATTGAGAGTAAGTTTAATATTTAATCATATACTTAGCGATACCTTATTACAGCTCTTTAAGCTAGAGTTATAGCTACCTCAGATAGTATCTACCCTATTTTTTTGTTCTAGCAACCTCTTTGGGCACAATGGTTTTCCCAATAGGTGATAATGCAATTTTTGCTAGTTTAAAATGCTGAACTCCAAAAGGAATCCCAATAATAGTTAGACAGTAAATCAATGATGCAAAAGCATGCCCTATTGCCAGCCACAGCCCCGCAAAAATAAACCAGATTATGTTTCCAATTAATCCTGCAATCCCAGTTCCAACATCCTTTTCCCCGTTTAGCTCATCCCTATTAATAGCTTCATTACCAAAAGGGAAAAAAGTAAAAGTTCCTATAACAAAGCATGACTTCCCCCAAGGAATACCAATAATAGTTAAATAACAAAAACACCCAGTAATCCACCAAAGCAAGCCAAGTTCAAGCCCACCAAAAATAAACCATAAAATATTCCCTAACAGCTTCATTTCTTTCTCCTTAAAATAATATAAATTAAATCTACGGTTTTCACTACCAAAACAGCCTAGCTAGACTATACTTACACAATCCCTACGACGTGAAACCAAAAATAAGATGACAGATAATCGTAAACATCCTAGATTCTGCCCCAATGGACTAGCGGCTAGCATTAGCATTGAACCTCCTCCGCCCGATGAAAAACTTACTTTTGATGGAACAGTTGTTAATATAAGTTACACAGGAATCAAAATAAAACTCAGCACACCATTAAATATTGATATTCCAGATTGCTTATTACATATTAATTTAACACTTCCAGAATCAGGTGTTCCTGTCACTATTCGGGGAATGATCAAACACTTAAACAATAATGAAGAGTGCGGCTTACAATACACTGAAAAAAACCCAGAATATGCAGTGGATAACTTAATGTTTGAATGTATTAAAATTTCAGATGACACAAACCTAGAAAATGTAGATATTCTTAACTAACCCAGCAAAACATCAAATTTTGCTGGGTTTAAAAACTTACAAAGAGCGAGCTCTTAAAAATGCTTGTTCAGAAATATTTCCCCATTTAGTAACCTGAGCTCTAAATTGCGTTACTGAATCATAGATTTTCTTAGATAAAGCATCTTTAGCAGCTAGCTCAAGAACCACTTCATCAGACAACTGTTTTAATGTTTTTAAAACATCATCAGGTAAAGGTAATACCTTCACTTTATGCTTGTTAATTAATGTATCTAGAGCTTGGTTATTTCTTGCTGTATATTCAGAAATCATATCCATATTGGCTGCTTTACAGGCAGTTAATACAATACTCTGTAAGTCCTTTGGCAATGCATTAAAAGCCTTTTCATTAATTAAAGCTTCCATTGTGGAACCAGGCTCATGCCAACCTGGATAGTAATAATATTTAGCCACTTTATGAAAGCCAAATGCTAAATCATTATAGGGCCCAACCCATTCTGTTGCATCCAAAGCACCCGATTGCAAAGAAGTAAATAACTCGCCACCCGGCATATTGACAGTTGTACCACCTGCACGCCTAAGGACTTCTCCTCCTAGACCTGGAATACGCATTTTCAAACCTTTCAGATCATCAATAGTTTTGATCTCTCTATTAAACCAACCTGCCATCTGCACGCCTGAATTCCCCGTTGCAGCAGGAATAATTCCAAAAGGTTTATATAACTCGCGCCATAACTCCATGCCGCCGCCATAATAAAGCCAAGCGTTCATTTCTTGCGCGGTTAAACCAAAAGGCACCGCTGAAAAAAACTGAGTTGCAGCAGCCTTTCCTTTCCAATAATAAGCTCCTGAATGCCCCATTTCTGCGGTACCACTAGATACCGCATCAAAGACCTCAAAAGCGGGTACCAATTCTTTAGCCCCATAGACCTTTACTTTTATTCGCCCATCACTCATTTCAGTGATCATTTTGGCTAACAAATTGGCATTGGTTCCTAGACCTGGAAAATTTTTAGGCCAGGCTGTAACCATTTTCCATTTAAATTGAGCACCTGCATTTGCAATAGTAGGTGCGACTAGTGCTCCTGCTGCTAGCGACCCTACGCCAGCTTTTTGTATAAAATCACGCCTTTTCATAAATTAATCCAATCAAATGTTTAACAGCAGGCTAAAGGTTAAAACTACAGAGCAAAAAGAGCAAGTACAGTTTCTGCCTTATTCACCAACCCCAACAAAGACCACCCTAATATTATTTTGTAAAAAGGTAGAAAAAATACTTTAATCTACCCTTTAATTGTTAGAACAAAAAAGTCTAAATAAACCTACGAGAAGCTTTTCCTAGAGGTAAGACATCAGACCATTGCCCGACCATTTCACCATCAATTTTAAAAAGTTTAAACTCTAGCTTAAAATAAGCGAGTTCTTCACCGTTACTTCCATACTGTCTCGTAGATGAAAGCTCTGTTTTAACAACATAGTCGAATGATGTTGCGGATTTATCCATTAATCTAACGAGACCAGAACCTAAAATAGTTTCAGTAATGCGATCATAAATATCTTGCATACGAATGCTTTCATTATCCGTATTGTTTCTTAATGCACCAACTATTAGCTTAGGTCGCTTACTTCCCCATGACTGCACTAAACGAGAAGTTAACATTTTGTTAGTTACTTTTTCAGCAAAAGCGGTGTAATCATTCATTGTTAGTTCGGCTTGCAAGTGCTCTCTACCACTTTCATCAAGAATTGATACTCTAGATTGCCCCCCAAACTGTGAATTTGAACAACCAATTAATGTTAGTGGTAAAGCAAGTAATATTATTTTTTTCATAATTATTTTTGTTAATTTTACTCAAAAAAGGGTTTAGCTTCTCTATCTAGGCGATCCGTTTCAATATAGAGATCATCAGGAAAACGTACAGTTAATTGTATTGAATAAGCCTCTGGCGTTTTACCAATACTTTGAATACTTTTAATTTTATGTGGTGTTAAAACAAATCGATGCCAAACATTTGATGTACCCACTTCAAAACCTTGTTGATCATGCCAGACAGCCTTATATTCTAAGGTGTAACGATTGTCTGATAAGTTCTGCACATCAATACCCGCTCGACTTAACAAACCAACTTGAGCGACTCTTACATTAGTTAATAAGATATTATTAAGCAATTCTGTTCCGCCAATAATAAGGGTTGCTCTAGGATGCGTACCATCAATTGTTTGTTGTTCTTGATATCTCATATTAGCACCTTTAATTGGTGCCGTTGAACAAGCTGATAAGCTAAGAGCTAAGTATGCTAAAAGTAGTACTGAAGATATTCTAGTTTTCATTTTAATTTATCCATAAAGTGTTATTAACGTTAGCATTAAGCAGCTTGTCAATTGTTCGAGCATAAATAAAACTATGTTTATTTTTAGGAAGAGTAACTTTTTTGGTAGCTAATCGATGCCACCTCTTATCGTAACTAATAATAGTCACATTTTTTAAGCGTTTAGACACATAAAATCTAGCAGCCATAAATTGTTTAGGTAATGACATCCAAGCTCGCATATCTGGTGCTGCAAAACTTTCTCTAAAGCTTTTTCCTATAGCTCCCAATGGACCTAATTGTCCCCATAACATATTCTCAGCCGTACTTCTTGCCACTGATGCCATCACCTTAAAATGCTCCAAAGGTAATGAATCCAATTGATGCCTTAATACGATAGATTCAATATCAGCAATAGTAGAGAGTGTTGCCAATGTTCTTTTTCCAGATTTTATTTTAATATGGGCAACTTTAGACTGAACAGGCTCATAAATAGGAAGTTTTACTGGAACAATACCGCCAGGCATTGGCAACCCAAATTGCAAAGTCTTTTTTTCAGGGGCAAAGCCATCCGCAATAATAACCTGAACTAAGCGTTTTCCACGTCTAGGTTTTCTTTTTACTTCTCTTATTGCTCTTTTAATAACCTTACTTTTAGGGTTAAGTTCTAATGCTTTTTTATAAGATATTCGCGCATTATCACGCAATGAAGCATCTTCTAAACTATCAAATTCCTGGACAATTCCAGCCATATAAAAGCCAAAAGGGTTCACATAGGCACTCTTAACACTCAACGCTTTCTTTTGAGAACTTTTATATTGGTTTGAAATAACTTGAAAAAAGTTACCGTTACTAACAGGCTTGCTTCCAGTAGTAGCATCATCATTATCTGAAGCTTCTTCAGTAATTTCAGCCTCTGTTTTAGCTATATCTTTTTTTGCCGCGTCAATAGTTTTTTCAAATTCTTTTTGCTCTATATTTTGCCAATCAATCGCCCTACGTGTCACGTTATAAGCTTTTCTTTCCCCATTTAACAAATAGGCAATAGATTTATAATTAAGCATCAATATTCTTTCAAATGGAGACCCACTATATTCAGTTAAGTCTCCTTTACCCGTTATAGTACTTAATACTTCTCCTCCAAAGGAAAAAAAACCATCCATAATCATGGATCTTTCAGCATTTACTTTTAAAAAATGTTCAGCAGCAGAAAAGTGTTTAATAGCATTTAAAGGATTTTTTGTATCCAAAGCAAGTAAACCAGCCTCATTAGAATCAAGAAAAGTTACTGGGTCAGATTGTTCTATTTTTTTACTTTGTAATTGGTACGCCTGTTCCCATTGCTCACTTGTTATTAACTTTTTAATTTGTAAAAAGTCTTTTGAATATCCCGTGTAAACAATATTTCGTGTAACGTTATTTACTGGTTGATTAGACCCTGCCTGATTTTTAAGATTATTTGCTGTTGCTTTTGTTGTGCTACTTGCTGTTTTTACTAATGTATTTAACAATCCAAATACATCACTGGCTTGGCTAGATGTAAATAGCAGGGTATTCACAAATAATCCAATGCATAATTTTAGTATAAGATTTTTTTTTATCATTATTGTCATGGCATTTTGTAAGTATTGCGATGCAAAATAAAAGTACTACAATGAAAACTCACGTCCTTGTGAAAGTCTCCTACTTTACAATATGAACTTAAAAATTAGGCTTTCTAACCTGAGGCTTTGGTGCTGCTTTTACTTCTTTCTTAGCCAACCTTAAAACATCACCCGTTTTGACACCTGTTCCAGAGATTAAACGGACTTTAGCACGAGATGCCTCAACATCGTTAACTGAGACTTGAGCGACTTGCTGCTCAACTTTTCCAAAAGAAATACCTGTGTCAGGGTCAATCATTTCCTGACCCTCACGCATGATATTAAAAACAGTCCCTTGAATTAATCCACCATCAAGCCCCCTGTTGATGTAAAACTCAGACTCAGAGATCGCACCAATAATTCTGATGGGATATAGTCTTTGCATAATATTACTAACGAGTGATGTAGAAAAATCATCCATTAAGTCTGCATAAACTGTGTCTGTTACATTATTACTTGTTGATGCAATTTTTTTATTAATTCTGATTTTGTCAGCAGCAAGTAACTTTCCCGAATGACTATCAACAATACGTAATGTTGCATCAATGACACCAAAGTGATTTGTTTGAATTTCATCAACATAAGCCACTTGTTTTTGTTCAGTTTTGATATAAAAATCATTAACTGAAGTAAAGATTAAGTAATCGGCCTCAATTAACTCGCGTAATTTACCGTCAATTTCTTGTCCACTTGTTAGTGCAGCAAAACTTTTCTCATCAAAGACTTGATCAACTTCTTGTCTTTCTAAAACATCAAAACGATTACTATTGGTCAATTTCACCAATAGATCATTTGTAACGTGTGCTTTATACTGAGTTGCAAACACAGTGTTATTGCCACTTGCATTAATTCTTATTTTCCCAACAGCTAAAGTAATTTTTCCATTTTGTTTACCATTTTCATGACTTGTTCTAGGTTTTGCTTTATTTGCTGTTTCAGCAACTTCAGCAATCTCCAACAAATCACCTTGTTGAATATCACCTTCTACAACTTCAACAACAGAAAGTGTTTCTTGCAAGTTGACCAGTTTTACACTTCCAGCAGATGAATTCAGGTGCCCAATAACAACCCCAGAACCGTCAACAATTTCTTTTCCTGCCCGCAGGACTTTAAAAGTGGAATCAACAGTATAGTTATCATTCTTTCCACGATTAATCACAAAAGGATCAATACTTACAATTTTTGCAGGAAATGTGATATCAAGAATTTTATTACTCGCTAAATTAGCTAAATGATCAAATATTGAATATTCATCACTCTTTGATTCCTGCCCCGTCAGTAACGATTCACTTAATTGTGTTCGAAAGCTAGCCGCACCAGCAATATTACCCGTTTTTGCATTGATAATACGTAAGCGTAAGCGAGCATCAATTTTATTCTTGGTAAAAGATTTATTTGATTCACTATACGGCAGAGCTATTTGTTTACTTGTTGCTGTAGATTTTTCAAGAACCGCAAAGACTAAATAGTCAGCGCCCATTGTAGAACCTAAGTTTTGATACTCTTTGATCAAATCATTATGGTCTGCTGCAGATGTGGTAACAGCAACCGTCAGTCCATTAGTGTCAGCAATATTATCAATCGCAGCATTCAAGCTTTTATCCAAAAATGTTTCTTTATTTTCTTGGCCAAATTGTTGCTCATTAATAATTTTTCTTAACGCTGTACGTTCTAATACTTGAAATCGTTTGCTGATGGTTAAGCGTTCAATAACTCTAGATGCAAGCTGATCAGGCAAGCCCATTTGTTGCTGCACAGCTCTGTCTGGAAAGAAGTCACTCGTACTTAGAATAGCTATTTTAATAGTATTATTTTGTGATTCTAGTGATTGCGATTTTTTATCTGCCTTGTCACAAGCTGATAGCAAAAAGAAAAAAGAAAAAATAATTAAAATATTAGATATAGTTTTTTTCATCATAATAAAATTGTATTGTTTCAGTTATTGACCAACCACCATTAGGATACATAGTGACTGATCAATTTTTTGGAATAACAGAGGGATAACGATGAGTTACTGTGGAAATCTTAAAATATTACCTCGTGATAAAGGCATATTTGCGGGGTCAACTTCTTTAATAATTTTCGCAAATGTCATTTTAGGGTTAATACGCGTTACTTTTACTTCACCAATATATTCTTCACTAGAGCCTAGCGATTCGCCAGTATCAGGGTCAATTAACTCTTCACCTGCTAAAAACACTGCTAATACAGTACCTTTTTTAAGGCCACCATCTTGACCTCGATTAATAATCACCTGCCCATTAGCTGTTCTTTTAATGACCTTCATTGGGTAAACTTGAGCAACAAACTGGCTAGCAAGTTTTGCTGACACACCTTTTGCCATTTTTGTAAAATACACACTACTCGGCCTACCTGAACGACTATTAACAATATTTGATTTAGTTGCAAAGGTTGATTTCAAGTAAAAAGTTGTAACAATTTGCCCTGAACTTGTATCAAGCATTTGTGCACTAATTGATAATAAACCAGAATCCCTACGCTTAAATTTGCTGTCAAAATTAGGCAGTGCTTGATGAGACCTATAGAATTTAAAGTCGATTACGGTTGGAATAATAAGATAATTAGCATTATTTAACGCACCTTTACTTGCCGCATCTCCTTTTGCCAAATCTGACTGAGCAAAATTTTGCTCATCAAGAACAGCTTTTAATGTTGCTTTATCACGGCTAAGTACTCTGAACTTTCGGGTCGCTCGAAAAGATGCTTCCATTTCAGCTCTAATTTGATTGGTATCTAAAAGCTTTATTAAGTTTTTTGAAACACCATCGCCAATAGAAGGTGCTTTTATTGCGACAGCAGGCTGTATAGTTTCTGCAGACAAATGAGTTGCATAAAAAATACACAAGAACATTAATGCTCGTATAAACATGTTTTTTCCTTTTATTTTTATTTCTGAACTTGAAATTTTTCGCTTTCTAGATACCACTCGTCATGAAAACAATGCAGTAATAACCTAGCTAATCTGGCAATAATATCAGAAACGGAAAGACTCAGTTTCTTTTTTTGAAACGCCTAAACTTTGTACACATATAAGAAATTAATTTAATTAACAACTCAAAAAGCAACAGCCTAATACCCATAAAAGTACAAATTTAAGAAACACATTGTTTAGTTGTCACAATACTTTGGCATATTTACTATTATCATAGTAAATACTTTGAACCACCCCCTAATTTAAAAACATTAACAAGCTTAGATTAAGATACTTTGTTATAATCAAAGGATTTTCGAAATCTAAACCCTCTACTTAGGAGATATAAAACATGGCAATTAAAGTTGCAATCAATGGTTATGGTCGTATCGGACGTAATGTTCTTCGTGCATTGTATGAGTCAAATCGTACTGGTGAAATCCAAATCGTTGCTATTAATGACTTAGGAAATGCAGAAACAAATGCTCACCTAACTCAATATGATACTGCTCATGGTAAATTTCCTGGTGAAGTTAGCGTTAAAGACGGCGACTTAGTTGTTAACGGCGACGTAATCAAAGTTTTCGCTGAAAGAGATCCATCTAAACTACCTTGGGCTGACCTTGGTATTGATGTGGTTCATGAGTGTACTGGTTTCTTTGCTAGCAAAGAAAAAGCTTCAGCTCATATTGCTGCAGGCGCTAAGAAAGTTGTTATTTCTGCTCCTGGTGGCGCAGATGTTGATGCAACGATTGTATACGGTGTTAACCACAATACATTAAAAGCATCTGACACAGTTATTTCAAACGCTTCTTGTACGACTAACTGTTTAGCTCCATTAATCCAGCCTTTACTAGAAACAATTGGTGTTGAGCAAGGTTTAATGACAACTATTCACGCTTACACTAACGACCAAGTATTAACTGACGTTTACCACCCAGATTTATTACGTGCTCGTTCTGCTACTCAGTCAATGATTCCTACTAAAACAGGTGCTGCTGCTGCGGTTGGCTTAGTACTTCCTGCTTTAATTGGTAAAGTTGATGGCTTCGCAATGCGCGTACCAACAATCAATGTATCTGTTGTTGATTTAACATTCACAGCAAGCCGTGACACAACAGTTGAAGAAGTTAACGAAATCATAACTAAAGCATCTGAAGGCTCATTAAAAGGTATTTTGAACGTCAACACACTTCCATTAGTGTCTATTGATTTCAACCATGACCCTGCTTCATCTACTTATGATAAATCTCTAACTAAAGTAAACGGTCGTTTAGTTAAAGTTCTATCTTGGTACGATAACGAATGGGGCTTTTCTAACCGTATGTTAGATACTACAGTTGCATTAATGAACGCTAAATAACGGAAACTCATGCTAAGAAGAACTAAAATTCTGGCAACTCTAGGCCCGGCTTCTGATAAGCCGGGCGTATTGGAAGCCTTATTCGAAGCGGGCATCGATGTTGTCCGAATGAACTTTTCTCATGGTGTTGCTCAAGATCATATTGATAGAGCCGAAAGAGTTCGCGCTTTAAGCAAAAAGACAGGTCGTTTAGTCGGTATTCTTTGTGACTTACAAGGTCCAAAAATTCGTACTGCTAAATTTAAAGACACAAAAGTCTGGTTAGATGAAGGTCAAGCCTTTGCTTTAGATATCAACCTAGGTACTGATGATGGTACTACTGAAGAAGTTGGCATTATCTACGAACCTCTTGCAAAAGAAGTTAAGAAAGGTAGTCGTTTATTATTAGATGATGGCCGGATTGTACTTGATGTTGTTTCAACAGACGGAAAACGTATTGAGTGTACTGTTCATGTCGGTGGTTATCTATCTAATAATAAAGGTATCAACCTGCAAGGCGGTGGTTTATCGGCTGCGGCGTTAACAGAGAAAGATAAAGAAGACATCAAAACAATCGGTATTATTGGTGCTGATTTTGTTGCGGTTTCTTTCCCACGTTGCGCTGAAGACTTACATGAAGCAAGACGTTTATTAGAAGCTGAAAACTGCTATGCAGGTATCGTTTCTAAAGTTGAACGCGCTGAAGCGATTGAAGCAATGGATGAAATCATCCTTGCATCAGATGTAGTGATGGTTGCTCGTGGTGATTTAGGTGTTGAAATTGGTGATGCTAATTTACCTGCAGTACAAAAACGTTTAATTTCTCGCTCTAGAGACCTTAATCGTGCGGTAATTACAGCAACACAAATGATGGAATCAATGATCGAAAACCCGATTCCTACACGTGCTGAAGTATTTGATATTGCTAATGCTGTACACGATGGTACTGATGCAGTAATGCTTTCAGCTGAAACAGCATCTGGTAACTATCCAGTACAAGCTGTTAAAGCAATGGCTCAAATCTGTGAGACAACGGAACAACAATCTAGCGTACGTGAATCTAAACATCGCCTAGACTGCCAATTCTCTCGTACTGACGAAGCAATTGCCATGTCTGCAATGTATTTGGCTAATCACTCAAATGTTAATGGTATTGCAACCTTAACTGAATCTGGCTCTACTGCTTTATGGATGTCTAGAATCAGCTCAGGGTTACCTATTTTTGCATTTAGTAGCCATAAAAAAACATTAGGAAAAGTCACTATCTATCGTGGCGTATTCCCTGTTTATTTTACTCATGAGTCTATGGATCATGCTGATGTAAATAATGAGATTCTTGCCAAGTTAAAAGCACGTAAATGTGCAAAACAAGGTGATACTTTCATTATTACTAAAGGTGATTTAACAGGTACCGAAGGTGGAACTAACGCTCTTAAAGTTGTAACTTTAGGCGAAGGCTTAACACCTTAAGCTTGTTATATTTTATGCTCAGAAAATATCCTGAGCATAAAGTATTAAACCAATTTCACTTAGAATTTGGTTATTGGGACGCAGTGCTTTAGCCTGCTTTCTTACAAAGCATTGCAGGCTAAAGCACTGCGCCCCATTTACTAAACACTATGTCTTCTTCCCTCCACCCTCCCATTGTTAGCCTATCGCTTAATCCAGCAATAGACTTAACCTATGAAATAAACGATTTAACACACGACCAAAAAACTCGTGCAACATCTACACATTATGACCCTGGTGGCACAGGAATCAATGTTGGCCGAGCTTTAGAAAAACTAGAAGCTAATTCCTTTACCTGCTGCATTACTGCGGGGAAAATGGGTGAATTCCTTCACTCCATGCTAGACCAAGAACTTAGCAATGTAACCACCTTGCAAGTCGAAGGTGAAACTAGAATTAACACCACATTGATACAAAAACATCCTCAGTATCAATACGAAGTTAATGCCACCGGCCCCTCTATTACTCCAGCGCAACTAGATAAAATTATCCATCAATTTCTAGCGTTATGCCAACAAGGTATTGGCGTACTAACAGGCTCACTTCCTCCCGGCATCCCCGACAGCACTTATCAAAATATCAACCTTGCATTACAAAAACAAGGTGGACGATGCATTATTGATGCACCTGTCAACGTAATGCTACAAGCAATACAAAGCAAACCCTTTTTGATTAAACCCAATCATCATGAACTGGAAATCCTAACAAATAAAACATTAAAAAGTATTGAGCAGATAGCTACTGAAGCACGACTAATAGCCAATCAAGGAACTCAATTTATTTGCGTATCCTTAGCCGAAAAAGGAGCTATCCTTACAGGACCAGAAAATAGCTATTATTGTAACTCCCCCACAATCAAAGTTCATTCAACTGTCGGAGCTGGTGACTCAATGGTTGCTGGGTTAGCTTATGCATTTTCTCAAAGCCACCCAGCTGAACAAGCTCTAAAATTTGCTGTGGCCTGCGGAGCAGGAACCGCAACACAAAATGGAACACAGTTGTTTCATACCGATAAATTAACAAGTTTATCCGAGCAAATTACAATAAAAACACTTGATATATAAATCCTCACACCCCTTATAATTCTTTTCAACATTTAGAGGTAACTAGCGTATTATCATCTCCAGCTTACAACACATCCAATTTAGCATAAGACAACATTAGCCATTTTAAACCCACACCCTGAAAATTAATCTGCACC
>Ga0209826_1001935_pt1 | contig 13983 bp, 9 predicted proteins | sample GOMGulsemesocosm_5_FD_184637 | JGI IMG/M metagenome (GOLD analysis project Ga0209826, IMG submission 184637) | Methane-oxidizing microbial communities from mesocosms in the Gulf of Mexico - GOM15C Gulf of Mexico (SPAdes) (version 2) | ecosystem: Environmental > Aquatic > Marine > Cold seeps... | reverse complement strand
CTGTGCTTGCCATCCATCATTCTCAGCTTTGTTGGTGATAATGTTAAACACGCCTTGGTAGGCATTGGTGCCATAGAGTACCGAACCAGGCCCTCTGATGTATTCTATCCGCTCGATAGACGATAGAGGTATTGATGTATAGAAACCGTGTATACCTGTCAGATTACCAACAGGCCGTCCGTTAATTAGCCCTAAATGCTGATAGAGAGATGTCCATGGCTTACTGCCGCGCGTTGTAATACTGGTCAATACGCCAAAGTTACTATTAACTGAAACGATTCTTTCTAGAATTTCAAATAAATTATGACCGCCAAACTGATCAATTTCCTTCTTGTCAATAATTGTAACGCTAGCGTGAACATCCTTTAGAGGCTCTTCGAATTTAGATGCGGTAATGACTTTTACCTTGACCAAATCTTCTAAAGACAACTTCAATAAAGACTCAATATCTAGTTCATCAGCCTGATTGCTACCAGAAAAAAACATAGAGTTGACTAGGATTACGAGACTTAGCCCAAAAATCATACTTCTTTTTATCATAAGCGTATTAGTTTTATAACCTTACGGGTAATGATCTATAGTAAAGATAGCATGTCAGAATAATTATTCAAGGTTGGGAAGTAGCTCGTCAGAGCAATTGTAAAGTAGTAAATTCAGTCCTATTGATTCGTTTACAGCTAAACATTTTTCTCGCTAAATTTCCAATTCACATCATCGGCTAGTGCAGATTAACCATATTTTCTTCAGTAATTAAATTCTTAGAATAATCCAATAGCAAAGAAGGCTGTTTTATTGAAAATTTGTGGAATCGTTGGTTATCATTAGCAAATAATTGATTAAGGTATTCTCGCTTAATAGAGTAACAACAGATACAGAACTTGACGGTATTACTAATATTTCTGATACCTATGACGATAATGATGTTGTTATTGATACCTTAGACGCATTCCCGCTACTTTGGTTAGAATCTGTAGAAACTGATAGCGATACTTGCTACAAACTAGACAAAACTACTGTTTTTTCTATCTCTGTTTGTGCACCGAAGCGCCATAGAAGTAATAAATTTATATCTAATGTGTGAGCGAAATGTTGACCTTCATATTCGAGGAAACTCTCTAATGGTTGCAACGCCAGCTTGCTCAAAGCCTTTTTCAATTAACTTTGGAGAAAGCATCTCTGAGAATTTTGAAAGATTTAAAGGTATTACAAGCTTGAAGTGTTGTTGCTAACTCCGTTACTAAACGCATAAAAAAATCCGGTATCAAATATTGATATCGGATTTTGAACTATCTAGAAGATCGGTCATTGGATCATTTAATATTTCTTAACTGATCGACATTACCCATAAAGGGTCTTTTTATTTTCTGTTAGTTGTTGACTAACGGTTATCGACTTCAACTAAGGTAACACCTAACAGGCCTCCTGCATCAGAGTGACCTATTACGCCAAAATGCCATTCGCCATTGGTTGCGCCAGTCCAGTCTACGTCAATTGTCTCCGTCGCACCCAATGTCGCTGAACTGGGTGAACTGGCAACTATAAGACTACCGCTCGTCATGGGAACTACCCAGCTGTAGAGTGCATAGTCAGTGTTCCCGCCTGGGGCAGACCAACCGTGAACCCAAAGAGTGTAGGTGTCATCTCCAGGTAGCTCCATTTCAATCAACTCATCAGAGCCTCCATTGGTACTGGCGCCAACGATAGAGCCACCAGAGTCCATAAGATATATATCGAGATCTGCATTCTCATCAGTTACGCCTGGGATTGCGATTCGTAAATAAGCAGCACCACTGACTACAATTTCATGTCCGTTAGAAAATGTATCATCTGGGTCAAATTCTTGATCCGGATCCTGAACAACTGTGCTGAGATCAACAGTGGCTGCAGTCAAACCATAACTGCTGGCCGTGTAAGGACCATTGTAGCCGAAAGTGACGTCAATGCTTGCACTACCAGTCACACCGCTTCCTGTAACGTTAGCAGGTGCGCCGAATAGAGCGCCCTTGACGGCAATTGGGCTGTACACGGAATAAAGATTATTTGAATCACTCCAAGTAAGGGAGCCGTGGGTCCACTCGCCTGCGGGAGATGCCGTGTTCGTAATGGTAACTGCATAAGTTGCCGACATACCGGATTTTAGTTTTATGCTGGCTGGCAACACCGAAACATCATATCCAGCTGGAGCATCAACGTCAACGCTATAGGTTTTCCAACCACTATCATTGGCGACCCCTGTAACAGTTCTGTAAACAGTTTTGCTGCCGAGAACATTGGCTATACCGATAGAAGGTAAATTGAGGTTAGTTGGATCTGTAGGAACTTCTATGGCTTCCAAAAACTCGCAGGTGCCCGCAGTAAAAATATCGAGATTGGTGCCACAGGTATAAGCTGCATATTCAAACAAACCAGCTTGATAGGCAAGGCCTGGCTCAAATATCGATCCCTTGTTTGCTTTGCCGCCGGGATTAACATGACCAGCGCCCATATCAAACGCATCAGCTGGAGTCACTTCGTCTTCCTTCATCACATCCTGATATGCGGTGGTCATCAGGGCTGACTTGGCAGTAGATGGCGACCAGTCAGGGTGAGCTTGTTTGATCATTGCGAACAAACCAGCCACATGTGGGCTAGACATGGATGTTCCAGATATCATCTGAAACAATTCGCCACGGCCTTCGGATGCAGGTGTTTGGCCAGCAATAATGTTAACACCGGGAGCTGTTACGTCAGGCTTGATTAAGTCCCCTGATAACAGGTTGGGGCCTCGTGATGAAAAGCCAGCCATTGAAGGTGCGTCTATTTCTGTATAGGTGCCACCTTGTATTTGGGCAACCGCAGTTGAGGCATCACCAGAGATATAGGCTTTGATGACTAAACCGTCTGTATTGTTGATATGCACAGAGGGAACCCAATGTGAATCGGTAACTTGACTTTGGCCATCGTCGGCATTGTAGAGGATCATGCCTGCGCCACCAGCAATACTCACAGCCTTACTTTTGTCAACGCGGGCAATATCCCCCCGAAGACACAGAACGATTTTTCCGGCTACTGCCACTGGATCCAAAGCACCTGGAAGACATAACTCACTCCCCGCTTCTGCAGAGTCGATCAGCGCTAGTTCAGCGGTGCCGGCAGTAATTGAAGCTCCAAAAAACTCCCACTCTCCGACTGAAGAGGCCGAGCCTTGATACGTACGATTTTGGGTGCTCGCACCCACAGATGTTACCCACGGTGTTGAAGCCGGGGAACCTGTTGTAGCTGGTGCTGGACCGCTGTTGCCATTAGATGTTGCAACAAACACTCCTGCATCCTCGGCAAAAAGAAAGGCAACATCATCGGGACCGATTGCATAACTACTTGAGCCGATGGAGTAGTTGATAACGTCTACACCGTCAGCTACCGCTTGGTCAATAGCAGCCGCTAGGTCAGATCCAAAGCCGCCTAGATCACCAAGCCCTTTATACATAACGATGTGTGCTCTTGGGGCGATGCCTGAAATCAAACCATATTCATTGCCTAACATATTCGCAGGAACTTTCGAATTACCGCCAGCTGTTGAAGAAGTATGAGTTCCATGTCCATCTTCATCTCTTGCAGAGTCAAACTCATAACTGGCCGCGCCAATGACAAGGCGGTAAGTGTCCAGCATCTGTCTGGCACCAATCAGTTTGTTGTTACAGCTGAATGAAACATCATCGGCATGGTGTGCCGTGTTACCAAACTCGCAATTTGGACGCGAGTCATTAAGTACAATGGGAGGGGAGCTGTAGGAGCCATCGTCAGAAAATGACGGGTGTTCTGGCCAGATACCGCTATCAATTACGCCGATAACAATACCCTCGCCGTCATAACCTTTAAGCAAGGGGCCCGCCGGACCAGCTAGATCAAGAAAGCTAGGACTGTTATCAGTCATTTTCTGACGCAATACATCGGGCATAACTTTCGTAACACCACTCTGCAAGGAAAGAGCGATGGCTTGCTCGTGAGTCATCTTAGCACTAAAGCCGTTAAGAGCGATGCCGTAGTCATGCACTTTGTCCTTAGATTTGACATTAGCCTTTGCTAGAGCTGCATCGTGGGTAGTACTAAGCATGTTGGTATATTTACGAACATTAGCGCTTTTGGGGTTTATCTTTTTATTTTTGCCTGGTTTAGTAGCCTTAAAGCCTTTAATATCGCCCTCATAAGCAATTGCAGGCTTCAGGTCCATGATAACAATGTATGAGCCGTATTCAGATTTAGGAATTTTTTGTTTTCCTTTGGCGCTAGCGCCTTGGGATATCCCGAACATTAGTATAATTACCCACATGAGTGGGAGTAGATTGTTCATTGTTTTTTCCTTATATTATTGTTGTTTGTATTACAATACTAGAAATTCTATTGCTACAATCTGAATCGTTTTTTTAAAAGAATTATTGATAGTAGCTTCCTTCTTTTAACCTTTTCATCCTAAACAAAGATGAAAAACAAAGATAAAATACAAAGATAATACGTGGATAAAATTACTGAATTTAGAACGTTTGCATTGTAAGCATTTTATATACCAACCTATTAATGCCGTTGTTTTTCAATAATTTTAAAAGCCTAGCTGATTTTGTAACTCCTAGAGTGTTAAATTACCTGACACTTATGAATGAACTAGTCATTCACGAAGTTAAGCCATATTTTTAATTTACATTAGTTCATAAAGTTACTTATCGAAAAATCACTTCCTGAAAGATGCTATAACAAACTGGTCTTACCCCATTTTCGAGGACACACTATAATTGTTGTAGAGATACAGCAGAAGGTGTTTCATGATTAGAGGAAAAAGTTTGAACTAACAAAAACTAAAACCATTCATATTACCAAACTAAACTTGTCACGACCGAGAAGCCGCTTTTGATCAGATATAAATGGTTGCTCAATAATTGTTCTTTAAAGATCAAAAAACCTTACATTGCTGTAAAGGTTTTTATTAGTCGTAACCTTTAAACTCTTCCCCAGGTTTTATATTAGGGTATCGAATCATACTCTTCTTTAATTCAACGATTTTTTTCATTATCGGTTCCATCACCCACGCATGTGTATAACCTTTATTGCCCCATAATTCATAGGCTTCTTTAGGGTCATTTTTGATATCAAATAGTTGTGGAAATGTGAATTTTTTCACAACAGGAGAATGTGTTGATTCTGTCGCCATAAAATGCATTTTCATATTGCGCCATTTAATCGCAAATAAATCATCGCCGACAAAGACAATAAAATGATCACGATTAGACTTTTTTTGTTTACCTAAAAAGAAACTTTCTTGGTTAACACCATCAATTGGCCTGTCAGTAGGGATTAAATGATCAGCACCAGCAAAACTAGCTATGGTGGTATACATATCTATATCACCCACTATTTCATCTGACACTCGACCTGCTTCTATTTTATTTGGGTAACGAATCATTGCGGGGGTTCTTAATCCTCCTTCATAAGCGGTGCTTAAACCGCCACGCCAAGGTCCATTTGAACCACCGCCACCATCTTCACCAGCGGCAAGTGCACTGCCTTGTGGAAAGTTTCCTGCACCATTATCGCCCGTTAATATCACAACGGTATTATCGGCGATACCAACATCTTCAATTGCCTTTAATATTTTACCTATATTGTAATCAACTTCCATTTGAGTATCTGCATAAATACCAGATTTTGAGGCATTCTTAAATTTATTATGAACTGTCCACGGAGGATGAAAATGAGTAAAGCCAATATAGCTAAAAAATGGTTTACCAGTTTTAGCTTGCTTTTTAATATTAGCAATTGCTCGTTCCGTGATATCACTATCTAAAGTAATCTTCGCGGGCACATCAAATAATTTTACTTTATTAGCATCTTGCCCTTTTAGTCCTTCATAAATATATGGCGTTGTTGCTACCGTAGGATCCCACTGAGGGGTTACAGTATAACCTGCGGCATTAGTACCTTCTTGTGTTCCCCAAAAATAATCATAACCTTGATAATTTGGCAGTTTTTTTATATTAGCTCCAACATGCCACTTACCAAATAAAGAGGTATGATAACCAGCATCTGAAAGTAACTCAGGTAGTGTATATTCCCAATAAGCTAAACCATCAGGCTCTCCAGGTGCAGGCACTTTTTGATTGCCTGTTCTAATAGGCAAACGACCTGTATGCAGGGCAGATCGTGTTGGTGTACATTGGTTTTGTACGTTGAAATTTGTTAATCGTAACCCTTGATTTGCAAAATCATCGATATTCGGTGTTTGTATTGTACTGCCTTGGATACTTAAATCCCCCCACCCCCAGTTATCCACTAAAAGATAAATGATATTAGGCTTATCACTAGCGATTGAAGTGAAAGAAGAGAGTAACGTTAAGCAAATCAAACATCTTATTAAGACTGTCATAAAACTTCCTTTTTTGTCGTAAAATTTATTGTTGCACAAACTTAGAGCTAAAAGCGAATTAACAAAAATAATCATAAAAAAGACACTAAAAGTTAAATTAAAGCATCAGCATTAACCTAAAGTTAATGCCATTGCTTTTACCTTTTGAACTCCCTTTTTCAAATTCACAAGTATCTATAATGAAACTACAACGCTCTAAATTCATCCAACGGTAATTAGCACTAATGTTGAATTTAGGATTTAACCACCAGAATAAACCTACTGAAAATATATCGATATCACCACTGGTTAATTGACCACTATTTCCATCAAATACAGACCAACGACTAGTTAACTCCCACGCCCCTATGCCACCTTGCTCAACAGATTGAGAGACAGCTAATGGAGCAAAAGTACCATTGCGCTTATTATAATTACGCATTTCGCCTGTAAGGGATAAAGCGGCACTTAAGTAATAACCTGATAATGTTGGAGAACCTTTTTCTGATGAATCTATATTATTTTCTGTATATTCACCTGAAAGCCACAGAGGTCCTTTTCGCCATGAAGCCTCTAGATTATAAGTTAAGCTATCATTAGCATTAAAAGTTCCGGAATCAATAAAGTCAGGTGATTTATTAAACTCAGGAGAAGAAGCAAAACGTAAATCGGCTTGAGTATTTGAATAGCGAGCCCCAAAACCTAAATGCATTAACTCATGCTCATCTTCGGACAAATAAGGCAACCAAGTTACACGGCTAACAACTTGTGTAGAATTTTCACCGAAATCATTATCAGTATCTAACCAGTTATTAAAAACCCCACCAGCCCAAGTAAACCGTTTATTATCTGTTTGACCACTTATTACTGCACCAATATTTCTTGAGGGTAATAAAGTATCTGCCGCAACACTGCGCTCTTGCATAGGAATATGTACCAAACTCATTAAGCGCTCCATCGATATTGGCTCTTTTTGTTTGCCTATACTCAAAGTACTGTTGGCAAAAAAAGGAATATCTAAGCGCCAATCAAGAAAATTTAAACTGTCATTTTCATTAGAGTCAAAACCTTTATCAAAGGTTGCTGTTGCCGCGCTAAAACTATAAACCCATGGTTTAGCAAAATTAAGTGTTCCTGCAAGACCAAAACGAAAAGCTCTAATTTCGCTGCCATTAAACTCAGTTAAATCTCCAACCTGTAATGTACTGATATTGTCTTGATTGATCCAAACTTGTCGATCAAAAGCAACAACACCTGTAAATAATGTAGAAAAATTTTTGCCTTTATATAAGGTCCAACGTTTATTTTTATAACTTGAAGGAAGAACAAATGAAGGTGGCGAATAAGCCAACCATGCTGCACGTTTAGGTTTTTCTTTGGCTTTTTCCTGAGAATAAAGAGTATCAACAGTTTTGATTGTATTTTTAACAACTTTACCTGCATGAACAGCCAGCACAGCATATTTTTTAGTATCAAGTAATACTGAGAAATCTTTATGAGGGTTTTTGCTTAGTACTAAAAAATCAGGGGCATTTCCTGGTACAAGAGTACCAAGCAAAACACCTTGTTGCGCATCAATAACTTGAGTAACTGACTCATCATTAAGATCATCTTGTGAGATTAATTCAAGCAGACCATTTTTTATTAAAATATTCACAACCGTTGTTTTTCTATCACCATGCGGGTCAACTAAAACAACATCATTGATAAGTAAAATTTCTGCTTTAGTGTTATTGATATCATTTTTTACATTTTCTGCTGCAGTGCTAACTGGCAGTAATATAAAACAAATAAAAACGAGCACCTCTTTATAAGCTTTATCCATTTGCATATCCTCACCTACCAATTATGCTTTAGTGGTTCATTACATGCTATTTAACTAAAGTAAAATCACTTGGCCCCCAAGTTTTATCAAACCAAGGCTGTAACGGACCATATAAACGAAGTAATACAAACCAAGCTTTATCTGGTGTAGTTTGTGTCCAATTTTCTTTTGGTGCACCTTTAGGCAAGCTAGGGCCAAAGTACAAATCAACACTGCCATCTTTGTTATAAACGAGATTATCACGTTTATTGTTTTTACTCGGGTAGATTGAACCACCGGGTACCTGTAATTCTGAGCGTGTTTGTGGGTCATAAACGACAACAGACCAAAAGTCTTTTGCTGGTGCATTAGCAGGAATATTTACTTTGTAATTTTTCTCACCATATAAAATGTCACCATTTTTATCTGCTGTAGCAAAGGCATAGTTTGAACCAACACCAGGGATTTCAAGTGCCATTGCTGGGGTATTTACGGTAGCAGAATAAAAAAACAAGGTACGAGCGTCTAAATTACGACCGCCCATACCTTTGTCTATTAACCATTGATAATCTTTACCAACAAAACCTGTATACCATTGCTTGCCTTCATAAAGATAGGCGTTTTTATCACGCGGACGTAATGAAATACCACGAGCAGTTGCATTACCAACAGCTACCGCATCTTCTAAAATAGTTTTCATACGTGCATCAGGATTAAACGGCTTCCCTTTTTGTATACCGATAGATGCTGCTAATCCTCGTAATTCAGGATCTAAGAATGAAATAGGCTCTTTTTGTAAAACGTGCCATAGCTCCTCATAAAACGGGAAGGTATTCGAATGAATAGTGTTAAAAAACTTACCTGAGCCATTGGTAAATTTCATTTTTTCTGGATTGTTAGCTTTGGCTAACGGGTAAATCTTTAACCCTGTACGCCACATTTTAGAAGCCGCATCGGGTTTTCCATCTTTCAAAAAACCGCGTAAAATTAGCCAATTGTTATAACTGGTCGATTGAGCAATCCAAACTTTAGCTTTTTTTCCTGCAACCATAACCGTAGCACGGGTGTCTTTACCACGATGTTGCATGCCATTTAATGTTGGCTTTAGGTCGCCTTTATAATCGGGTGGCAAAATTATATAAGTACCCCCTTTCATTGCATCAGGACCCGGTGCGCCCATATCAACAACAAAACGAAAGAAAGCATCATTTAAAGTACCTGGGCCAGCGCCAGCTGGAATTTCAATAACAGTAGGGCCATTTTTTTCTAAATCAATAATCGCTGCGGCATATACAGTATCAGTATTACCAGTTAAAAATAGTGGGCTTGAATCCATCAAATCATCTAAAACTAACACTTCATTTACTTCGTCAACACCAACACTCTTCATACCCAAGCGCATACCTTCAATTGAAGTAGCCGGAATAAAATTTAAAAATACTTCAACACCACGTAAAAAATCTAAATTATCATAAACTTTGGTTAAGGTTTCATTGGTTGGAATACCATCATAAAATTTTAAATCCCCAATACGGGTTTTTACCGTATTTGCCGTCATGATGTGCTCAGGAATTTTATGGTTGTAACCTGGTGTTAGTTTTTCACCAAATGCCGCTACATTTTGCATACTTGCTAAAAAAATTACTGTACTTGCTAAAACGAGTACTGTTTTGGGTAATTTGATCATTTTAGTTTCCTTATCACTCAGATCGAATATTGAGTTAAATGTATACTTAACGTTAAGTAAACGTTACTTAATGGTATATAACAAGAAAAAAGTTCTAAATAATAATGATTTGCTTTTTATGGCTATTGTCTAAAGCAAGTCACTTATAAAAGTTTATCGTCGTGTAATCACAGTTTAATTAAGACTTTGGCAGCGAGTAAAACTCGCTGCCAACCCTGCATAGCTTAACTTAATGGCAATGGTAAAATCATGTCACTGACCACTTTTGTAACCGCTTGTTCACGCTCTTGTGGGGTATCAAAAGACTTGATTGGTTTTGTTAACATGCTTCTATATACACTTAGCTTGGTATCATTATCAATAATATCCATAACTAAAGTTCCTTCAACGTAGTCACGAGTACTTACATGACTTATCCCACCACCATAGCCATATCCACAACGAGAACAACCATGTCCATAATATCCGCCAGAGTAGCTAGCATTAACTTTTACCTTATCCTTTGTCACAATGAAGTAGCTTATTAATATGTCTGCTTTGGATTGGTCCACTTCAAATTTCCCTCGTTGCTGCATTTGTGTATCAATAGCGTTTTCCAAGCGATTTCTATCTATATCGCTGAACATAGGGTTTCTTAGTTGCTGATCTCCAATTACGTGATAACTTTTCACTGATGCAAAATCATAACTACTACTTTGATCCGTTTCAGGTGTGTACGTTGTAGAGCAAGCTCCTAACAATAATACCACTGGAACAATCACTAATTTTGATAATTTTTTTACTGAACGGATAACTGTATTTGAATTTAAATTTTTCATGATAACCTCTCTATTATTTACTGTTTGTTTCTTCGTTGAGGTAATAATAGGATTTCTTAATTATGTATTCAAACAACTTAAAGTCATTAGTATTATGCACAAAGCACATAACTAATTATGATAACCACGGACCTCTTTCGGATTGTTTTTCGTTAACAGGTAAAGAAACATGAGTAAAAACACTCTGTGTTAATTTACCTACAATATTTATCTGTGAGCAGAGAGTTACTCATGTCAAATCAAATTTTTATCGATGATAAAAACAATATGCATTATGTTTCTTATTCGTTATTATTAATATGATTAACACACATAGTGAATAATTCAATGCAAATATCAGAACAAAAACTTTCTAGAATTGATTTAAATCTGCTTATTTCACTTAGCATGCTGTTAAAAGAGAAAAGTGTCAGCCGTGCAGCTGAGCGCTTATATTTATCACAATCAGCCATGAGTAGAACACTACAACGATTACGTGATTTATTTGATGATCCGCTTTTTCATCGCACAGCAACAGGAATAATACCAACAGTAAAAGCACAAGCTATTGAAGCATTATTGCCCGATTTACTGCAGAAATTAGAGACCATATTTCAAAGTGAAAATTTCTCCCCTGCCACTTGTCAACACCACTTTTCTATTTCTATTCCTCCCTTAATGAGCCATGCTTTTTTACTACCATTAGTACAAAAAATTTACAGTACAGCCCCTATGGTGCAGTTGACTGAGCATTCTGCCAAAGTAGATCCTGAGAAACATTTGGAATCTGGCAGTTTAGATTTTGCAATTCACATTGAGAAGTCTACAGATAATAATTTTACTTCTACAAGTTTGGGTACATTAATACCCGTTATTTTTGCTCGTAGAAATCACCCTTTAACAAATAAGAACAAAATAGAATTAAAAGATTGCTTCGATTATAGTTTTCTTGATTTGAATATTGAAAGTGCCGCTAATATTGGTTTTATTAATCCAATTGACACTATGCTTTCAAAACAAGGATTTCATCGTGATATACATCTTAAGAGTAGTCAATTTAGTATTTTATCTGATGTACTCATGACTTCTGACAACTTGCTAATTGGACCACACTTTTTGCTTAATTCTAATGTGTTTAATGAAAACTTTACTGTTGTTTATCAATTTGAAAAATCGAGTGCCAACAGTATAGGTTTGTATTTATTAGAACATCAACGTGTACAAAATAGCGCTGTTCACCAATGGCTTAAGAACATAATAATTAACCAGAAATTTTAATATTCATGCTTACTTTAACAAAACCAATTTTATTTTTATTATTATACAGCTGTTGTTTTTCTATTTTTGCCAGCTCAAGTCAATTTTTTGATCAACTCGACGGCATGTTTGATGCCTCTGAGTACTTATCAGAAAATGCTTATGGCTTTTTACCTGTACCTATTATTATCACCGATCCTTCAGTTGAAGGTGGCTTAGGGGTCATAGGACTTTTTTTTCATGAAACGGAAAAGGAAAAATCTTCACGATTAAAAGCCATGAAAAAGTCAGACACCGCCGCTATGCATTTATTACCACCAAGCGTATCTGCTGCAATAGGTGCCTATACGGGAAATGACTCATATTTCACCGGTGGCGGACATATGGGTTTTTTCAATCAAGGTAAAATACGTTATATGGGCGGTGGTGGTTATGGCAACATTAATATAGATTTTTTCGGCTTTGGTGATATTACCCTACCAAAGCCAATTAGCATCAATACCAAAGCAACCGCAATAATGCAAACATTGAAATTTAAGCTCGCTGATAGCTCCTTTTATCTTGGCCCTACACATAGGTATATCGATGCTGAAATCTCACCACACAATGCCAATGACTTAATTGGCAACCTTCCTCCTGAGTGGCAGGATCCATTAACAAAAATATTAACCCGAAACATTACTACATCAGGCATTGGCTTTTCCCTAGAATATGATTCACGCGATAATTTTTTCTCTCCATCACAAGGAATTAAATACGACTTAACCAGTTTATGGTTTGATGAAACTGTTGGCTCAGACGTAGATTATTTGCTCACAGAGTTTACAGGTTTACATTACATAAAACTTGATAAACATTGGCGTACAGCGTTTCGAATAGAAGTTAATTATGCCGATGCTGATGAGTTTTTGCCTCCATATGCTACACCCTATATAGATATGCGTGGTATTCCTGCCGCACGGTTTCAGGGCAAGTCTGTTGCTATGTCAGAACTGGAGTTAATATATCAATTCAATTTACGTTGGACGGTAAATGTTTTTACTGGTATCGGCAAAGCCAGTAACAAGTTTTCAGATCTTAGTAACTCAGCTAGTAGAATCAGCAAAGGGGTAGGTTTTCGTTATTTAATTGCCCGTCGTTATGGTTTTAACATGGGCATTGATATTGCGAAAGGCCCTGAAGATACCGTTTTTTATATTCAAGCGGGTTCTGCTTGGTAGGATTAATGACAAATTAATCATCGCTAAATTGCGCAGTAAACATATTAACTTTGTGTACATATTAGTCGCACATTAAACAAATCATTATGCTTAGCATGCATATTACATATGATTATTACTCACTTGTTCACATATTTTGATTCTCACATAGTTATTCCATCAACTTTTTTTCAACAGTAAACTAATGATTTAACAATGAAATATATTTCACACACAGCACTATTTTTATTAATTTCAACTTTTGCTTTTACTAATGCCAATGCTCAGCAGTTTGTATTTCCTAAAAATGGTCAAAGCGCAGAACAACAGCAACAAGATGAGTATAGTTGTCATACTTGGGCTGTAGGTCAAACAGGTGTAGACCCAACAAAACCTCAAACGGCAGTTGCTACAGTGCCTTCAGAAACATCAGGGACAGTTCCACAAGGTGCTCAGCCAGGTTCAGGGATTAGATCTGCGATTGGTGGTGCTGCTGCAGGCGCAATTATTGCTGAAATTGGTGATAATGATGTGAGTAATGGTGCAGCAAGAGGTGCAGCAGTCGGCGCAATTGCAGGTAGAAGACATAGCCGTAGAGCTGCCGCTCAAGCAGCAGAGCAACAAGCAGAAGAGCAAGCGGTTATTCAACAACAAGCTTCACAGGCACAACAGTTATCCAACGAACAGCTAGCGAATTACAACAAAGCTCGTAGTGTTTGCTTAGATGCCAAAGGTTATAGTGTTAGTGAGTGAGTTACTTAAAACTTAAAACTTAAATTTTTATAAAATAATCTAATGAACTAAAACTCGATAAAAAGGTTAATTAGAAGGAATAACCTAAGCTGACAAGACACCCTAAAAATCGG
>Ga0209826_1001933_pt1 | contig 13988 bp, 18 predicted proteins | sample GOMGulsemesocosm_5_FD_184637 | JGI IMG/M metagenome (GOLD analysis project Ga0209826, IMG submission 184637) | Methane-oxidizing microbial communities from mesocosms in the Gulf of Mexico - GOM15C Gulf of Mexico (SPAdes) (version 2) | ecosystem: Environmental > Aquatic > Marine > Cold seeps... | reverse complement strand
CTTAAAAGCTTTAAAAAATGTCGATGTGAATAAAAGACTTCGAATTTTGAATCTTGGTGTTAATAGTGGAGATGAGTTTGATATTATCAAAAAATATGCATCTAATTTTAAAAACCTTGAGCTAGTGGGTATTGATTATAGTGCGTCAGCCATTAGTCAAGCTAGAGAAAAATTTCAAGATGATAATGTAAGTTTTTTAGTACATGATATCAATGACTTAGAATCACTCAAGTTAGAAAAATTTGATTTAATTATAAGTGTTGGAACCCTACAAAGTACCAGTATTGATTTTAAACTTGTTTTTATGTCTTTGATACAAAACTACTTAAATAAAGAAGGAGCTTTGATTTTAGGCTTTCCAAATTGTAGATGGATGGATGGAGAAATGATCTATGGGGCTAAAGCAAAGAACTACTCGTTTTCTGAGATGTCCCTTCTGTACAAAGATGTATACTTTTGTAAGAAATACTTACAACAAAAGAAATTTAGAGTGACATTAACGGGAAAAAACTATATATTTTTAACCGCAACCTCAATCAGAAAATAAAGGGGAAAGTAACTTCCCCCTTTATTATTTATTTTGTGTATGGAAGTTCAAAAGAGATAGTAACATCACTCCATGATTTTCCCGCATGAAAGGGTTTACATTTTGCTGCAAAAGCGGCATATGAGTTATTCATTGCAAAATCTAAAACATCAATAGTACCTTGAGCCATTAAAGTATTGTTTGAATTGATATATGGCATAGAAATAGTTTTTGAAACTTTATTCATGATAATTTTCACATCTAAAGTTCCTTTTTTCATATCTCCATTCACCTTTTTAATCATGGCTATTATTTCTTTTAAACTATCAGGTTTAAATAAAGTTGTATTTATATTTTTATCTCTAAATTTTATTTTTGTATTAACCGACGATGAATCAATGACTACTTTTGATGAAGTCAAAAAAGTCTTAAAATCATCGTTTTTTTGTATTTCTAGTTTCACTTTATCGAAGTTACCTTCAACACCAGTTTTTGCTTTTGATTTATAACCTACAAACTTGACTTTTACACTCGACGCCTCATATGCTAGTGCATTAACACTTAACAGTGAACCAATTAATAATGACTTTATAATTATATTTTTCACATATACTCCTTCAGTTTTAGGAATTATTACATAAATAATATTAATTATCAATATTAATTAAAGATAATTCTTATTTTCTTAAAATTATTTTTTAGTTTTACTGTCTTATGTTTTTCTAAAATAACTTTTTGTACCCTATTAGTCAAATTAATAAAAGGATATAATATGACACACGAATTAATGAATTTACCGTATGCACATGACGCTCTTGAGCCACACATGTCAAAAGAAACTTTAACTTATCACCATGATAAACACCACCAAACTTATGTTACAAAATTAAATGGATTACTAGGTGGAACTAAATTTGAAAACTCTACTTTAGAAGAAATTGTAAAAGGTTCTGAAGGTGGAATTTTTAATAATGCTGCACAAATCTTTAACCATGACTTCTTCTGGAATTCGTTAAGCCCAACTGCTACAAGTATGTCAGCTGATCTTGAAAAAAAGATTGTTGATACTTTTGGTTCGGTTGATAAATTTAAAGAAGAATTTCTTGGAAAAGCAACAACTCACTTCGGTGCTGGTTGGGTTTGGTTAGTTCAAGATAACGCTGGTGCATTATCAATAGTTGCAACTGTAAATGCTGAGTGTCCAATTACAGATGGTTTAACTCCACTTCTTACTTGTGATGTATGGGAACATGCTTATTACATTGATTACAGAAATGTAAGACCTGATTATTTATCACATTATTGGACTTTAGTTAACTGGGATTTCGTTTCAGCTAATTTAGCCTGTTAATAGAAGTTTTATATAACTTCCAAATAAAATTTAAATTTTATTATTGAAGGATACATCTTATATCATATGAGATGTATCTTTCATCTATCTTCCTTCTATTTTCAATCCTTATATCACTATCATAAAATAATATTATTGATTTAAAACAACACAATTTATAATAAATATATGCTAAAATCCCAACTTCAAATTTATCTATAGGAAAAACTAGTGACTTTTTTTTCAAATAAAGAATTTAAAAATTATATTTTTATAATAATGGGCTCCCTCTTTTTATCTGCAGGGCTTGTTGGTTTTTTTCTACCCAATGAACTACTAACAGGAGGTACTGCTGGACTATCTTTATTACTTCATTATATTACTTCTTATAGTGTAGGTGTTTTAATGGTTGCGGTTAATTTACCCTTATTAATTATTGGTGGAAAATATTTAGGAAAGATGTTTGCTCTTCGTACCATCATTACAATATTATTGATATCGGTGTTTATTGAGTTTTTTACTGAAGTTGTTGAATTAAGAGCTTTTATATTGGATACCATCTTGGCTACAATTTTTGGAGGTATTTCTATTGGAATTGGCTTGGCTTTGGTTATAAAAGGTAATTCTTCTGCTGGTGGATCAACTATTGTTGCTAGAATAGTTGCTTCAAAAACAGAAATTAAACCAGGTCAAGTAATTTTGATCATTGATTCTTTGATTATCTTTTCCTCTTTATTTGTATTTGATGATACAGCTAAGGTATTGTGGAGCATTGTAAGTATTTATATCACAACCAAAGTAATTGATTTAATATTAACAGGAAGTTTAAATAAAAAGGTCATTTATTTAGTTACATCAAAACCTCATGAATTAAAAGTTTTAATAAGAGAACACCTTGGACCTGATGGGACTATTTTAAAAGGTGAAGGTTTGTTTGAGGGGCAAAATAAAGAGATGATTTTAATAGTAGTTGAAGTGACTAAATTACAGCTTCTACGTGAGATAGTAAGAGAACATGACCCTGATGCTTTTTTAATCATATATGAAGCTACAGAAATGATTGGTCGAGAGTGTTAGTATCTTGATTTAAGAAAAAGTATTAGTTTTAGTAGAAGTGTTTACTTAATTACAAATATCCTATAATTTTATATAAAATAAATTTATAGGAAACGCTTATGAATAGGTTTTTATTAGTTTTACTTTTGATATGTATGTTTACATATAGTCTTTTTGCCCAAAGAAAAACTATTTTAGTTATAGAAAATTATCATGCCCAGTAGCCTTTGAACAGTGTTATAAAACGGGTTTATGTGAAGTTCTGGTTTCAAAATATAATCTTATTTTTTTTGAGATGAATACCAAGCGAATAGAAAAAAATGACTATGAAAAAATGGCAAATCTGGCTTGGAAAAGGTACAAATCAGTTCGTCCTTCTTTGGTTACTTTGGGAGATGATAGTGCCTTAAAGTATTTGGGCTATAGATTTTCCAAAAATAAAACTAAGGTTGTATATCTGGGTATCAATAACAATCCTCGAAACTACTCTATTTCAGGATATAAAAATATCACAGTAATCCTTGATGGCCCACTATTAAAACGCTCCCTTATTCATATGTCAAAATTACTTAAAGTGAAAAAAGTTTTGGTAATGTTTGACTCAGGTAATACTTGGAAAGTTATTGTGGATGAAGTTTTTTTAGGTAAAACATCTTTAGACTTACGAGAAATTCAAGTGGATATTAAATTGGTTGATAAATTTGTACGATGGAAAAATTAGTCAACAATGCCAAAAAAGATGAGTATGACATTATTATGGTTGGTTTGTATCATACCATTAAAGATAGATCTTACAATCATATGAAAGCCAATGATGTTTTAACCTGGACTTCTAAAAATACACCTATACCTCCTTTTGCATTCTGGGACTTTACAGTGGGTCATGATAAAACAATTGGAGGTTATGTACTTTTTGGAAAAGAGCAAGGACTAGAAGCTGGTAAGATTGCATTAAAAATGTTATCTCATACTAAAGACAGTTTAATCATGCCAAAAACGGCACATAGAGGTCGTTTTTTATTTAGTATCTCTGAACTTAAAAAATGGAATCTAAATCCAGAAGGTAAAATTAAAGCTAAAATTGAATATATTAAATAAAATATTTGATTAAAGGCTCATTATGGAATTTAGACCTGCTCAAAATAGTGATATTCTACAATTAACATCTTGGTTTAATACAAAAAAAGAAGCTCAAAACTGGGGCGGTCCACTTATTCAATTTCCTATTGAACTTGGACAATTAAAAAAAGACATCAGTTTTGATGTTCATACTTCCTTTGCCTTAATTAATAATGATGAATTGCTTGGTTTTATACAAGTATTTGATAAATATGACTACAAACACATTGGAAGAGTTGTTATTAACCCTCATATGAGAGGTGAGGGCTTGGGCTTGAAATTAATGGAATACTTATTTGAGGAGTACAAAGAATGTAATAAAAGTTACTCTTTATATGTTTACAAAGATAATACCAAGGCAAAAAATTTATATGAAAAACTTGGTTTCGAGATTTGTGAAGATGCAAGTACTTATGGAAAAAATAATGATTGTTTTTTTATGAAAAAATAAGTAAAGTCAGAAACTTAATTACAATATCTCAATTTTCTGTCACACATTGCTTTTGAAATATGTCTAAGTATATAAGTAAACAAATTTAATGTTTACAAATTACAAGGATATAACATGAAAACAAGAGTAAAACAAATTATTGGATATAAAATCCAAGATGGAAAAGAAAATGAGTTTTCTTCTATTAAAGAACAAATGATTAGTGAATCATATTCATTAGAGGGCTTATATAGCTCTATTACATCCAAATCATTGGATGAGGATAATGTCTATATAGATACAATGGTTTGGGACTCACAAGCCATCGCAATTAGCTCGTGTGAGAGTTTCTCTAAACTACCAACTGCAAATAAATTTTTAGAATTAATGACAGGTCCTCCATTATTTCAATACATGATGGAATACGTTGAAGACAATATACAAGAATAGGAATTAATATGGATATTGAAAGTTTGGTCAAACAAGCACAAAATGCTGATAAGAATGCCTTAGAAGAGTTATTAAAACAAATTCAAGACAATATTTACTATCTCTCCTTACGTATGTTACAGAATAGTGATGACGCGAAAGATGCAACACAAGAGATTTTGATTCTTGTGATGACCAAACTCTCAACATTTGAGTTTAAGAGTGCTTTTAGAACTTGGGTTTATAAAGTGGCTTCAAATTATCTTCTGACAAGTAAAAAAATTAAAGCTAAAGAAACTGGATTGACTTTTGAAATATTTAAGCAGGATTTAGAAAGTGATTTTGAGAGTTCATCTGATATGAATCATGATCCACAATATCAATTGATGTTAAATGAAGTACGTATTTCATGTACCATGGCAATGTTATTGTGTTTAGACCAAAAACATAGACTCTCATACATTTTAGGATACATTTTTGAACTGGAACATCAAGAGGCAAGTGATATACTGGAAATATCAAAAGACAACTATAGGCAGCAACTATCAAGGGCGAAGAAAAAAGTAGAAAAATTTACCAGTCAAAGTTGTGGATTGGTTAGCTCAACTGCACTGTGCTCTTGTGATAAAAAAGTTAAATGTGCTATCAAAAAAGGAAGAATCAACCCTTTGAATATGCCTTTATCAAGATCTTGTGAAGAATCTTATGAAGAAGTAAAACAAAACTTAGAAAAAACAAAAGAGGATTTGAAATCTATATTTTTACAAAAATCAATTCCTTTGTATCAAAGCCCTGAATCATTTGTGAATTTAGTAGAAGAATTTGTAGGGTAAAAAACAAGCCAAAGCTTGTTTTTTATTAATCATGTTTATTGGACACACTGATTTTGATTAAAAATCTGATTGGTGATGACGTCTTTATTATCACTTAACCATTGATTTGCTCCAACACCGAGTCTAAAGAGTTTTGGGTCGTTCTCTTTTACCAACTTAAAAAGTTTGGTATACAAAGGATAATCTTTTGATAATTCTTTAAAAGTACTAAATCGTACTGGCAATAAATATTGAGCCACGGGATCTTGTGTTGTTGCTTTGGTAGCTTCCACAAAGGTTTCACTTGATGTTAACAAGTTAACGAGTTCAATGGCATACGCTTTCATATTCGAAGATACAACTCTTGGATTAATACCTGCAATATCTGAGTAAAACAAATGAACATTATTGTTATCAGAAAATGGCAAGTATTTAAACTCTATTTTATCTCTGGTTTCTTGATCTAAACTGGACATGGATTCACTGTATCCCACATATGCCCGTCCATAACCTTGTTCAAACAATTTAGCACGATTTACTTTTTTGTCTAAAGAATTTTTAACACTGGTAGTTTCAAGTAACTGGGCTATATTGTTAATAGGCCAAGGGTCTAATAAGTCTTTTCTAGGAGCTTTAGGTGGATTTGTTGTATATTTCCCATAAATATCTTGAGTCGCTTCTAAATAAAAGTCACCATTTGTTGTTCCACTTGAGAAGTCCATCATTAAGCCTGTACCTTTTGGAGGTATAAGTGTATCATAGGTACATTGTCCCAAAGTATTGGTGATTTGAGTCAGTGTTTTTGCTTTTTTTAACTCCAAGTCATTTTTCCTATAAAACAATAAGGTACCACAACCAATTTGTGGAATACCAAAATAAACATCAGCGTTATCTGCTTTAACACCTTGCGTAGCATAAGGGAGTAAATCACTAAAATCATCGATATCTCTTTTTTCTAATGGAAGTAAATACTTTTTATTCATATAATCATCCAAATACGCTGCATCAAAAACAAAAACATCTAAGTTTGTTGGTTCACCGCTATACCCACCTGACCAATCGGTATTAAAATTTAGCTTAACATTGGGATATTTTGCATTCCATTGTTTTAGTATTGTTTCTTTAAATTGATCCAGTCTAGGAACATAAGGATATAGACCAACTTCTAAGCTTAAGTTTTGTTGTGCTTTTGTGGTGTTTGAAATATTTGTGTTGGCACATCCAACAAAAAATATAAAAGATAGGGATATCAAAACTGTTTTTAAAAGAATTCTCATTTTTTTCCTTTAGTTTGTAAAATAAATATTATTATAAGATAAAAAAGTATTAAAAGTGGTCACATTAGAAAAATTATTAAAAATTAATTATTTGGATATAATTCCATTTACTTACAAAAACTATAGGCTATCCGTGAACATAAATGATTTAGAAAATTTAATTAACCAAAACCATCATGACACAAAGTCAGATTTTAAACGACTCTTCCATGGACGAGGAGCTTCCTATAAAAACTGGGAATTTTTAACGATTGATTCCATCGATAAGAGTTTATACATTGTGTTTTTTAGTGAAATAGATGTCCAACTGGAAACAGAACTTCTTAAAATATTTGAAAAACTCTATATATCACTTAACTATTCTTGTGTGATATTACAGAAACGATATATCTTAAAAGAACCTGCACAAGTATTATTTGGCGAACTCCCAAGTGAGACTTACGCGTATGAGTTGGGTTTGAAATATAAACTCAATTTAATATCTTCTAGAAATCATGGTTTTTTTGCTGATATGAAAAATGGAAGAGAGTTTGTTCTTAATAATTCAAGAAATAAAAAAGTATTAAATCTTTTTTCTTATACTTGTGCTTTTTCTCTTTGTGCTATTAAAGGAGATGCTAAAGTGGTCGTTAATGTGGATATGAGTAAGGGTGCTTTAACTCAAGGTAGAACCAACCATCATCTAAATGACTTATCCACGAAAAACGTTCAGTTTATGCCTTATAACATCTTAAAGTCATGGAATAGAATAAAAAAAGCAGGCCCGTATGATTTAATCATCATTGATCCACCTACTTTTCAAAAAGGTAGTTTTATTGCAACACAAGATTATGATAAGATTATAAAAAAACTCAATACTCTTTGCTCTGATTCTTGTACCGTACTTGCTGCTAGTAATAGCCCTGATATCAATTCAGATTATATCAAAGATATTTTTACTGAACATGCAAGTGACTTCAGGTTTGTTACGCGATTGGAGATTTTAGATACTTTCCCTTCTTTAAATGAAGAACGAACGCTTAAGAATTTAATTTTTGAAAGAATTATTAGCTAAAGATTGATTTATATCATTGATATTTTCAAGAAAAATTGATACAATTCTAAAAAAATCAGGGGTTCTTATCTTTTATACATTGATTCATACGTCGCATCTATTATTTGCTTTTATTTATGGTGGGTTTTTATTTGTAGATATCTTTTTTATGTCAAAGATGTCTCAAACTTTAAGTGAAGAAGAACACAAAAAAGCCAGAGAAGCTATTATGATTCATGTACGTAAAGTAGTTCCTTGGTCACTTATCTTATGTGTGGCAACAGGTTTGTATCTTATATCTGTAGTGATGGGTCCAATTGGACAAGATGGAATGAGTCAATTCCAAATTCTTTTATCTCTGAAGGCTTTTTTAGGAATTTGGTTGGGAATTAGAGGATTTAATCAGAAATTTTTTAAAATAAATCCATTTGTATTTAAGGGACATTCACTTCCTTTTACATTTGTGGTTATTATAATTTTTTTATCGCAGTTTATGTATTTATAAAGGTAATTAGTATGAGTTACGAAGATATATTTATTTTAGGTTGGAAGTTAAATGCTTTTATGTTGGTATTAAACTTGTTTATTGTTTTAAAAGCTTTAAGGTCTAAGGGGCCTGTAGATTTACACAAAGAAAATTCTTCATTAGAAGAACTTAAAAATGAGTTTACTTATTATTATCCCTATAGAAAATATGGAACACTTCTTAGTTATTTTACTCCATTTATGGGATTTTTTAAAATATCATTTAATATTGTTGAAATGTTTATGTTTATGAATAGAAATGAAGGAACTTCTTTGTTCGAATTTATGTTGTATCGATATCAAAGAGATATTGATATTGCAAAACAGAAACTATAAACATAACAACTAAATAAGTGAATACTTATTTAGTTGTTATTACTTATCTTCTATCAAAAGAGTATTTTCCTGCACCTAAAAAGATTAGAGAAAGTGAAGTAAATATATAGAAATAAGTGAGCTCAAGTTTTAATGTTCCATTGGATGTAATAGTAGTCAAATCATTTGGAAATACCAAATAAATTGCAAACAGCATGGAAAAAATAATAGTTGCAGCTGCCAGTTTTGTTTTATAACCAATAATAATTAATAATGGTGCTAGTATTTCACCTACATATACAAAGTAAGATAAAAAAACTGGAAGATTATTCGCGTATAATGCATCTTCAATAAAGCCCAACCCATAGGTTATTTTGGCGTAACCGTGAAAAAATAATAAAACTGCAATTGTAATTCTAAAAATAAGTTTACCGAAATCGTTATCGTTCATGAATGTCATAACCTTTATGAAAATAATTTTAAATTATGGTATAGAATTGCTTAAAAGTAACTATAAAGTGATAACGATAATAAGTTTTGTATTTTTTTTAGCTAGAATTAAGTTATGAAAAAAATATTTATTTCTTTACTCTTTTTTACACTAAGTTTACTTGCTAAAAATGACGCAGTCATTCTTTTGTATCATCATGTGAGTACTACTACACCTTTAAGTACCAGTGTTACACCTGAAACTTTAAAAAAACATCTAGATTATTTAAAAAATAATGGCTTTACAGTTTTACCTTTATCAACAATATTAAATACTTTAAAACAAAAAAAAGAGCTTCCTCCTAAAAGTATTGCCATAACCTTTGATGATGCCTATAATTCTATTTTACATAATGCCTTACCTTTGTTAAAAGAAAAAGGATATGCCTTTACTGTATTTGTAAATACGCAGTCAGTACTTGGCTCTTATAAAAATATCTTAACATGGGATGAATTGAAAATATTGCAAAAAAACAAAGGCACAATTGCAAACCATACTTCTAATCATCCTCATATGGTTAGATATCTGAAAGATGAGAGTAAAAAAGAATGGGAAAGTAGAATTAAGCTTGAGATTACTAAAGCTCAAAAATTATTAAAAGAGAAATTAGGAGTGAGTAATAATTTGTTTGCTTATCCTTATGGAGAGTATAATAAAGATGTTCAAAATATATTGCAAGACATTGGGTATATTGGATTAGCTCAACAATCAGGTGCAATTGGGACAACTTTAAATACTTTAGAAATCCCAAGGTTTCCCATGGCGACTAATTACTCCAATATGAAAAGATTTGCCACCAGTGTTAACTCCAAACAACTACCTGTAAAAAATGTCAAAATCGGGATGAAAATATTACTCCAAAATGAGACAAGTGAACATTTTTTTTCATTTGAATTACTTAAAGGAGATTATAGGAAAGAACAATTGGCTTGTTACTCTAGCTCTGGAGAAAAATTGCTCTTAAGTCTTAATGATATGAAGGTTAACATAAAACTTCCTTCATGGAGTGTAGGTAGAAAAAAAATAAATTGTACTGCACCTTCAAAAACTCAAAAGGGAGTTTTTTATTGGTATTCACAACTTTGGTTAATCAAATATAATGATGGGACTTGGTACAAAGAATAAACTTTAAATATTTCTTACATCAAGAAAAGAACCACTTTCAAACTCTTCAATTCTTTCAAATAAATTGTTTAATCGCTGGGCTGCAAACTCTGCTGTTTGAATCTCTCCATTTTTTAAAGTTTTTGCACTAGTATAAACACTATCATCCACTTCATATCTTATATAATCTGTCATGGGAGTTTTAATAACTCCAGGAGCAACACAAAGTAGTTTAGTCTTGTTCATTTCTTTTGAATAAAGATTGATTAGCATATTTAATGCAGCCTTTGATAAAGAGTAGGGACCCCATCCCATAGAACCATTGACAGCAGCACCGGAAGAAATGGCAATGACATTTTTAACCGTAATATCTGATAAAATATCCAATAATTCTTTATTGGCATAAACGTTCAAGTCCATGGTGACTTTTAAATCAACCAGATCTAATTGTGTCATTTCTTTAATTTTTCCTAGCATTCCTGCGTTTAAATAGACCAATTCAAAACTCCCAATATTTTGAATAAAAGAAGAAAGTGAGTGTTTTATACTTGATGTATCTGATAAATCACAGTTTTGAAAGACGAAGTTTTCATTGTTGATATTTGGATCTTTTCTACTGATTCCAAACACTTTATATCCCAAATCTAAATAGTGGTGACTTAAAGCAAAACCTAAACCTGAACTACATCCTGTTATTAAAATATTTTTTTCCATCTTGTCTCCAAAAGTTTATTTAAATAAAAAAATTAGATTTTTAATGTCTTGATTTCTTTTATCTTTGCATGTTATGATAAGCGTAGACTATGATTTATTTTCTTAAGAAGGAATAAAAATGAAGTTGATTTTATATTTACTCTTGTTCTTGGTCTCACCTATTTTTGTCTTGGCTCAAAATATTACACACATACAAATCCAAAATGCAATTTCACCCGCAACTGCAACTTATTTAGATGACGCTTTTAAACATGCTGCTGAACACGAATCTACACTTTTAATAATAGAATTGGACACTCCAGGTGGTTTGGCCACCTCCATGCGCGAAATGATACAAGATATACTAAATAGCAAAATACCTGTAGTTATCTATGTCTCTCCTCAAGGGGCAAGAGCTGCTAGTGCAGGAACTTACTTGGCTTATGCCTCACATATATCAGTTATGGCTCCTGGGACTAATATAGGTGCTGCTACGCCTGTTAATTTAATGACTCCACCTAAACCTCCTAAAACACCAGGTAAGTTATCCAAAGACAAAGATGACCCAGGGGTAAAACAAGAAAAAACAGCTATGGAGAAAAAGGTAATTAATGATGCAGTTGCATATATTAAAAGTATTGCACAGTTAAGAAATCGAAATATTCCTTGGGCAATAGAAGCAGTGCTTGAGGGAAAAAGTATTTCAGCCAACGATGCTTTAGAAAAAAATGTCATTGACTTAATGGCAAATGATGTTCCTGATTTATTACAGAAAATTGATGGGAAAAAAGTGATGATTAATGATGTTAAAATAGTTATAAACACAAAAAATACAAATCTGATTTTTTTTGAATCCTCTTGGAAAACTAAGTTTTTCATGGCCATTTCAAATCCAAGTATTGCTTATATATTTTTAATTATTGCCATGTATGGAATACTCTTTGAAATGATGAACCCTGGCTCAATTTTTCCAGGTGTGATTGGAGCTATTAGTGCCTTGATTGCCCTGTATGCTTTAAATATACTGCCTTTTAATTATGTTGGATTATTTTTAATATTTTTAGGTATTGCTTTTATGATTGCTGAAGTATTTATTGCCGGAATTGGAGTGCTTGGTATTGGTGGGGTCATTGCCTTTGCTTTTGGCTCCATACTGCTTTTTGATCCAGAAGTACTGGGCTCTACAGTTTCAATTCCCTTGGTAGCATCTTTTTCTCTTGTAAGTTTTGCCTTTTTTATATTTCTTTTACGATTTTTAGCCAACTCTAGAAAATCAAAAGTTGTGAGTGGTCCAAAAGTTCTTATTGGTGCTGAAGGAACTATATTACACAGTACAAAAGATGGGTATAAAGTATCAATGCAAGGTGAAATTTGGGATGCAACAAGTACCGAAAATTATGAGGTAAATGAGACAGTTGTTGTAAGTAATATTACAGGTTTAATCTTAAGTATAAGAGGTGTGAAATGATTTCTATGACTTTATTGTATATGTTAGTGTTTTTACTAGTATTAATTGCTGCTTCTATTAGAGTTTTACGAGAATATCACAGAGGGGTTGTTTTCACCTTGGGTAGATTTACTGGTATCAAAGGGCCTGGTTTAATTATTATCATTCCTTTTATTCAACAAATGGTGAGAGTAGATTTACGAACAATTGTTTTAGACGTTCCTACACAAGATGTTATTTCTCATGATAACGTATCTGTTCATGTAAATGCTGTTGTTTATTTTAGAGTGTTAGACCCTGAAAAAGCAATTATTCAAGTTGAAAATTTTCATATGGCGACAAGTCAATTGGCTCAAACCACACTTCGATCTGTTTTGGGTGGACATGAATTGGATGAAATGTTATCTGAGCGTGAGAAACTAAATGTTGATATTCAAAGTATATTGGATAAACAAACGGATGTTTGGGGTATAAAAATATCCAATGTTGAAATCAAACACATCGATTTAGATGAAAGTATGATTAGAGCAATAGCCAAACAAGCGGAAGCCGAAAGAGAAAGACGTGCAAAAGTTATTAATGCAAAAGGTGAACTCGAAGCCAGTGAAAACTTACTCAAAGCAGCAGATGTGATTAGCAAAAATCCAATAGGTATTCAACTAAGATATTTGCAAACCTTAAGTGATATTTCTGGAGATAAAACAAATACTGTTGTTTTCCCTTTTCCTACAGACTTAAGTAAAATGTTTAATATGAAATAAGAGGTGATAGATGAAGTTTTCTCAAAAAAAATGTAAACCTTGCCGAAAAGGCGCTACTAAATTACATGATGAAGAAATCATCTTATATCTAAAAGAGGTGTCTTCTTGGAAAGTCATTGCAGAGAATGAAGAATTAAAACTTTACAAAGAGTTTGATTTTATAGACTTTGAAGAAACAATGTATTTTGTAAATAAAGTTGCAGCACTTGCCGAGAAAAATGAACATCATCCAATGATGTTGGTGGAGTATAAATCAGTAAAAATTTGGTGGTGGACACATGTGATTATTGGTCTTCATGAAAACGATTTTTTAATGGCTGCCAAAACCGATGAAGTTCTTAATGTTTTTTCTTAGGAAAGATGTATTTAACATATAAGTAGATTATTATAGGGGCAACAACAAACAAAAAGAAAATATTAACAGAAGTATCTAAGAACTGGTATTGTAAGGTAAAAATCATTATGAGTAAAAATATCAATGATAAAGTGATTTTTATTCTATTATTTGACACAAATATCCTTTTTTCTTTAAATTAGTATAACATATTTTGCAAACAAGGACTCTTTTTGGGTATACTTTTCAAAAATTTCAAGTGAAAGGAAAAAGGTATTAACCTTTTTTACAAATAATTGCATCATTT
>Ga0209826_1001931_pt1 | contig 13996 bp, 11 predicted proteins | sample GOMGulsemesocosm_5_FD_184637 | JGI IMG/M metagenome (GOLD analysis project Ga0209826, IMG submission 184637) | Methane-oxidizing microbial communities from mesocosms in the Gulf of Mexico - GOM15C Gulf of Mexico (SPAdes) (version 2) | ecosystem: Environmental > Aquatic > Marine > Cold seeps... | reverse complement strand
CTGTTCCAGCTGACGCGTTGGTTGTTGACCTCGGGGTGCAATAAACGGCTTGAGAGGTCGATGGTCTCACCCAGCGAAGAGCCTTTTGAGCAAAGACGCCCATAGTTGGCGGGGTGGCGCTCATCACCTTGTACGGTGACTTCACGGGTGTGTGGGTTTACTTTGGCTTCAATGCCGCAGCCGACACCGCAATACGCGCAGGTGGTTTTGATGGTTTTGATGTCACCGTCCGGTTGCTCGGCCGCGGAATAAATAAGTTCGCTCATGTCGCGTTGCATCTTATGTGTCGGCCATTACGCCACTTGCATGGATAAGGCCTCAGCCTCATAGCTTGGTGTCTGCACCTGCAGAGGGGCGGCGTAGGCCTGCCCAAATATTAATAAGCGGCGCATGTCGCTTATTGACGTTTGTTGTTCGATTAACTGTTGGTACCACGCGCCTTCACTGGTTTCACCATAGAGCACGGCGCCGATTAAATGATCACCTTTTAAAACTAACTTTTTGTAGATGCCTTGGCTTAGATCGCGGAAGAGTAAAAATTCGCACTCGCCATCGCCGAGGAAGTTACCCACTGAAAATAGATGGATGCCGGTTACTTTGAGTTTAGTGGCTGTGGGCAATGTCTGGTAGGCGCTTTCGCTGTGACCACAAATATTTTGCGCACAGATCTTGGCCTGTTCGAACAGCGGGGCGACCAAGCCGAACGTATCGCCGCGGTGTTGAATGCATTCACCGACGGCGTAAACGCTCGGGTCATAGGTTTGCAGCGTATCACTGACGACAATGCCCCGTTCGCAATACAGACCAGCGCTTTGGGCCAATGCCATGTTGGGACGCACGCCGATGGCCATGACGAATAGATCGCAGGGCAGTTCGCTGCCGTCGGCAAAGCGCACGGCCTTTATATGACCTTGGCGGTCGCCGATCAGGGCTTCGGTTTTGGCGGGCATCTTAAATTGCACGCCGCGTCGCTCGAGCTCCTGTTGTAATAGCTTGCCCGCTTCCACGTCGAGCTGTCGGTTGAGCAGCACGTCATTGCTGTGGATAACCGTGACTTTCATACCGCGCTCGGTTAAACCGTTGGCGGCTTCTAAACCCAGCAGGCCACCGCCGAGCACAACCGCGTGTTCGTGGCTGTCACTGTAGTTGAGCATGCGCTCAACATCGTTCACATCACGGAAAGCCAATACGCCGTCTAAATCGTTACCGGGAACCGGCAAGATGAAAGGGTTGGAACCGGTGGCGATCAGCAATCGATCGTAGTCGGCACGGGTACCGTCGGCGGCGACGACGCAGCGCCGGGCGCGATTGATCTCAACCACGGTTTTGTCTTCGCCTGCGTGCAGGGTGATGTGATTATCGGTGTACCACTGACGATCGTTGATCATGATGTCGTCGAGGGTTTTCTCACCGCACAGAACCGGTGACAGCATGATGCGGTTGTAGTTGCCGTGGGGTTCGGCGCCAAAGACAGTGATCTCGAACTGCTCGGGGGCGGTGGCCAATACTTCTTCCACGGCTTTCATGCCGGCCATGCCATTACCAATTACCACGAGACGTTGTTTCATAACCATTTACCGCTTTACATCAATGGGTCCGGTAACGCACCGGCGCTTTAATAGAGTTATAGCAAGGGCTATACCAAGCGTACAAAAAAAGCGTCAGTGTCGAGTTGGTGGGCTTTAAAGCGCATCAGTGTGGTGTTTTAGCCGGTGATGGGGTGTTTCAGTAGGGATTGAAGTGGCCCGTGGCGGAGCTGGTGGCCATAAAGAAGGGCGGGCGCACTATATTGGTGCGAAATTAGACTTTCTGTACGAGGATGTCGACGATGGCTTGGGTCAGCGTGTGAAGAAAAAGTTTACGGTTGATCAGGCTTTGCTGGGGCAGGTAGTTGGCTAGGCCGTGAATCAGTAAGCAGCCGACCAGTATGCCGCGGGCTTGCAGGGCCTCTGGGTCACTGTGGTCGAGAAGGGGGGCCGCCATGGCGTGAATGCGTTGGATGTTGTTAAGGTCTTCCCGCTCCTGGCGAAAACTGCGATAGCGCTCTGAGTTCATCAGCTCACTGTGAATTTTTAAAAATTCACGACCTCCGTCTTGATTGTCGAGCTGGGCCGCTAGCGGCTGTACCAGCGTGCCGACCAGGTCATAAAGATTGTAATCCTCAGCGGCTTCGAGTTTATCGAGCTGGGCGGTGCGTTCTTCAGCAATGCCCAATGCGTGCTTATCGAGCACAGCGTGCAGCATGCCGTCTTTGTTTTTAAAATGATACTGCAGCGCACTGCGGTTTTTTTGCTCGGCGGCTTTGGTGATATCTAGCAAGCTTGTGGCTTCAACGCCATTACCTGCGAACAGCTTTTCTGCGGTATCGATAATGCGTTTGCGGGTGGCAAGGGTGTCTTTACGCACAGTGTTTGGGCTCTAAGGTAGGAACAGTGGCGCTATTGTTTCATGGCCTTGCGTTGCTCGCCAGCGCTGCTTTTCGATTTGTTCATCTTAAGCACGAGGGGCAGGAGGTGAGCCGCAACCATTAGCTGGCGAGGCTTGCGTAGCATCAACCGGTGGCCTAGCCATGTAACGCAGTGCCTGCACAGCTGCTTTTCTGTGTTGAATTAGTGATATCCTCGAAAGCGCTCGTTACTATTAATCCATATTTCACTGTCAGTTTGTAGGTTTCGATGAATCAGCCCACCTCACTATCTGTTTGGGTCGAAGTTGCTCGCTCGCTTCTTGAAGAGCATGGCTTTGATGCGGGAGAGGTATTTGCAGAGCTTGGCATTGTCGAAAGTGAAATACACAACAACGAAGGTGATCGCTACAGTGTTGAAACGATCGCCAAAACCTGGCGCAAGGTGGCTGAGCTAACGGGAAACGCCAGTATTGGCATCACCGCCGCAGAGCATTATTTTCAACCGGCTCACTGGCAGGCGCTTGGCTTTTCGCTGTTGTGCAGCAGCAGTTTATTTGAAGTCTTTCAGCGCTTGGCTCGCTACAGCGCAATATTGTCCGACGCGGTCATTATCTCGATTATCGAATCCACCGAACGCGTTAAATTAGTAATTAGCATACGGGGGGCGCCGGAGTTTATTGGCGATGAAGCGTCTGACTTTGGTTTTGCCGCGCTCATGAAACTTTTCAGAATGGTGTACCCACAGAAGTTAGAGCTGCATTCGGTTGAATTAATACGCCAGGCGATCGATCAGCAAACGTATGTCGATTTCTTTGGTTGTGATGTCATTTTCGGCTCCGAGCGTGTGTGTTTCTCGTTCAGTCCTGAAATTGCTCACAGACAGCTGCCTATGGGCAATGCGGAATTAGCGGCGTATCAAGATCGTCTTTCTGATGACTATAAGAGTCGCTTTGGCAATAACAGCTTGGCTATCAGAGTTAAAGACGAAATGTTACGCCAGTTGCCCGGTGGTGAGCCGACTCCGAAAGGCGTTGCCGAAACACTTCATGTCAGCGTCCGTAATTTACAGCGAAAACTGAGCAGCGAGGGTACCTCATTTTCCTTTTTACTCAGTGAAATACGCCAACAACTGGCAAAAGAATACCTTGCGCAGGAGTACCGCTCCTGCAATGAAATCGCCTATATGTTGGGCTTTTCCGAGAACAGTAATTTTACCCGTGCATTTCGCCGCTGGTTTAATCAAACCCCTACGGAATATCGGAAAAGCTTGGAGAGAAACTAGTCGTTTGTTCAATTTAAATATCCTTGTTAGACGCCTCATATAGCTCCCCCGTATCGTATTTATCCTACCCCCTACCAATAGATCCACAGTTTCTTAGTGCTCAGGTCTTCGGGGACAATCAGTTGGCCGCCAGAGATAAATCTGTTTTCACATCAAGACATACAATGGCGATGAATTTTTTGCGTTGCTGATAGGTGCGTGTAAAGGGGCTAAACCTCAAGGGTTGGAAGAAACGATGAAAAATATAGTGAACAGGTTACTTTATTCGGTAGGCCTACTCTGTAGCTCGGTAGTTCTAGCGACAGACAAACCAAATATTTTAGCCATTTGGGGCGATGATATTGGCCCTTATAACGTCAGTGCCTATAACCGCGGTGCTATGGGTTATAACACGCCAAACATCGATCGGATTGCCAATTCGGGCATTCTGTTTACTGACTCTTACGGTGATCAAAGCTGCACCGCAGGTCGCTCGAGCTTTATTACCGGTCAGCACCCTATCCGCACGGGGTTAACCAAGGTGGGTTTGCCCGGCGCGAAAGAGGGGATAAATAAGAAAGACCCGACCATCGCCACACTGCTTAAACCTCTCGGCTATATGACCGGTCAATTTGGTAAAAACCATTTGGGTGATCAAGATCAACACCTGCCAACGAACCATGGTTTTGATGAGTTTTTTGGTAACCTCTACCACCTGAATGCAGAAGATGAGCCAGAACATGTGGACTATCCTAAAGACGCGGCGTTTAAAAAACGCTTTGGTCCGCGTGGGGCTATTCACTCGTATGCCGATGGACGTGTCGAAGACACCGGCCCGGTATCGAAGAAACGCATGGAAACAATCGATGAAGAGTTTTTGGCCGCAACCTTAAAATTTATGGATAAAGCGCACGCCGCGAAGAAGCCATTTTTTGTTTGGTTTAACTCCACGCGCATGCACGTCTGGACGCGGCTGAAACCTGAGTCAGAAGGCGTGACAGGTCAGGGGCTTTACGCCGATGGCATGGTTGAACATGACGGCCATGTGGGGCAATTACTTAATAAACTGGATGACCTCGGCATCGCGGACAACACCATTGTGATATACACCACTGACAATGGCGCTGAACTCATGCTTTGGCCAGATGGTGGCTATACCCCTTACCGAGGTGAGAAGAACTCAAATTGGGAGGGCGGGTACCGAGTGCCCATGATGGTGAGCTGGCCGGCAAAAATTAAGCCCAATCAAGTCTCGAATGAAATAATTTCACTTCAAGACTGGCTGCCAACGCTATTGGCTGCGGTGGGTGATGACGAGATTAAGGCCAATCTTAAAAAGGGCACGGATATTGGTGGGACTCAATATAAGGTGCACCTGGATGGTTATAATTTCTTGCCGCACTTTCTAGATGGTACGAAGCCTGGGCCGCGCAAAGAATTTATTTATTCATCGGATACCGGTGACATTGTTGCTATTCGAGATGGTGATTACAAAATGGTCTTTAAGGAGCAGCGCGCTGTGGGTTTGGCGACCTGGCAAGACCCTTATTTTGTTTTGCGAGCACCGAAGATATTTAACCTGCGTATGGACCCCTTTGAACGCATGGACCGTGAAGCGGGTGGGTATGAGCGCTGGTATGCAGAGCACATGTTCTTGATGGCTCCGGCGATGATGCGAGTTGGCCAGTTTAAGCAGACTTTTGAAGACTTCCCCCAACGCCAGAAGCCAGGCAGCTTTGTGCCTTAATTGCGCTCGAATTACTTGGGTGTATTTAGATGGCCGTCAGTGAACTGATGGCCATTTTTTATGGGGGTAAACTTGAGGCTACTCAGTCACTGTCTCATGTGCGATGGGCGTGGTGTATAGTCGTTTTGATGCATTGGCTACTCGGATAATAAGGCGTGGTGGAAAAATACCCGATATTTAGCGCGCCTGAACTCCCTCTAGAGCCTTCTGTTCGTCAATAGACTGGGCAGCGTGGGGTATTTTTGAGATAGTGGCTTCTTTAGAAGTAATAAAAGAGATGTTATGAGTCGTCAGCGTTGGGGTGACAATTCGCGGGTCAGCGATCAGGCTTCGGGCCGCCATTTGATTTTACTGGCGGCGAAGCACTGTTTTGCCGAAGCCAGCATTGAATCGACCAGTATTGATCAGGTTGCGCAGCAGGCGGGTGTGTCACGCCGCACGGTGTATCGCTATTTTGCCAACAAACCCGCGTTGGTACTGGCGGTTGTGGAAGATCAGGCCGAAGTGTTCTTCACCGATATGCACGCGTCTGCTAGTACATTAGGCGATACGGATTTCCCCACGCGGTTAAAGTACTGTGTGCTCTACTCGATTGACCGCGGTCCCCAAGTGAATGATTTCCAGTTGGTGATGGGTAAAAAGAACGCGGCCTCCACGGTTGCGTTTTATTTGTCATCGGAGCGTTTAAAGCAACACTGGTATGAACTTCTAGAGCAGCCATTTCTAAAGGATCAACAGGCAGGGCTGTTGGATGCCAGCCTTAATTTCGATGACCTGATGATCTGGATGGGGCGTATTATTTTGTCGTTCATCCAGTTTCCGGAAGACATTACGCTGGTTGAACGTCTGTTGGATCAATATCTATTGCGCAGTTTGAAGGCCTAACGATTTCATTGTTTAGTCGAAGCGTTATTTTAGTTGTACCCTTCTAGCGAAAACTTGGCTGGTTAGCCTGCTAGCGAGGGATGATTTTCTCGCCTAGAGCGAAGACCCAACAGCTTGTACTCGATGATCTCCGGACATTGACGTTTAGTGGCAAACCTTACTCAGCCATGTTTGTGTGTCATCCCACAGACGCTCAGCGGCGGCAACGTCCTGTGCATCTAGGTTGGTTTCTTTAGGCGCGCAGTCCTGATAATACTGGCCGCTGGCGGCATCGGCGGTGGCGCAATACAGCTGAGTTTGTGCTCCTTCTTCTGGGCTTGTCATAATGACGTTCATCAGCGGCTCAGTAAGCTTGCGCATGAAATTTATCACTGCGTGCCCTTCAAGTCCTTTGTTGGCAACGCCGGTGCTGGTGCCACTGGCCGCGCCAGGGTGCAGGCAGTAGCTTTTTAGATTGCAGCTGTCGTTAAAGCGGCGGTGCAGTTCACGGGTGAAGTGGATAAGCCCCAGTTTGGATAATCCATAGGACTGCCATGAGTTGTAGGGCGTATCGGTGTCAAACAGTGCGTTGTTACTGCCTTTGGTATAGATTTGTGAACCGACATTAACGATGCGGGTGTCGCCAAATTCTTTGCCTGTTTTCTGCAGAAGCGGCAACAGTCTGTGGGTCAGGTGCACGCTGCCTAGGTAGTTAATTCGCCACTGCATTTCGATACCGTCGGCGCTCAATTTTGGTGTCTTCCACTGCGACATTAGATCCAAGTGCACGCCGGCGTTGTTCATTAAGATATCCAGGCGTTCTGAATTACCCGCTAGGTATTGATCCGAGAATGCATTCACTGACGCGCAGTTGGATAGGTCTAAATCCTGTGCGATTACCGTGGCAGTGCAGTTTTCTTGGTTTAACTCGGCTCTCAATTGTTGAGCGATGGCCTCAGTATTTTTGCGTGTGGTAATCACTACTTCGGCGCCCCACTTGGCTAAGCTCTTCGCGCTTGCGTAGCCAAGCGAGCCTTTTCCACAGCCCGTTACAATGGCGCGTTTACCGCTAAGGTTCACTTCCTCGGTAAATGGCGTGTTGGTAAAAGGTTTTCTCAATAATTGTCGCAGCGTCATGCTGAGTCTCCGATATTGTATAGGCTTAAGGCTGGTACCAAATGGCTGAACTTACCGCTCGCTCTTGTATGCTGGTTGGCGCTGGCGCTTCAATACCTAACGCCTTGGCGTCATAGGTTGAGTAGCGCGGGGTGGGTATCTCAATCGCTCGGGCGTAGTAAAACGCGTTTTGTCTTGGGTCGAAGTCAGGGTCTTGCCAGTGCGCGGACAGTTGCGTTGCACCAATGTTGTTTTCATAACTGGCGTCCGAGACATTGACGCTACTGCCAATGGCGGGCAATAGACCGCTCTCTGGATTAACTTTGCGTTGACCGGCAGCGGCCACATCATAAATCTTCTCAACGCTGTTGCCCTGCGCGTCTACCCAAGCTTTGATGACCTGTAGTCGATCAAGGTTTGCACCGCTTGTGTCCTTAGCCGCGAAGAGAATAAAACTGGGCACAGACCCTTCTGACGTGTTTGCTGTTGCAGTGGCTACCTTGCTGGCGAGCACGCCGCCCATGGGAACACCGCCGGCGTAGGCGTGGGTAACCCAATCAGGAACTGTCAGCAGTTCGTGTGATAAATCCCAACCGCCAAAAAACCGCAGTGAAATACGCGGACCGGTGGTGGCGTATGTCTCTTTGCGTCGCATGGCTTCAAAGATGGCGTCGCGTGTGTTTTCGTGCGCCCAAACCGCGGCTAAACCTTGTGATCCCCACTGGCCTGTACGGCGAACTTTTTCAGGTAATAAAAAAACCTCCCCCAAACGCTGGCCGGCACTGCCGTCCATGATCGGTTGTTTGCCGTGGAAGTTATCTTCTTCGTCGGCGCTGGTGCCGTTGTGGCTGTCGCTGCTGCCGATAAAACCAAACTGGTAGGGGTTGAAACCTTCGCGGTGGTTAAACTCTAAACCAGTGCGCAGTGCATCGCGGACGTAACTGCCCGGTACTTTGCCTATATCGCCGGCCGCATTAAAAATAGTGGTGAACAGCTCGTGCGTGGCAAACGCATCATCCGGTGATAATTCTGGGTGGGTTTCCGATGAACCCTTAACCTGAAAGATTTCACTGAGTGGTTCATTGGCCATACGTCGCAGGGCGTACTCGGCATCGAGCTTATTGCCTTCGTAGCTGGTTTGGTCATACATCAAACCATTGCTGGCATTGCCGTTGTGGGGAATCGCAAAGTTGGTCATGCCCTGTGCGCGCTGTTCCTCTAAAACGCTCCAGAGATCTTCAGGGTTTTCAGAATCAATGGCGGAAAACGGCAGGTCAGGCACTTGGCTGCCTTTGAAGATCACGTTGCGGTGCAGGTTCTGGCCACCGGGCATAGAACTCCACTCGTAACCTATAAATGTGGTGAAACGGCCAGGGTCATTGTGGCGCTCGGCGGCATTGATAATCTGTTGCCAGGCCGCCACCGAAACCTCACTGAGATCGAAATCACCATAGACCGCACTGGGATTGTTCATCTGCCCGCTGACCATGGTGTAGAGCCAGTGCCAAGTGATTTTTAATGGATTGCCGCTCGCCAGTACTTCAGGCAGCTCATTGTACTCGGCCTGATCGCCGGCGAGGTGGCGCGGACCACCGAGGTATTCCGCGTGGTCGGTCACCGCGGCAAAATCCAGCGGACGTTTAGCGCGTACGAGGTAACCCGCGCCGTGTCTAATCGTGCCGCCTTTCATGTAGTGGTAAGTATCGTCTGGCAACACACGCACACCCATGGTGTAAGCGTCGTAAGACAGGCTGGTGTGAACGTGCATGTCGCCCCACAACAAATTTCGGTTGTCGTTGTAGTCGAGCACGTCTTTGGTCGGCAGTGGCTCATCGAGACTCAAGCCGGGAACACCCTGCAGGGTCGGGTCATCCACACCGCAGGCTGAAACCAAGACCAGCGCGGCGGCTGCCCCCAGACCTAGGCCCGAGCGTTGTTTTAGACTCGAGCGTTTCCCTCGGTGGCTGAGTCGTTCCATGCTGGTCTCCATTGCCACACTTTAATGAAAGGCGATGACCCTAAGGCCGATTAGCCTTTCAGTAGTTTCACAATCTGGGTATCCAAGAACTTCGCTGGCAGTTTCGCTATGACCTTGAACTTAAACAGGTTGTTGTACTTGTACATCACTGGTTGTGATGGGTCGGTTGCCGCTTTAAACGTGTGTTCTGCCGCCTGAGCCACGGTGAATTTTTTCTTGGGCATGCTAGCAACAAGCTCTTTGCAAAAATTCTTAAACGCCTTATCAAAACGGCTATTTTCAACGGGGTTAACCGGCACTTTACTGGTGTCGGTCATCTCGGTAGCGATGGCGCCAGGACGTACAATGACCACGTGAATATCGTAAATGCCCAGCTCTCGGCGCATGACATCACTCAAGCATTCCAGTGCCATTTTGGTGCTCTGGTAGAACTGGAATGGCGCTCGAAATGTCGCAGACTCACTGGAAATGTTAACAACGGTGCCTTTCGATTCGATCAGCAGGTCGAGACAAGCATTGACGGCAATCAATGGACCCAGCGTGTTCACCATAAAGCCGTCAACGATACGCTGTGGATTCACTTCCACCACCGGCAGGTAAGTATTGATGCCGGCGTTGTTAACGATCACGTCCAGACGACCCAGCTCGCTCTTGATTTTTCCGGCAACGGCTTTGGCGTCATCGATACTGGCAACGTTGTGTTTCGCGGTGAGGTAACCCTCAACACCCTTGAGATCTTCGAGGATGGAATCGTTGTAATCGGTCGCGACTACATAATAGCCCTGTGCATGAAAATGCTTGGCTATTGCTCGGCCGATACCTTGGCCTGCGCCGGTTACCAACACTACTTTCTTATCAGTTATGCTCATTTTATTAGCCTGTTGTTTTATTTTTATGAGTTGGAATTCATCCAACGCATTCTTAATAGGTGTTCTAAATATTATTTTTAGCCAGCGGAGCGACAGCTACCTTGCTTATAAAACCTGGGAACAAGCGATACAGGTTGAGCACAAGGCGGTTGATGAAGGGGAATATAATGCTGCGCTTATTGGCGCTCATGCCTTTCATGATCGCCTGCGCGGCTTCATTGGCGCTGATCGGCTTTAGCCCGGTATTCTCCATGTTCTTTTTGTAATCGTAATCTTTAACGTTAATGGCATCGTCCCAAATATTGGATTGCACCATGCCGGGTAAAATGGCATTAACTTGAATGCCATGCAGGGCCGCTTCTTCACGCAGCGAGTAACTTAAGCCGATCACTGCGTGTTTGAGTGCGCAATACATAGTTGAGTTGGGGACGGGCATGGCACCGGCCGATGAGGACACGTTAAGTATCTGTCCGAAACCTTGCTTACGCATCTGTGCGTAGGCGAGTTTGGTGCCGTGTATCACGCCCCAAAAATTGATGTCGGTGATCTTATGCAACTGCGCCATGGTGGTGTCGTTGAAATCGCCACCGAGCACAATGCCCGCATTGTTGACGATGATGTCCAGCTGCCCGTGGTCATTGATTATCTTCTCAATGGCGGCGCTGAAGTCACCTTCAAGGCTGACGTTTAATTCGACCGGCACAACGCTGTGCTCACCTTTTGCTCTTTCGACCAGCGTGTTTAAGCCGTCTTTATTGATGTCACCGGCGTAGACCTTGGCGCCGGCTTCACATAGATTCTTTGCCAGCGCGCAACCAATGCCTGAGGCCGCGCCGGTGATGAGTACCGTTTTGTGTTGAAAATGCGTCATGCTTGGTTCCGTGTCTGAGTTGAATGCGGTTTAGTGTTTGTGAAAAATGGGCAGTAAAACCATGCGCAGGTATTGGCGCATGGCCGCTTCGTCCTTTGAAAACTCTGGCGGTTCCAGCAGCAGTGAACGCATCATGCGGCCGAGCCAATCGGTCAACATCTCGAGGGTTAAACCCTCAGGCACTTCGTTATTGGCGAGCGCTTTTTGAAACGGCTCGCTTAATACTTTTCCAGCGAACAGGCGCAACAGCTCAACGGGCATGCCGTGGCTTTCAATTATCTCTCCAAGCTGTTCGTCCAAGACGTTTTGCATGTCGGCATGGTGGCGGCGGCGGTTTAAAAACAGCGTGCTCTCCATGACAATGTCAGAAAGCTTTTCGTACTGCTGCATTTCCGAGGTCAATGCCTCTAATGCTTTTTGCGCATCGCGAATAAATACTTTGTTGAGCAATTCCTGGCGGTTCTTGGCGTGTCTGTATACGGTGGCACGACTAATCTCGGCTTGCTCAGCAACCTGCTCTAGGGTGGTTTTTTCCAAACCGAAGCGTTCGTAGCAATGCAGCGCAGCGAGTAAAATAGTTTCCAGCGTGCGACCTGATTTTCCAGTGGCGGGCTCAATGCTTAACGGATGCAACATACGGTTAGACCTCGGTGACAGAGCGATAAGCGCGCATGGCGTGCTGTGCAATATCGCGTGCGGGCAAGTGGTCGTGGGCGAGATTGAACACCTCTATACCAATTGCAGGTTGCACACCTTTGGCCGCCAGTGCGTTTAACACGTCAACCACAGGTCCGTCGCCGTCGCCCGGCATTAGGCGCGAACAGAGTGCGTCTTTCATCATTTTTTGTGCGTCGGCGTGTGGGTATTGAGCCTTGGCCGCTACCTTTGTGAAACCGTCCCAGCCCATGACACGTACGCTGTCGACAGCTGCTTGCAGCATGGTTTTTATGAAGTGCCAATTTTGGCGGCGGCTTAGCTCGGCAATGCTGTTCGGCACATCGTTTAATTGTAGGCTGGTGATTCGAGCCGCCGACTCAATAGAGAGTGCATTGAGTTGCGCAACCTGACCGCCACCGTTAAAAAAGTGCCAGAAATCGAACATGATGCCCGCGTTACTGGGGTTGGCTTGTTCCAGCAGTGCCAGTGCGCTGGTCAGGTCGGGGACTTGTGTCCAGGGTAAAAACTCTAGGTCGGCGCGCAGTCCATGGGCCGCAACACGTTCACAGGTGCGACCGAAGCAGTCGACAATTTCGCTAACCGGTTTATCGGAAACAAAGGCGGCCGCGACATTCACCGAACGGGCGCCAAAGGCGTCGGCCATTTCCATCATCAGGTTCTCTGATGGAGAGGCGGTCGGTCCAAACCAGTCCAGCAACGGGTCGACTTCATCCAGCGCTATTTCGTGCTCGGCCAAAATATCGCGCATGTCAGTCGTACTGAGCTTCTCTTTACGCTGAGCGGCAAGATACTGCTGTGGAAACAATGATATGGCGGTAAATCCAGCGGCCTTAGCCGCGCTCACACGCTCGATAAACGATGCTTTTGGCAGGCTGCCAGCGCTGAGTATTAGGCGTGCATTGGCGAATATGGGCATGTTCAGAGTCTCGTGATGAGCGTGCTAGTTGAGCGTATTGTGATCACCTTAATAATTATAATGATACTTTTCAAGTAAAAGTCTCATTATTGGCCGTTGTTGTGGCTCATATTTTGTAAGTGTGACACCTGCTATGGCACGAATTTACTATGTGTGTCATTCTGGTTGGGTGATAAATAGACGTACTGGCTGGATGCTGTTGGGCTACTGAAGCCCTCTCCACCAAGCTTTGTGCGATAGCTAATCTTGATTGTCAGGGTTAGTAACCAGAGGAGTCGATCAGAATGCAGGCGGAATTTGATTACATTATTGTTGGTGGTGGCTCGGCTGGCTGCGTGCTTGCCAATCGCTTGAGCGCTGATCCTGCTAACCGCGTGTTGCTGTTGGAAGCGGGCAAGATGGACCGTGACCCGATGATTCGCATGCCCGGAGGCATGTTGGAAATTTTTAGTCGCCAGCTGCACCAGTGGAATGCGCAGACCGTGCCGCAGGCTGGCTTAAATGGCCGTCGTCTCGGCACCATTACCGGCAAGGCGCTCGGTGGCTCGTCCAGTATTAATGCCATGTTGCACATTCGCGGCACGGCAAAAGATTATGATCGCTGGGCCAGCGAGCACGGCTGTGATGGTTGGAGTTACGACGAGGTTTTACCGTACTTTCGCGCCACGGAAACCAACAAAAATGGCGCCAATGCTCAGCGCGGTGGTGAGGGCGAATTACACGTTATGAGCCGCGACGCCAACTTCCCCTCAGAGAAACTGATACAGATGTATCACGAGGCGGCGGTAGAGGTGGGCGTTAAACCACGCGCTGATTTCTGTGATGGCGAGGCCGAAGGCGTGGGTTGGACGCAAGCTTGTATTAAAGACGGTAAACGCCACAGTTCGGCGCAGGCGTTTATTCATCCGGTGCTCAAGCAGCGTGACAACCTCACCGTCATCACCCGAGCGCAAACCGAGCGAGTCTTGTTCGATACCTCGGGTGATGAACCCGTCGCCACGGGTGTGACCTATAAGCGTAAAGGTAAGGGCAAGCTGATTAGCGTAACAGCGGCCAAGGAAGTCATCCTCAGTGCCGGCGCGCTGCGTTCACCGCAGTTGCTGCAGATCTCCGGTGTCGGTGAGCGTAAACACCTCGAAGGGCTGGGCATTGATGTGGTGGCCGAGTTACCAGGGGTGGGCGAGAACCTACACGACCACCCCACGCTGAAAATCCAGTACGATCTTAACGACCCCATTAGCATGGCGGGCATAGGTTTGCTGGCGCAGGCGAAGATCGGCTTGCAGTGG
>Ga0209826_1001921_pt1 | contig 14037 bp, 10 predicted proteins | sample GOMGulsemesocosm_5_FD_184637 | JGI IMG/M metagenome (GOLD analysis project Ga0209826, IMG submission 184637) | Methane-oxidizing microbial communities from mesocosms in the Gulf of Mexico - GOM15C Gulf of Mexico (SPAdes) (version 2) | ecosystem: Environmental > Aquatic > Marine > Cold seeps... | reverse complement strand
GCTAAAGCCCGACCTACATTGAAACCTGAGCTATCTGCATAGGCATGTTTATTTATGATGGTTGATGAACATATTCACCAGGGGCATCACAAATAGGTTTATTATTTTTATTACCTAACATTTTAGGTGCATTTTTCTTATTTCCTGAGTTTTTAGATAACCACGCCGACCAATGGTCCCACCATGTACCAGGTTTTTTCTCTGCGCTCTTCATCCACTCATCGCTTGATTCATGAAGCGAGTCATTAACAAAATAGCTCGCTTTAGGATTGCCCGGCGGATTTACCAGGCTTTGAATATGTCCACTTGATGTTAGAACAAATTGCTTTTCCCCACCTAAAATTTCAGTCGTTCGATAACAAGCTTTCCAAGGTGTTATATGGTCAGTTATACCTGCAAGAATAAATTTCTCACATTTTGAGGCTTTAAAATCAATATTCACATCGTTGATCATAAAATTGTTTGAACTGTTACTAAGATCACTGGTTACTAAATCTATATAATCACAGTGTAATGCAGAGGGTAAATTCGTTGTATCACTATTCCAATAAAGAATATCAAATGCAGGCGGTTTTTTACCCATTAAGTAATTATTAACAACGTAGTTCCATATTAAGTCATTAGGTCGCATCCATGAAAAAATCTTAGCTAATTCACTTCCCTTTAATAACCCTGATTCTTTCGATTTGTTTTTCGCTTCATCAAGCTGATTTTCATCAACAAACATCGACATTTCAGAATCTTCTTTATGTTGCGACAGCGAGCATACAGACAAGGATAACGTGTTAACCCTATCTTCACCTTTCTGTTCAAGGTAACTCGTTAGTACACTAGCAGTAATTCCTCCAGAACATGCGCCCATAATATTAACTTTATCTTTTCCTGATACGTCCTTGATGACATCTAAGGCTTCAACAAGTGCATCAATATAATCAGAAAGAGCAAAATGACTTTGTTCTTTTTGTGCATTTCTCCAACTGACCATTAAGGTTTGAAAACCTTGATTAACACAATACCTAACAAAGCTTTTTTCTTTAGTTAAATCATAAACATAAAACTTATTTATTTGAGGAGGCACGATAAGAAAAGGCGTCGAATATACTTTTTCAGTTTGAGGGGTATATTGAATTAACTCTAACAATTCATTTTTAAAAATCACTTTACCTGGCGTTATGGCTAAGTTACCACCAACTTCAAATTGTGACTTATCAACTTGACTTGGTAAGCCTCCATTATTCTTTAAATCATCAATAAAATGATTGAAGCCTTTAAATAAACTAGTACCTCTAGTATTCATCATTTCTTTTAATGCCGCGGGATTTCCCATTAATGTATTCGTTGGTGCGATAGTGTCTGTAAGCATTGAAAATAAAAATTTAGCTTTGCTTTTTTCATCCTCAGAAAAAGAATCATCTTGACTCCATTCGCTTAGTGATTCTTGCAACGCTAAATAAGACTGCATTAAATAATTATAAGTGGGGATAGATTGCCAAGCATCATCCTTAAAACGTTTATCTTTTTTACGAGGTTCAAAAACGGTTTTATTTGACATTATCCCCATCATTTTATTACCTAAAGATATATTGAAATCCATAACACTAGAAGGGCTCTTTTTTGCCATAGAAAAGATATCCATCCATGAATCCATGATAGATTTAGAATTAATTCCTAACATAGGATTCAAGGCTGAAGATGACTCAGCAGACTCTTCTATCGAACTTTCAGCGGTGTTATTATTTTCATTTATTATTTTTTTTGTCATATATACTCCAGAATAATCTATAATTGTTGGCTATAACGCCCAATTTATCTTAAAACACTAACTTTTATCCGAAACCACTTTACCGATTTAAAACGTTAATTGAAACGACTACTTCAATCTATCTTAATTGGCTATCCTTACTTCTTTTTTATAACTAAAATTAAAATCTAAAATTAAAATAATAGTGTATTTGAATAATCAATATCATACATTGACTTACTTAACTACTAGTTCCGAACATAATAAACATTTCAGTGGTATATACACTATACACAGGAACATTTTATAATGGATGTAATGGACTATAAAATTATATTATCACCCGTATATTTATAGGTAATCTTTGTTCTAGATCATAAGTTACAATGATTAATATACCTATGTTGCCAAATAATTCAACATTAAAACAGCCAAGTTAAATGACCTCCGGTAAAGCCGGAGGCTTATTAGATGACACCCTCAAAGGGTTAAAGTTTCACGATTGCACCAAATATCATTTTGCGTCTTTTTTTCGGTATAAATACAATATGATATTTACAATCCCACCGTGTATGAGACAAACTCTTATAATCTCGCATAGGTTTTCCTTCCTCTTTTGGTTGAGTTGGAAGGATACCTATACCGCGGTATAGGTAAAACCTATGTGAGTCTCCCCGGCAGAGCCAGGAATTTACCTGTGTTAATTATAGTTATGGACAACATGCATACAAATTTAACCGAGCAAGCAGTGGCATAGTTAAAGGTAATGAGGTGGATACTGCGCCAGAACAATTGGCAAATGTACGTTTAGCTTGGCAAACGACCGAAAACAGTAAACTTGAGCTGGAACGGCTACATATGGGCGAAGACTATTTAGATCCTGCTAATGAACATGAATATGACTATGCTGATCATGATTTATTACAACTAAGCGGTTTAATCGAACTCAACAATAATATTATTGTATTTGCGCGCATTGAAAACATTACCAATAATCGAGGAACGTAATTTTTTCCACCTAAAGTAGGATATTTTATTTTATTAAAATTAAATATAGTGAAAGTCATTACATTAATCAGCCAAGGAGAAAATCATGTGGACAAAACCTAACTTTGAAGAAATGCGTCTAGGATTTGAAGTAACGCTTTACATCAGTAACCGTTAATCAACCATCTTAGCAAGAATAATTACCTCAGCTATTTTCAATAAAATAATACTGAGGTGATTTTTCTACTGTATTAAATTCAAGTATCTATTTTATAGATCTTTTTATTTATACTACCCTGAATATAACCCATTAATTTTTTTCCTCTCTTTATTATCTTAATTACTAGGCTCACATGCAAATTTTAGTTCTAGGCTCTGCTGCTGGCGGCGGATTTCCTCAATGGAATTGTCATTGTGCAAACTGTAAAGGTTTACGCAATGGTACGATCAAAGCAACAGCACGTACTCAATCATCAATAGCAGTAAGTCCCAATGGAAAAGACTGGGTATTAATCAATGCTTCTCCTGATATTCGTCAACAAATTAATCAATCACCACAACTTTGGCCAGAACAAGGTACTCGCGGCACAAATATTCGTGCGGCAATATTATCTGATAGCCAAATAGATCACACCACAGGGTTGCTAACGTTACGTGAAGGGCTACCCCTTGAAGTTTATTGTACCGATGTTGTTTATGAAGATTTATCGACTGCATATCCATTATTTAACTTATTAGAGCATTGGCATGGTGGCTTAAACTTCAATAAAATTGATACAGATTTAAAACAACCGTTTAATGTAACAGCTGTTGATGGTATTGAATTTGTTCCTGTTGTTATAGAATCTAACGCACCACCGTATTCACCTTATAGAGACAAAGTAGTTGATGGTAATAATATTGGCTTGAAAATCATTGACAAAAGTACAGGTAAGTATTTATTTTATTTACCTGGTATTGTACAAAGTACGCCAGAAGTTGAGCAGATATTATCTGAAGCAAGTTGCGTATTAATTGACGGTACATTATGGCTTGATGATGAAATGATTGCTCAAGGCGTTGGTAAAAAATTAGGCTCTGAAATGGGGCATATGCCTGTTAATGGTGAATATGGCACAGTAGCACTATTAAATAAGTTTACTATTGACCGAAAAATTCTTATTCACATTAATAATACCAACCCCATATTAAATGAGGAATCTCCTCAACATCAATTTGTTTTAAATAATGGCGTTGAGATTGCCATTGATGGTATGGAAATTACTATTTAACTTCATCAATTAGGATATTCTTTATGCAAGCGTGGACCAAAGAACAATTTGAACAAAAACTTAGAGACAAAGGTCAGCTTTATCATATTCATCACCCTTTTCACATTGCAATGCACAAGGGCGAATGTAGTGTTGAGCAAATTCAGGGCTGGGTTGCTAACCGCTTTTATTATCAAGTTAATATTCCGATAAAAGATGCGGCAATTATGGCAAATTGTCCTGATATGGAAATAAGGCGCTTATGGGTACAACGAATTCTTGATCACGATGGCAGTGTTGGCGATAAAACCTTAGGTGGTATTGAAGCTTGGTTGCGTTTAGGTGAGGCAGTAGGCTTAAATAAACAAGATTTGCTCGATGAGAAGTTTGTGCTTCCAGGTGTTCGCTTTGCTGTTGATGCGTATGTTAACTTTGCTCGTAGAGCAAGTTGGCAACAAGCGGCATGCTCATCATTAACAGAAATGTTTGCGCCAACAATACATCAAAGCCGTCTTGATACTTGGCCTGAAAATTACCCTTGGATAAAAGCGGATGGTTTAAGTTATTTTCAAATGCGTTTATCGCAGGCACGACGTGATGTCAATCATGGTTTACAAATCACCTTAGATCATTTTACTAGCCGAGAAGAGCAAGAAAGCGCATTAAATATTTTACAATTTAAGTTAGATATACTTTGGAGTATGTTAGATGCTATGGCACTAGCTTATGAACAAAACCGAGCACCTTATCAAGGATTAATAGAAAACCCTAGTTATCATAAAGGTATTTTTTAGTGATTACATCAACGTCAATACCCTCACTTAATGCTATGTTTCGTTTTCAATGGGAAAAAGCACAAGATTGTTTTGTGTTATTATTTCCTGAAGGCATGGTCAAACTAAATGGCAGCGCTGGTGAAATTATGCAATTGATTGATGGTGAAAAAACAGTGCAGCAAATTACTGAAGCTTTACAGAATAAGTTCCCTGAAGCGGGTGACTTAAGTAACGATGTTAACGAGTTTATTAACACAGCAATAGAAAAAAAATGGCTTTATAATGACCATAAAACAGGCAAGTAAATTGGAAAAAACACAAGAAAACACGAAATCAGCAGCAACAAAGTCAATTGTTGGCCCTCCTCTTTGGTTACTAGCTGAGTTGACTTATGACTGCCCGTTACACTGCCCTTATTGCTCAAATCCAACTGAATTAGGTGATACTAAAAAAGAGTTAACGACACAAGAATGGTGTCAAGTGTTTAGCCAAGCGAGAGAAATGGGTGCTGTGCAACTTGGTTTCTCAGGGGGTGAACCCTTATTACGAAAAGATCTAGAAGTACTTGTTAAACACGCTAGAGAATTAGGCTTTTATACTAACCTAATTACTTCTGGTATTGGTTTAACTGAAAAGCGTATTGCTAAACTGAAAACCGCAGGGTTAGATCATATTCAAATAAGCTTTCAAGGGGCTGATCCTGAAGTGAATGATGCCATTGCTGGTCGTGGCAATGCGTATCAACATAAATTTAACATGGCAAAGTCAGTAAAAGCACAAGGTTATCCTATGGTGCTTAATTTTGTTATATCTAAACAAAACATAGCACAAATTCCTGAAATTATGCGCCTAAGCTGTGAGTTAGAAGCCGATTACGTTGAACTAGCTACAGCGCAATATTATGGTTGGGCATATAAAAATCGCGATCATTTATTACCTTCTAAACAACAGCTAATTGAATCTGAACGATTGGTTAATGAATTTAGAGACCAACAACAAGGTAAAGGACCACATTTTATTTTTGTAACGCCTGATTATTTTGAAACTCGCCCAAAAGCTTGCATGAATGGTTGGGGAACTACCTTTTTAACAGTAACACCTGATGGCTCTGCCCTGCCTTGTCATAGTGCAAAAATGCTACCACTTACTTTTCCTAATGTTAGAGATAAATCTATCAGTGATATATGGCAAAAAGATTTTTCCTTTGATTATTTCCGTGGTGATGACTGGATGCCACAACCTTGTAAAGGTTGTGATGAAAAAGAAAAGGACTTTGGTGGTTGTCGTTGTCAAGCTTACATGATGACAGGCGATATGCACAAAACAGATCCCGTCTGTAGTAAATCGGAAGATCATCATTTAATTCAACAAGCAATTGAAAGCGCAACAAACCCGTCTGCTACAATCTTAAAACGAATCAATCTAACCGACAATAAGCATGCTAACAATACAAGCTTAAACATTACGCGTATGAAAGTATAAACTTGGCTAAAAAACTAGCAAAGGAGCTTTATTTACATAATAGCTTAAAGCACATCAATATTAAAAATGAGCATGACTATAGTGCATTATTTGTTGTTAATACGCCTATAACCGATAACAGTGGTATCGCTCACTGTGTTGAGCATCTTATTTTTCGCGCTAGTAAAGCATTTCCGCATGCAACAACTTTGTTCCAATTAACCGCCTTAGCCAATGTTAAAATTAATGCCTCTACCTTAGCTGACACCACCTACTTTCATTGCCAAAGCCCTTGTTTAGAAAGTTTCTATTTAGCACTTAATTATTTATTTAATGGGCTATTTAATCCGTTATTTTCTCAAGAAGATCTTAACAAAGAAATTCATGATGGCGGTAATTGTGGTGTTATTTATCGAGAGTTACTAGGTATAAAAAGTCAAGAGGAACATAAAAACAAACAATCCATTGATAAAAATAAGATTCAAATAGATAACTCAAGCAACCTAAAGAACTCATACAACTATAGTGGTGATAGTCAGCTAATTGGTAAACTATCATTAAGCGATTTAAAAAACTTTCATCAGCAACATTACCACGTAAACAATATAACCCTAGTGACCGCAAATGCCGATATTAATCGAGTATCAAGATTGCTATCACAAATACCAAAAAAGTTACAACCTAATCAGTATCAAAATTCACAAGAAAAAACAGCAAAAAAAAAGGAAACTAGTGGGTCATTTGGTTCTGATGACAAACAGCAAAAAAAATATTCCCAAGAAATAAATGAACTCATCTCAGTTTATTATCAATGGTTACAAGACCCTTCTTACCAAAAAAGTGACAAGTGTCTCTTTAAAGGAAAAACATTTGATCCTGTAGCATCACAGCAAAAAAAATTAATTCAACCCAAAAAATTAAAATCATCTACTGAAAGTGGTTTAATAACCCCTTTAATTGTTTTATCTAATACATTAGAGAAATTGTTTTTTAATACTAAAGGGATTAGTGTTCAAGACGTTAGTGCTCAAAACATTACAAAATACGCAGCTATAACTTCTAACAAGCAAAAAACTAAACAAGCATTACCATCTTTACTTAACAAACTATATGTCAAAGCAAAAACTCAGCTAAACCATGATTTGTTAGATAAAGATTATGCTTATGTATACGATCAACATAACGCGCTATTACTCGACAGTATTGATAAAAAGGCACAGAAGTATTTTTATATAATGAGTTATATAATCAACGCTTATCCTAAGTTTTTAGCACCACGCTGCCAAGGGCTATGTTATGCAATTCAGGCCTTAGTGATTAAAGCGGTAACGAATGAAGAATCATCGTACTTTGTTATTTACAGTGCTTTTGATTGCACACCAGATTTACGCTTAAAAAGCATAAATCAAAGTTTATTACAATTAAGTAAAGATAGTGATTTTATTCAGAATAGTTTACTATTAGCAAAAATTAAATGTTGCCGTTTACACCAAGTTGAAATGCATGCACTTAATTACATCACTCCATTAAGTATTTCAGCAACTTTATATTCCCTTACTAGCAACAACTCATCCTAAAGTATTACTTGCTTTATGCTAAAGGTGTATAGTTTAACTACCCTGTAAAATTCTATTATATTTATAGTTGAATTAGTTTTATAGAAAATCAACCATAATTAAACGGTCTAATTTAATGCTCTAATTCAATAAAACAAGAATAAAACAAGCAGACCACAGAAAACAAAAAATTCTATTAAGTCTATAATAATATGAGGAACGGTAAATATGATCTATGCAAATCCAGGAAGTGAAAATTCAGTAGTTACATTTAAAGAAAAATACGGAAACTTTATTGGTGGTCAATGGATTGCACCAGTAAAAGGTAATTACTTTAGTAATTCAACACCTGTAACAGGGGAAGAATTTTGTGAAATCCCTCGTTCTAGTGCTGAAGACATCGAATTAGCACTTGATGCGGCTCATGCTGCAAAAACAGCATGGGGAAAAACATCTCCAACAGAGCGCTCAAATATTTTATTAAAAATAGCGGATCGTATTGAAGAGAACCTTGAAAAATTAGCGGTGGCTGAAACATGGGATAATGGTAAACCAGTACGTGAAACACTCGCTGCAGATATTCCTCTGTGTGCTGATCATTTCCGCTATTTTGCTGGTTGTATCCGTTCTCAAGAAGGTAGCCTGTCACAAATAGATGATGACACTGTTGCTTATCACTTCAATGAACCGCTTGGTGTTGTTGGTCAAATTATTCCATGGAACTTTCCGTTACTAATGGCATCATGGAAAATTGCCCCTGCACTTGTAACAGGTAACTGTATTGTTTTAAAACCAGCAGAGCAAACACCTGTAAGTATTCTTATACTTATGGAAGTTATTGGTGATTTATTACCTGATGGTGTATTAAACGTTGTTAATGGTTTCGGTAAAGAGGCAGGTGAAGCATTAGCAACCAGTACTCGTATAAATAAAATCTCTTTTACTGGTTCTACTCCTATTGGACAACATGTATTAAAATGTGCTGCTGAAAACATCATTCCTTCTACTGTTGAGCTTGGTGGTAAATCACCAAACATTTTCTTTAGTGATATTACTCAACACGAAGATGACTATCTTGACAAATGTGCAGAAGGTTTTGCGTTAGGTTTCTTTAACCAAGGAGAAGTATGTACTTGTCCTTCTCGCGCATTAGTACACGAGGACATCTTTGATGTGTTCATGGAAAAAGTGCTTGAAAAAACCAAAAAAATCGTTCGTGGTAACCCGTTAGATGTTAACACTATGGTTGGTGCACAAGCATCTAAAGCGCAATATGATAAAATATTGGGCTATTTGCAAATTGGTAAAGATGAAGGCGCTACAGTACTTTCAGGTGGAGATTCTGAAGACTTAACGGGTTCATTAGATACTGGTTATTATATTCAACCAACCATTTTAAAAGGTGATAACTCAATGCGAGTTTTCCAAGAAGAAATTTTTGGCCCTGTTATTTCAGTAACAACCTTTAAAACACCAGAAGAAGCTTTACAAATTGCTAACGATACTGCTTTTGGTTTAGGCGCAGGCGTTTGGACTCGTGACACTAACCTTGCTTATCGTATGGGTCGTGGTATTCAAGCGGGTCGTGTTTGGACTAACTGTTATCACTTATACCCTGCTCATGCTGCTTTTGGCGGTTATAAAAAATCAGGTATTGGCCGTGAAAATCATAAAATGATGTTAGAAAGTTACCAGCATACTAAAAACTTGTTGGTTAGTTATAGCACTAGCCCATTAGGTTTCTTTTAAGCCTATTAATTATCTCATTCCGAGCTAGCTGTTCTTCTGTAAGTCTCTTAACAGAGTTTTGAGTATTAATTCTGAAATACTCAATTAAATATTATGAGAACGGCGATAACTTGGAATAAGTAATACCCTTCAAAACAGTAAAAACCCTTCGAAGTTTGAAGGGTTTTTTTTAACTAAATTCCTGGTTTAATATGAGCACTTATACCTTTACCTTTTTACGTTTTTATTTGTATTTTTTTTTGTTATTCTTTTGTTTGTCCTTGCAACCAGTCTTTGCTTTTGATAATCAAAACTCTTTTAAAGAAAAAGAAACAACAACTATTTCTACAGATATACTTACATTATTCCCAAGTGCAACACGTATTGAACAACCAGATCCCATATTAAAAACAATCGCTGTTTACCAGCTAAATCAATTACTTGGTTATACTTTTGAATCTGATGATTTAACCAATTTTATTGGCTTTTCAGGTAAGACCATCAATATATTAATCGGATTAGATGTTAAAGGTGTATTTGTCGGTTTTAAAGTGCTGTACCACCATGAGCCTATTTTTTTACATGGTCTTGGCGAACAACCGATGTTTGACTTTATTAATCGATATAAAGGGCATTCTATAAAAGAACGCTTTATTATTAATGCTCAAGATAAGAGTACTCCTGGTATCACCAACTTTGATGGTATAACCAGAGCAACAATATCAGTTATGGTAATTAACGACACTATTATTGCTTCTGCTTTAAAAGTCGCAAGGGCTAAGCTAGAAGTATTACCTATAGTATCAACTGTAAAAGTTATTCCTGATTTATTTAATAAACTAACCTTTGATCAAATGACAGAAAAAGGCTATATAAAACACTGGCAAATAAGTAAAGATGAAAGTTTAAAGCTTGCAGAGGGTGTTTCTAGCGAATTAGTTGATGCCATTAACGAATTAGAACCCGATTTCATTAAAAATATCCCTGAAAATTTATCTAAAGACCCTAAAGATAAGCAAAATGTTATTGATTTATATTTTGCTTTTGTCAACATCCCTATTATCGGTAAAAATATTTTAGGTGAAGCTGAGTATCAACGATTACTTGAAAGTCTTAAGCCTGGTGAACATGCACTAATGATATTTAATCGCGGAACTTATTCTTATGCTGATGCAGAGTTCATACCGCAAACAGTACCGGCTAGATTAAACATTGTTCAAAATGATTTTCCTGTAGATATTCGTGATATTGATTTTTATAGCTATTATGATCCTTTATTCAATATAGAAATTCCAGGCCAAAACCTAGGCAATTTAAACACCATTCAAGAAAGTGAACAACAACATATCTTCAGAATAAAATCTCAATCAGGTTTTGAAATAAGCCAAGCTTTCGATATTTCATTAGCTTTACAGTACAACCAGTCATTTTCAGTGAAAAAACAATATCTATTTAGTACGTCATTAACATTACCTAAAAATTTATTTTACACCCCAAAAGTTATAATAGAAAAAAAACAACCTTTATGGGTAAGAATATGGTTAAGTCGCACTGTTGAAATATTCGTATTATCTGCATATCTCATTATTTTATCCTTATTATTTTTTAAACAAAAACAACTAGCACGTCATGTCAATACCATCCATAGAATACGCTTAGCTATGCTGATATTTACCGTTGCTTTTATTGGTTATTACAGCCAAGGACAATTATCTGTTGTTAATATTTACACCTTATTATTATCATTGATTGACGGATTTACACTTGAGGTGTTTTTATTAGATCCTATTATTTTTATTCTTTGGCTTTTTGTATTTATTAGTTTATTTATTGTAGGTCGAGGATTGTTTTGTGGTTGGCTATGCCCTTTTGGCGCCTTACAAGAGATAATGAGTGTACTAGCAAAAAAATTGAATATAAAACAAATAAAAATATCGCCTAAGCACCATAAACATGCACAAAAAATAAAGTATATAATTTTATTCACTTTGATTGGCTCATCATTTTATTCTCTTTCATTGGCAGAAAGACTAGCCGAAGTTGAGCCATTTAAAACCAGTATTACATTAAACTTCATACGTTACTGGCCATTTGTTCTTTATTCTGCACTGTTATTATTATTAAGCTTAAAAATTCACAAGTTTTACTGTCGTTATCTTTGTCCTTTAGGCGCAGGCTTAGCTATATTAGGCCGTTATCCTTTACTAAAAAAGTTAACAAGACGACCAGAGTGTGGGAACCCTTGTCAATTATGTCGCAATAAGAAATGTGAAATTGATGCTATTAATAAAGATGGTTCAATTGATTACAGCGAATGCATTCAATGTTTAGAGTGTCTAGTTACCATTGAAAGCCCTAAATTATGTGTTGTAAACAAATATAGTAAAAAACAGATTAAAATAAAGCCAGTCACATAAATCTAAGATATATCTGTGATACTTTTCTTTCGCATTAAAATATAACATTTGTTAAAGTTTGCTACGAAAAGTTACCTTAAGGAGAAAGCTTAGTGAGTAAAATAAACACTGAAGCTTCATTAATAGAACAAATAAAACAACTTAAAAAGAAAAATAACAGTTTAAAAAAAAGCAATCTCACGTTAATAGCACGAGTAGAAACCTATGAAAAGCAACACTGTTATGCTGAATCATTGAAAAAAAGCGAACGCTGGCTACGATTAATTACTGATAACGTACCAGCTATGATTGCTTATGTTGATGCCGATCTTAAATTTGAATTCACCAATAAGGTTTACAAAGATTGGTATGGTTATTCATCCTCCGATCTGTACAATCTAGAAAATCAACAAAATAATACCTATTTCAATATTGAACAAATTAAATACTATGTAGACAAAGCACTAGCAGGCGAAAGTGTCAGTTTTGAAACCGAAGAAACGGATAAAAATGGTGCCTATTGTTATTTATTAAAGTCCTACGTACCTAATATAGGTAACGAAGGTGATGTACTTGGTTTTTTTGTACTTATACGTGATATTACTCATCGAAAACAAAGTGCATTAGCGTTACAAAAAGCGCATGCTCAATTAGAACTTAGAGTGAAAGAAAGAACATCACAATTGCAAGCTGAGATAAAAGAGCATAAAAAAGCACAAAGTAATTTAGTTAAAGCCATTAATGAAGCTGATCTAGCTAATAACTCTAAAACAAAATTTTTAGCTGCTGTTAGCCATGATTTATTGCAGCCATTAAATGCCGCTCAACTCTTTAATAGTTCTTTAGCAGAACAAGTAAAAGAGCCAAAGTTACAATCACTTGTTAACTCAGTAGATGCTTCGTTAAATGACTTAGATAATTTAATTGGTACCTTAGTTGATATTTCTAAACTTGATGCGGGTATTGTGAAAGCTGATAAATATTCTTTTAATCTTGCTGATTTACTTGATAACTTAGCGAATGAATATCAGCAACAAACAAAACATCATCAAGTAACATTCAGTTATGTACCAACTAATTTAATTGTTAATAGTGATAGTGTTTTACTTGCCCGAGTATTGCGTAATTTTCTTTCTAATGCTTTTAGATATACCAACAATGGTAAAATATTATTAGGTTGTAGAAGACAAGGTGACTTCGTATCCATTGAAGTATGGGATAATGGTGTAGGAATAGCTAAAAATCAAATCAAAGAAATATTTCAAGAATTCAAACGCCTTAAAACCTCAGAAACAGCATTTAGAAATGGCCTAGGGTTAGGCTTAGCTATCGTTGATAAAATAGCTAAAGTATTAGAACACCCAGTTAAAGTTAAATCAATTCAAGGTAAAGGATCTATGTTTTCCATTCAAGTACCACTTGGGAAAGTAGAACAAATATCTACCGTAAATAAGCAATACAATAACGCATTACAAACGACAATATTGGCTCATCGTAAAGTATGGCTTATAGATAATGATGCGAATATTTGTGATGGCATGGCTCATTTACTTGGTGGTTGGGGTTGTCACGTAATCACAGCCATAAGTATTGAAGATCTAAAACAACAAGTTGATATTTATAATGATAAAGCTGATATATTAATCGTAGATTATCATTTAGAAGATGGAAGTACCGGCATAGAAGCGGCTAAGATAATCAATGAAGTTCGTCGTTCTGAATTACCTACATTGATGATTACTGCAAACTATAGTAAATCTTTAAAAAATGAACTTGAGAGTACCAATATTTTATTATTAACCAAGCCTGTAAAACCGATGAAATTAAAAACATCAATATTGCATCTGCTAAGATGAGTAAAATAAGGTAAGTAAAATAACCCAATGTAGGTTGACCTGAACGGAGTGAAGCTCAACAATGTCTGCATCAAAACTGGCTTATTTTAATAACTTGCTTTTACGCCTTGATTTGTCGTGCCTCGCTCCGCTCGTGACGACCTACAGGGTTGCTTTTCTCTGTAGGAGAGGGTTTATCCTCAAACGCTTTATTGCCTGACATTATCCAATGTAGGTTGGCCTGAACGGAGTGAAGCTCAACAATGTTCGCATCAAAACTGGCTTATTTTAATAACTTGCTTTTACG
>Ga0209826_1001920_pt1 | contig 14045 bp, 13 predicted proteins | sample GOMGulsemesocosm_5_FD_184637 | JGI IMG/M metagenome (GOLD analysis project Ga0209826, IMG submission 184637) | Methane-oxidizing microbial communities from mesocosms in the Gulf of Mexico - GOM15C Gulf of Mexico (SPAdes) (version 2) | ecosystem: Environmental > Aquatic > Marine > Cold seeps... | reverse complement strand
ATTCAGAACTATTGAAATTAGCATATGCTGAAAAAACTAATCGAATTACTGATATAGAGAATCAAAAGATACAATGTAATCATGCCGTTGTTGGGTATTATGTTGCAAAATCCTGGAAACTTCCCTTACATATTTGTGAATCTATTGCAGAGCATCATAATATCCATGCTATTTTTTCGGATACAAGCTCTACAAAGATAGAAAAGAAAAACTTACTCGCTATACTAAAATTATCTGAGACAGTTTGTAAAACTTACCAAGCGTGTAGTAATGAGTCGGTAGATTATGAATTTGAAAGGATTAAAGAGGATTTATTTTTTCACCTTGGCATTTCTAGTTATGAATTTGATGATTTGAAAGAAGAGGTTTATAACAAAGGTTTAATTAATTAAGGCGCAGGTATGAAAAGTAGTTTTTATGCGTATTTATCTCGACTACGTTGGATTAAACGCTGGGGCTTAAGGCGTAATGCGTATGAAGAAAATGTTATGGAACATAGCTGGGAAGTTTCAGTTATTGCTCATACTTTGGCTTTAATTAAAAACCGTTATTATCAAGGAGCTGTCGATGCAAATGCTATTGCTACGGCGGCTTTATATCATGATATAACAGAAGTGATTACTGGTGATTTGCCGACACCAATAAAGTATCACTCTAAGCAAATTACTTCGGCATATAAACAAATTGAGCATCAGGCCGAAAATGAATTAATATGATTATTACCTGAAAAACTACAGGCAGACTTTGCAGATTTAATTCAGCAAGATAAAATGCCTGAGGGGCATGAAGAAATAATTAAGGCCGCGGATAAGATATCAGCTTATTTAAAATGTCAGGCAGAGTTAAAAGCGGGAAACAGAGAGTTTGAAATGGCTGCAGAGCAGTTAGTTATAGCTTTAGGGCAGTCTGAGCAGTTAGAGGTTGTCTTTTTTATGACTCATTTTGTACCGAGCTGTGGATTAACATTAGACGGATTAATGAAAACAAATTAGTTTTTTGGTATGTATTTGTATGAAACTATTGATTTATAGCGCAGCTTTCCCTATCCTTAGTAGAGTTAGTGTTTGAGTTAGATTAAATAATGAGGAAAAAATGAAAATTTTAGTAAAACCTTTAATTGCAAGTGTTCTAGTTATAGCTACATCAGGTGTTAACGCACAAGGTTATTCTGGTGATAATGTTAATGACGTGATTTATAATTCTGATGAGACTGGCGACAAAGCCGTTAACTTTAAAGAATTTTATGATGAGAATGTTACTTTTAATAGCAACTCTCTTGATGTAAATAAAGATGGTTATATTTCTTCAGGCGAAATTGTTATTGATATTAAGGAAGACCTTGCTGCAACAATTAAAAAGTTGAGAGAGCATGGTGTTTCTGAGAAAAACATTAAAAAAACCATTGCAAGCGAATTAAGATCAGCTGATGCAGAAGCAGCAAAAATACTTATCAAAATGGATGCTGATGGTGACCAATTAGTTGAGCCAGAAGAATTATTGGCTTATCAACAAAAGCAATTCAGAAAATTGGATAGAAATCGTGATGGTGTTATTTCTAATCTAGATATAAAAAAGAAAGAAAAGAAACAATATAAAGGCTGGCCTATTACTCAAGGCGGAAATTAATTGTAGGGAGTTTTAGTTGCTTATGAGTTATATTCCTATAAGTATTTAGAACTTTTCTGTGGTTCTTGCTAAGAACAAATTAAAACCGACATTTTGTCGGTTTTTTTGTATGTGTATATAAATTACCATCATTATTAAAAATAAAGTTTATGTTAAGACATTTTCCAGCTGTTGATATAGAGGTTACTCATAATCAACGAGATTATTATATTGTTGCCTTTGCTTTTGTTGCTGTGGCCTTATGTTTCTCAATTGATTCTGTGGCAAGTATAGAATTGCAATATGCTCTAGGTGTTGCTGGCTGGGCCTCATTAATATTTATTCTTATTGGTGAGTGTAAATATGTAAGAGCACAAGTTTTTGTTGCTGTAACATTTGCCACCATAGGCGAAAACTTTGCGTCTATTTATATGGCGGGATATACCTATCGATTAGAAAATGTGCCTTGGTTTGTTCCCCCTGGCCATGGTTTGGTTTATCTAACTGCAATAGTTCTAGGTCGTTGTGATCTGTTTTTAAAGCATGCACGTATGATTGCAGCTTTTGTTGTGTTGGTTGGTGGTACGTGGGCTATTTTGGCATTAACTGCAGTGATTGGGCGAGAAGATGAAATTGGAACTTTGCTATTTTGTATCTATTTAGTTTTTTTATTTAAAGGTCGCTCACCTATGGTGTATTTAGGTGCTTTCTTTATTACGACGTGGGTTGAATTAATTGGCACATCGTTAGGAACGTGGAATTGGGCGGCAATTGATCCTGCATCAACACTGACACAAGGGAACCCTCCTAGTGGTGTAGCTGCATGGTATTGTTTAGTTGATGCTGTTGCTATGGGAGGCGCTATCCCAGTAATTCATGGAGCAGAAAAGCTGTTGGTATCTTTAGGGCTAAAGAATAGTGACGAAGTAACTCTTGGTGTAAAAAAGTAAGGGCAGAACTTAGTCTACCCTTATTTTATTGATTTAAGCTTTAGTCGCTGTAAAAATACCATATTCAACGAGTTGATCAGTAAAAAGGCGATGTTGTGCTATACCAACCTTAAAGTTAGCTGTTTGAGCTTTAGAGCGTAAGCCAAGCCATTGTGTTAGTTGTTGAACAGGTTTTAAACGCTTGGAAACTTTAAGCATATGGTCAGCTGACGGTAAAGTTTCAGCAGTAATATCCGTGTAGTTTATATTGCTAAATTGATTGTCTTCTAACAATTGATTAAATTCATCACGAGAACATAAATTAGGGACTGCCCAGCCATTTAAACAGGTAACAATATCTTTCCATTCGTCATCGCTAAATTCTCGTCGTTGAATAAAACCATCACAAACAACAATACGACCACCAGGACGAAGTAGACGAAAGGCTTCTTTTAAGAAATCCCCTTTATTTAAAGCGTGACAAATACTTTCTAATCCCCAAATTACATCAAAAGACTCATCGGCAAAAGGAGTGGCACAAAAATCAGATACTTGAAAATCTGTTTTATCTGCAACACCTTGACGTTTAGCATGCTGAGCAGCATGTTCCGTTTGTTGTTTACTGATGGTAATCGCAGTCATCTGATTACCATGTTGTTTTGCCATCCAAATAGAACTACCACCAATACCACAACCCGCATCTAATACATGATCTGAAGCAGAAATACCTGCTAAATCATAAAGAACCTGATTTTTATTGATTAAAGCCTGATGATGAGATTTAGTTTTCTCATCCCAGTAACCATAATGTAAGGCAAGGTTTTCCTTGTTACACCAAGCAAACAAATAATCGTTGTAACAGTCATCATAATGTTTTTCTGCATCAGCTTTAAGTTCTTCGACTGATAATTCAGTATCTTCTCGTAAAGTGCTATCGCGGTAGTCTTGGTTGGGTTCTAGATAATGCATAATTGATTGAGTAATGATGGTTATGTTCTGAAAATTTATTGTATTACATTCTACGATTATTAAGTACTGTAGGCCAAGGTACTGATAGATATATAATATTGTGTTGCTAGCTATTCTCTGGGCCTAGATTTGAGATGTTTAGTATTCAATAATCATCTGTTTTTATCTGCATAAAATGCTCAGAGTGGGGCAGCTTAATATCACAAACGTTATTGCTTGCATCATAACGTTTTTTGCCATTAGCATCCCCATTTCGCTTAATTAGCCTAGATAACCGCTCTTCATCATCAATTGTAATTTTGACTATGATATCCGTTTTACTTAGGCGTTTTACGGGGTTGCTACTAACATAGACCAAAATTGGGCAAGCTTTAATGTATGGTAAAAAAGGACTTAATTCATCTGGAGTACTGGTAGAAATATTATTTTTAATTCTTTTATTAAATATACCTAAAAAGCGAATACTCATTACTCCATCATCAATTACTGATACTTTTCGGGGAGCAATGTTGCCAATGCCTTTTTTGCGTAAATAGCGCCCAAAACCACTTTTACCCGAACCTGTTTTTCCTATTACACAAATAGTAACTCTAGATTTTTTTTTGAGAATTGATAAAGTTAATTCGTTTAACTGCTGTAAAGCATCTTTATTGTATTTAAATAAAGGATTACTCATAAATATCCTTGTTTTGATTTGTCAGTGATATAAAATATTTATCCCTTATCCGAGGGGGTAGATAAAAGATATTTGTAGCTGCTTAGCATACCTGAATAGTAGAATAAAATTATAGCTGATTCCCCATAAGTTTCAGCCAATTTAAAAGGCTATGTTTGCGATAATAGTTGAAAAGTTTCTTAACGTGCCGCAGCCGCGTGCAGAACAATGCAAGGGGTGATTTGTTCGCCCCATCGCTCTAATCCACGTCGCCAGCCCAAATAGTTTTCAAGATATTTGGTCGCAACGCCATGAAATCTTATCATCCAGTTTTTAAGGCGACTGTCATATGCATTCACATTTTGAATATGTAGTGGGTCGAATTTGTAGTTAAGTATGAATATCCGCACCGAATTCGACTTTGTTAACCAATAACAATATTATGCATATTTTCTGACCTTGAAAAACAAATTGTTTTTCGTGTCAGCTGCTTAATCCATGTTCTTAAATTTAAATTCTTACGTTCAATTTTTTGAGTATTACGTTTCCCCACTTCGTGCTTATTGGGTTCAATATATCGTTTATAAGCACCCAGTCATCGGTGTAAAAACGTTTGATTTTTAAAGGGGTTAGCAAGGTTTTTAATTCCTTAAAAATAATATCTTTTCGTCTACCAAAATAATATTAGTTGAATGCTCAACAGCATACCAAATCCAGTGTTAATTAGATTTGTTCCCTACAAATGACTATTGTTCATCTATCTTAGTCTCTTCACAGATTAATTCAACATCACTGACGGCTGATTCAGTCTGAAACTTAGGATTCACTTGCGTGAGCTTGCTTTCCTTTTTTTAGCGTATTGATAACCGTGTTTTTATTGATTTTTAGCGCACGAGCTGTATCCCTAATTCCACTTCTATTAATTGCCATTTCAACTATTTTTTCTGTCATTCCATAGGCACAGGCTTTGTAGTTATAATCGAGCATGAATGTTTTAGTTATACACTCTGAATTACGACAATAATAACGTTGTTTTCCGTAACCATTCGTTCCATATTTTGTGATTTTTATACTGCTGCACTTTGGGCAACTTACTTCTTGATAACAGGTCATGAAATAAATTTATACAGGGTATCTACAAATTCGACCCATTACCGAAGATATGTAGCGAGGGTGGTGCGCTAGTTGCTTGTTAAAAGTATGCGCTTTAGTGCAAGGCTTTAGCAGCTACATATGTGTTAAGCTTAATGAATGGAAGAGCAAAGGCAACGTGGGTATACCGTAAGTATTCTTTATTATAGGTCTCCAGTTCTGAGAGGAGGTGTTCAATAAAGATGGTAAGAGCTGGTTATCCAGATATGTGATACAGAAGATATTCGGATAACAAGTGGAGTTGTCAGTAAAGATTATATTCATATGTTGATAGAGTATCCTCCACGAATATCGATAAGTGATTTGGTTAAAAGATTGAAAGGGAGAATTCCCATCATTAAAGAAGCGTTACTGGGGAGGTCATTTTTGGACTATTGCTTATGGTGCGTGGTCGGTATGGGGGCTTACGGATGAGGTAGTACAGTTCTATTTAGAGCATCATCGTAAATCATAAAATGGTGATGATGGAAATGTTGTTCTTGAAAAGGACTTTCAGGCTGGTCATAACCTATGCACTTTCAATGCGTAGTGGTTGAGTTAAAGAGTTATTATGAGGTTTAAAGCAACTTTTTCTTATGCCTGGCGATTGTAAGGGTGCTGAAAACAGTGGAATAATACTCGCAGTCTTTGGAAGGGGGCTGTTATTTGATCTTTTTAAAGGGAATCATTTTAATGGATAGGCTATCAATAGTAATAATTACAAAGAATGAAGAAGGTTTTATTTTAGATGCGATATCATCTGCTCAATTTGCAGATGAAATTATTGTGCTTGATAGTGGTTCTGAAGATAAAACCTGTGAAATTGCAGAGCAAAATGGTGCGAAGGTTTATTCAAATAAATGGTTGGGGTTTGGTGCTCAAAAAAATAAGGCTGTTTCTTTAGCTGAAAATGATTGGGTGTTTGTTCTGGATGCTGACGAAAGGATAACCAAGGCGCTGGCTGATGAGATTACTCAAACTATGGCACAGGTAAAGCGGTTAAATGGTTTTTATGTAGCGCGCCTTAATTATTTTTTTGGTAAGGAAGTAAAGCATTGTGGCTTATATCCTGATTATAGTATCCGCTTGTTTAACCGAAAAGTAGCAAGCTTTAATGAGGTTGCAGTGCATGAAAGCGTTCAATATGGAGGTGAGCTAGGGCGGTTGGAAAATCATATGGAACATTTAGCCTATCAAGATATTAGTGAATTTATAGCAAAGCAAAATAAATATTCATCATTGAATAAAAAACCAAATAAATTTAAAGCCTTATTTAGCCCTTTTTGGACATTTATAAAGCTTTATCTGATTAAGCGTGGATTTATGGATGGGTGGAGAGGTTTTGTTATTTCTGCTTTATATGCTCAATACACATTTTGGAAATATATTAAATGAATACAAAGGTAGTAACTGTGCTTCATACCGAGTGGTCTGATGGTTGGGGTGGGCAGGAAATAAGAATAATAAGTGAAATGGATGGGGTAAGAAAAGCAGGGGTAAATGTTATTTTGGCCTGTAAAGAAAATGCTCAAATAAGAGAGAAAGCAATAGAGAAAGGCTTTAAAGTTTTTGTTTTGCCTTTTAGAGGTAATACAGATTTAAAAACAGTATATGGGCTTTATAAAATAATAAAAGATCAAAAGGTCAATATTATAAATTCCCATAGTGGAAAGGATACTTGGGTCGGTGGATTTGCGGCAAAATTGGCGGGTATAAAATTTATAAGAACACGACACTTATCTAACGACATTAGGACGTCTCGGTTTAATTTTATTAATGAAATGGCTGACTATATTTTTACAACAGGTGAAAGTATCAAAGCTAGAATGATCGATTGTAACCGAATAAACCCACAGAAAATTGAGTCTATTCCTACTGGAATTGATGAAATGGTTTTTAATGCTGATCTTTATGATAGAGGGGCTAATAGAAAAGAACTAGGTCTAAAGGATGATGAAATAGCTATTGGAATTGTGGCAGTGTTAAGGGCCTTTAAAAGGCATGACCGTTTTGTCGGATTAGTTAAAAAAATAGTTGATGCTAATCAAGAAAGTAAAATTAAATTCTTTATAGCGGGTGATGGCCCTCAGCGAGAAGCCATCAAAAGTATGATTGATGTCCTTGGCTTGGGGCAATATATTACCTGTCTGGGGCATGTTAACGATGTACCTGAGTTGTTAAGTGCATTAGATATTTTTGTTTTGACTTCAGATAGTAAGGAAGGCGTACCTCAGTCTGTTATGCAGGCCTTATTAATGGGCAAAGTGGTGATAACGACGGATTCGGGTAGTACGGGAGACCTGTATCAGGATGATAACTTTATATTAGTGGATAGGAATGATACTGAAAGCATGTTTTTAGCATTAAATAAACTTGTAAACAATAAGGATGAAGTCGAGAGGTATTCAAATAAAGCAAGAGCTTATGTTTGTGAAAATTTTAGTCATAAAATTATGATTGAAAAGATTATAAATGTGTATGAGAAATTGAGTGATTAGTTACTTTCAGGTGTTTAATTGATTAAAATATTGCTGTTGAAGTATAGAAATATTGGTGATGTGTTGTTGTCTACAGCATTAGTAGATAGTTTAAAAAGTGTATATCCTGATTCAGAAATAGATTTTTCTGTTAATAGAGGCTGTGAGGATATGTTGACACTTAACCCACATATTAATAAGGTTATTTGTTATGAAAGGCAACAAGTAAAGCGGAAAAATATATTCGCTAGAATAATAGAAGAATTTAAATTTACACTAGAAATAAGAAAGCAGAATTATGATTTAGTGATTAATTTAACTGAGGGAGAGCGAGGAGCGCTTATTGCCTATTTCAGCGGTGCGGAAAAAAAACTAGGCTTTAAAGTTCGGCGAGGTGTTTTTTCAAAAATTAAGGTTTTTGACATAACTGCTGAAGACGGCCTTTATCAACATACGGTTGATAAAAGTTTGCAATTTATTCACCTGCTGGGACAAGAAGTTCGATCTAAAAGAGTAGGGCTTAATTTTTCAGCTGGTAGTAAAAATAAAATAGATAGATTATTTGTAGATAATCATATTAACAAATTTATACATATTCACCCTGTTTCACGATGGATGTTTAAATGTTGGGATGATAAGCGTATGGCGAGGATTATTGATTATTTATCTATAGATAAAGGGATACAAGTTGTATTAACTTCATCACCTGAAGAAATTGAAATGGAAAGGGTTAAAAGTATTTTAGCTTTGTGTGAATCATCGCCACTAAACCTTTCGGGCCAACTATCATTGAAGGAATTAGCCTGTTTATCTTCTCAAGCAAGTCTTTTTTTTGGGGTGGATACGGCACCTATGCATATGGCCGCTGCATTAGATGTTCCCGTTGTTGCATTGTTTGGCGCAAGTGAACCTATTATTTGGGGGCCATGGAATAATGATTTAGAGACCCAGTGTGATTATCAAAGTATGGATGGGGTACAAAGAAATGGGAGGCATACACTTATTTCTGATATGGATCATACAATCTATTATAAACAAGGTGTTAAGTGCTGTATCGGCATGAATAATATTTCAGTTGAGCAAGTGATGGATGTTTTAAATGAATATTGTTAAAAAAACCCACCTGTATCTAAAATTCAAGAAAAAGAAATTTAAAAAAATAGGGGTTAATGTTCATTATAAACAGTTGTCTTCGCGATATTTATTTTCGGAAAATATAGAAATTGGGGATAATACAAAAATACTAGAGAATGCTTTTTTTGAGGGGGCGGGGGAAATTTCTATTGGTAAATGCTGTATGGTTGCACCTCATTGCACAATCCTGACCTCTAATCATAATTATGAGAGAGATATAGAGTTTTTGCCTTTTGATAATCTAATGATTGTCAAAAAAGTAGTTATTGACGATTTTTGTTGGATTGGACGAAATGTGATGATTATGCCGGGTGTAAAAGTAGGGGTAGCTAGTATTATCGCTGCTGGTAGTGTCGTGACGAAAGATGTGGTTGACTATTCAATTGTGGGAGGGAATCCTGCTAAATTAATCAAGAAAAGAGATGAGACGAAAATAAAAGAACTTATATGCTCAGGTCTTTGTGTTAATGATTTAGATCTTAATAAATATAATAAAAAATCTTATATATCTTGATATATAAGATTTATATACAGTAGGTTAAGCTCGCCTTTTCTAAATTGAAACGTCTTCAGTTGTCAGCATAAAGTGTTAATAACACAATATGTAAGTTACCTGTGAGTTAATAGCGAAAAGTAAGGACGATCTAAGAGGATACTTGTAAGGAGCTTGATTGATCAGAGGTAGATTATGCCTGTCTGGTGTGATGTTCTGGTTTTAATTTAACATCTTCAAATATAGTGGCTATTCATTTAGTTATAGTATTGCTTAACTTTTTTGTTTATGAAAATATTTATTTTCGTAAAAATAATATAAACAGATTATTGCTGATGCAATTGATATAGATTATTTAATACTACGACAACTCTTAAATATATATTAAATCAACATGGCTGTTAACAATTCACAGAGATATATGTAATCAGCTCTTTAGTCGTACCTTAAAAAACTACCGATATAAATAACTTAGAAATTTACTAGTTTTTAGTTAACCTGTGGTTTGTATAGAGCCATTTAAATCAATAAAATTATGAGTTGTAATTTTACGTGCTGTCTTGGTGAAAGAATTATAAAAAATGAAGAAAATATATTTTATTCGAGCAAATAACTCAAAAACGGGAGGTGCAGAAGTATACTTGTCTCGTTTGGAAGGTGTTTTGTTGCAAATGGGGGTGGCGTGTGAAATTATCAACTCGACAATACCGAAGAGTCTTCCTTCATGGCTAAGAGTTATACTTTTTAATTGGTTTGTATGCAGAAATAAACAAGGACGGTTTTATTTCTCGCTTGAAAGAATATCTTGTCCAGACATTTATCGGGCGGGAGATGGTGTTCATAAGGTGTTTTTAAGGGGGGCGGGGAAGTCAAAACTTAACCCATTGCATAAAGTTTATTTATATTTGGAACGGCGGTGCTTTGCTAATGCAAAGGTAATTATTGCAAATTCAGAAATGATTAAGAAGCAAATTATCAATGAATATGGCATTTGTCCAAAGAAAATAGAAGTTATTTATAATGGAGTAAATACTCATACTCAAGATTATGGGCTTGCATTTAAAGCACTGGCCAGTGAATTTAAAATTAACAAAGAAGATAAAATAATTTTGTATGTAGGAAGTGGGTTTAAGCGGAAAGGTGTTGAACCTTTTTTACATATGCTCGCAGAATTAACAGATTTTAATTATAAAGCCTTTGTGGTGGGAAAAGAAAATAATATCAAGCATTATAAGCAAGTGGCACAGAGTTTGGGGCTTTCAAATAATGTGATATTTACTGGGCCGCGGTTAGATGTGGTTAATTTTTATACAATTAGTGACATCTTTATTCTACCGACAAGCTATGAGCCTTTTTCTAATGTTGTTTTAGAGGCAATGAGCTACCAAATGGCGGTGTTCACAACTCAGCAAAATGGGGCAAGCGAAATTTTACAAGATGAATACATTATGGATCAGCCTAATGATAGGTCAGTTGTTAAAATTATTGCTCGGCTACTAAGTGATGATGATGAGTTAAACAGGGTAAAAGCAGATAACTTAAAGTTGATAAGTAAATTTAGTATGGAAGAGAATGTGAGAAAAACTTTAAATGTTTTAAAAGGATTGGCTGAATAATGAAGGCAATTAATTGGGTTTATATTTCATTATTAGGATTGATGGTTTGTGTGCCTTTATTTGAGACTCCGAAAACAGTATTTTTCATTTTATTGATAGTTGCATGGTTAGAAAATGGATGGAGAAAATCTGACTGGGGAGGATCTTGGAGGGTCATTGATTTAATTTTCTTTTTTTGGTTGGTTGCTGCGATTACAGTATCAATCAATGCAAAGCTCAATTATGAATATTCTGCAGGTGGTTTTTCTGATCTATTTCGGTATATAGCCGTCGGATGGGTAGTTTCACGAAGTTCTTTTAAGGCAGGTGAAATAATTAATATATTAAGGGCAACAACTGTTGCGACAGTTGTTGCATTAATATTTGCATATAGCAACTGCCCATTAGGGGGGGCTTGTATTGAATTAAACTCTGTTGGGCATGTAAACCATAGTGCAGAATATTTGGTAATAAATTTTGCAGTTATTATTGCTTTTATAAAATATGGCAATAAAAAAGATGCAGCTTTTCTTACCATGTCTGCATTGTTTTTTGCTTGGGGAATTTTTGATACTACTAGCAGGGCCGCGGCAGGGGGGCTTGTAGTGGTGGCGGCAATAACTCTAGCCATTTGGTTAGTCCAAAAAAGAAGCAAGAAGTTGGTTTTAGGGGCTGTAGCGGCAATAACGATAATGTTGACTCTTGTCTATATATCTCCTCCTGATGTGATGAAAAAACACATAGCTTGGGAGAGTAATTATGATGTTGCTGACTCTCCTAGAGCTAAAATAAGAAATTTTTCATATTATGCATTTAAATCAGCCCCTATATTAGGCGTGGGCTTTGGTAACTTTAATCAGCTTGAATTAAAGGATATTGAAAAGGCAATTATTGAGGATAAGGGGAGGCTAGAGGAGAATAAATATATGCCCTTTTCCCATGCCCACAATATTTATTATACCTATCTGGTGTCTGGAGGAATGCTAGCTTTTTCTGTCTTTATCATTTTTTGGGTCTGGCTTGGTTGCTTATTATATAGGCAAAGAAATAATATAAAGGGTTTTGATTTTGGCATATGGCTGGCAGCTATAAATGTAATAGTGGTCAATTTGGTGGTAGGTTCGGTAAATACAACGCTTCATCATGAAACAGCAATTATATCGATGGTGTTTATTGCTTTATTTATCAGTAAAGATAGAAATGCAAAGAAGTCTGTAGCAATAAAGCAAGAGGGTGTTTATCGACGTTTAGCAGGGTATGTTGTAATACATTGGCCGTTGTTTTTAATTAGTTTTATTGGCTATGGTTTATATGCTGGAACTCAGCCATTATTTGCAATGTTGATTAAGCATATTATAGATACCCTAAATGCAGAAGGAAAAGAGGAAATGCTTTACTTGCCCTTGTTATTTGTAGGGTTGTTTTTTATTAGAGGGGTAGGCTCTTTTTTTGGTAACTATTTTTTAGCGAGAATATCAGGAAATGTAATTCATCAATTAAGGTGTGAAATCTTTAATAAATATACAGTTTTACCCACTTGTTATTTTGATGAGCATAGTAGTGGGCATATGATGTCACGTATTACTCATAATGTAGCCGAAGTTACAAGGGCAACAACAAACTCATTAAGAGCATATGTTAGGGAAGGCTTAACTGCAATAGGATTGTTGGGTTATTTGACGTATATAAATTGGCAACTGTCTTTAGTCTTTCTGGTTATTGCTCCTGTGGTTGCGGTTATGGTGAGTTATGTTAGTAAGCGCTTAAAGAGATTAAGTAAAAGGATGCAAGATAGTGTGGGGGATATGACACAAATAGCATCGGAGGTAGTGGTAGGGCATAAAACGGTAAGAAGTTTTGGTGGCGAAAAGTATGAACAAGATAGATTTAAAGAAAGTAGTCTAGATAATAGGCGACAAAATTTAAAGTTAATAATGACGATATCTATTAATAACCCATTAATGCAGTTTATTGTTTCTTTAGCCTTGGCTGCATTGATGTACCTTGCTCTTATTATGATGAAAGATGTTGGAGCTGGGGAGTTCGTTGCCTATTTAACAGCGGCATTTCTATTGCCTAAGCCTGTTAGGCAGTTAAGTGATGCGCATGCAAATATACAAAGAGGTATTGCTGCAGCAGAAACGTTATTTGAAGTTCTGGATGAGTCAGTAGAGCAAGATGAAGGGGGGTATGAAGTTGAAAGAGTTAAGGGTGAAATAGAATTCAAGTCCGTTAGCTTTGGGTATTCAAGTACTGAGAATGTATTGAATAAAATTGATTTTAAAGCTTTACCCGGACAGACAGTTGCTCTTGTGGGGTTGTCAGGAGGGGGGAAGACCTCGCTAGTCAATTTATTGCCTCGATTTTATGACTATAGCGCTGGCTCAATTCTTATAGATGGAATTGATATTAAGAAATTTAAACTTAATAACTTAAGAAAGCAGATTTCAATAGTCTCACAAAATGTAACTCTGTTTACTGGGTCGGTAGAAAGTAATATTAAGTATGGATCGAGTTTAGAAGAAGGTGGAAGTGAAGTGATTAAGGCTGCGAAAGCTGCATATGCTCATGAGTTTATAGAAAGTGTTCTTGGTGGTTATGATGCTGATATTGGGGAGAATGGAGTTAAGTTATCGGGAGGGCAGAGGCAAAGACTAGCTATTGCTAGAGCATTGTTGAAAAATGCACCTATTTTAATATTAGATGAGGCGACGTCAGCGCTTGATACGGAATCGGAAAGGTATATTCAAGCAGCATTAGATGGAGTTATTAAAAATAGAACTACATTTGTAGTTGCTCATAGGTTGTCGACAATTGAAAGTGCAGACATGATATTGGTGATGGACAAAGGGGAAATAGTAGAAAGAGGTGTGCATAAGGATTTAATTAAGTTAAATGGTGCATATGCGAGTCTGCACGGTATGGGCTTTAAAGAAAGTTTGCCAAAGTAGAAATAAACTCTTGACGGTGGTTATTAATGCTGTAGAATGCGTCTTTCTTTCGGGGTTGAGGTTGACTCGGAAAGGGCGCAGGAAGCGGTTTTAGGTAGGTTTTGAA
>Ga0209826_1001917_pt1 | contig 14053 bp, 9 predicted proteins | sample GOMGulsemesocosm_5_FD_184637 | JGI IMG/M metagenome (GOLD analysis project Ga0209826, IMG submission 184637) | Methane-oxidizing microbial communities from mesocosms in the Gulf of Mexico - GOM15C Gulf of Mexico (SPAdes) (version 2) | ecosystem: Environmental > Aquatic > Marine > Cold seeps... | reverse complement strand
AAAGAATGGTCATAGGTAATATCTTAGTAATTTAAGTTAACGGATTCAATAAACGTTTTCTGTCACATTGTACTATGTATACCAATGTACTTATTTAAAAATGAAAGTATTTTCTTATTCGCATCCAAAACATTTACTTCATCATAAAAGCCATGACCTTCTTTATCTTTGACTAACCACTCATAAGAGTGATTATACTTATCAAGTGCTTTTCTTAATTTTTCTGCATGCTCTAATGGCGCTCTTTTATCATCTTCACCATGAATAATAAGCACAGGTGCTTTTAATTGGGCAATATTATATACAGGGGATTGTGCGCGTTGTTGTTCTATATTTATGCCCAATGTTTTATCTAGAAATGCATCTCCCCACTTAAGAGATGTTATATCGCCTTCCTTATATAGCATTGGCAAGTCATATACACCCGCATAGCCTATTGCACACTTAAATAATTCAGGCGTTCTAATTGCGCTTTGTAAAGCGCTATAGCCACCAAAGCTTGTACCAAAAATACATATTCTATTTTTATCAGCAATACCTTGTTGAATAACATATTTTGTTGCTAATAGAATATCATCTTGAATTTTAGTGCCCCAATTTTTATAACCTGCTTCCAAAAAACTCTTGCCATAACCAGTCGAACCACGAAAATTAATCTGAACAACAGCATAACCAGCAGCAGCTAACATTTGCACCTGAGGACTATATTGCCAATAATCACGAGCATGAGGCCCACCATGAGGTAAAATAATAGTAGGTAAAGTTTTAGTTTTAGTTTTAGGGATAGTTAAAAATCCATTTAAAATCAACCCATCAGATGTTGTTACTCTGAAAGGTTCAACCGGAGACATTTCTTTAGGCTTGATCCAAGAGGCACTATTAAATAAATGCTTCGCTTGCATCGTTACAGTATTAAATAAATAAAAAGAACCTGGATTTCTATCACTATTAACATTAACAATAACTTGCTTACCATCTTTTGTTTTACTTGTTATTACAACATTATCTCCCTTGAATGCATTGTATAAAGCTGCATGTAACTTCGCTTCTTTTTCATTTTTATCAAGATATACATAACTAGGATAGTCTTCATCTAAACGCAAACCATATACACTATTAATATCAGATTTAATGACATAAGTAGGATCAACCATTTTACTTTTATAAAGTGAAATTTCTTCTTTTGTTTTAAGGTTATATTTATATAAACCTTTAACTCCTCCACCTTCAGATTTAAAAGCATAAATACTTTGGTTATCTTGCGTAAAAGAAATAGGTGTAAATTCTCCATCAAATTCATCACCAAAAAGTTGCCATTTATCACCTTTACCTTTTGAATAAAAAAGTCTAGTTTTATGATTACTATCAATTCCTGAAACAAAGCGTGGATGGCCATTATTATCAATAAGAAATTGACTATAAGGAATAGGCGCTGTTCGTAAACGTTTTTCTTTACCTGAATAAACATTTAACCTAACTACTTTAGGTAAGACATCTGATTTTCGTGATAGAATCTGCTTGCGAATTAACACATGCTTATCATCATCTTTTAATGTATCAATTAAAAAACCGGCATCACCTGAAAGAACCATTCCTCCTTCTGAGCGATATCCAAATATCATTTTTCCAGCTTTACCATCATAATTAATCGCATAAAGCTCTCCCATATTAATGGGTTTTTCTAATGAGCCTCGTAACTGCTCTACTTGAATAACAACACGTTCATTATTCACCCAATAATAACTAGCTGGCTGACTTTTTCTATCTGAAGTAAGCGCATAAGTCACTTTATAAGTTTCTGAGTCCAAAAAAACTAAACTTTTTCCACCATCAGAATTCATTAGTGCTGCTAAATGTTTACCATCAGGCGATATTTTTATATCGTAATATTGTATATGGCGAGAGAAATCTTCAACCGTAGCTGCATTACTGCTAATACAAAATAATGATAATAAACCATACAAACAAAAACGAGCAACAAAAGATAATACTCTGTGAAAGACTATTCCAACATTATAAATGAGCTGCATATTCACTTTTCTTCCTTTAAATAGATTAAATATATAGATGTACTATTGGCTGATTAATTAACACTATATTAACAGAGTTCATATTGAATTAGCAGACTAATTTAGTCTCGTAATTATAAAGTGGTTGCCACTAACAGTTTCTTTGTAAGAATATTAGGTACTAAATAAGAAAAACATAATGGTCATGGCCATTGACACTAAAATTCAAACAACAAGTTTTAGGAATGTTGGCGAGGCTAAAATAATAGCACCTATTAAGTTTTTACTTTGATGAAAAACAACTTCCTTTCTAAATAACGAGGGATAAATCCCTTTGAATATTTCATTTAAACAAAGCTTAACTCACTTCATTACTAGCTAAAACATTCAAAAAAACAAGTACCTAGGATCAATAATTATATTTATTTATTGGCGGTATTCTACTTCAACATCATAATCATCTTCATCCCAGTCTTCATCAAGATCATCTTCAACGTCAGACATTGCATCTTCATGATAAGTATCCCATTTGAACTCAACTGTTTTTCCATCAATTGGGGCTTCAGCTTCTTCGGGTGGCAATGCTTCAATAAAGGTCATTACTTTTTGAGATAATTCCTGTGTACCCATTTTGTTAAAAGCAGAAATACTGTGGACTTCACCCTTCCAGTTAAGACCTGATAAAACAGCTCTTGTAATTTCTTCAGCTTCATCTTCAAACATCAAATCAAGTTTATTGAAAACAATCCAACGTGGTTTATTTGCTAATTTTTCATTATGTCGTTCTAATTCACTGATAATTGTTTTTGCATTTTCTAATGGATCGGAGCCATCTGCCGGTAGAATATCAACAATATGTAATAAAATGCGACAACGCTCTAGGTGTTTTAAAAATTGCGTACCTAGACCTGCACCTTCAGCAGCACCTTCAATTAAACCTGGAATGTCTGCAATAACAAAACTTCGTTGCGTATCTAAACGTACTACCCCTAAATTAGGCACTAATGTTGTAAAAGGGTAATCAGCTACTTTAGGTCTTGCTGCAGAAACACTGCGTATGAGTGTTGATTTACCTGCATTAGGTAAACCCAGTAAACCTACGTCAGCTAATAAAAGTAATTCAAGTTTAAGGTTTCGTATTTCACCCGGTGTACCATCCGTTTTCTGACGTGGTGCTCGGTTAGTACTGCTTTTAAAGCGCGTATTACCTAAACCATGCCAACCACCCTTGGCAACCAATAATTTTTGGTCTTTATGGGTTAAATCCCCCAATTGCTCACCAGTATCAACATCAACACAGCGCGTACCTACAGGTACTTTAAGAACTAAATCATCACTACCTCTACCAGTACAATCACGGCTTTGACCATTTTGCCCTCGTTTTGCTCGATGAAAACGTTCAAAACGGTAGTCAATTAATGTATTAAGGCTTTCATCGGCAATTAAATAAACATCGCCGCCATCACCGCCATCACCGCCGTTAGGACCACCATATTCAATATATTTTTCTTTACGAAAACTGATAATTCCGTTACCGCCATCACCAGCTTCTACTCTGATTTCAACTTCATCAACAAATTTCATGTGTTTTAACAACCTTACTGAATGGTAATACCAAATTGCTTGATCAAATTAGTATAATATTTATATCCTTAGTATAAACCATTTTGTTTAACTACGAATAACAAATCAAAAAATGTACAAAAAAAAGCCTCGCACGATGCGAGGCTTTTAAAATATCGAATCGAACTTTAGTCAGCAATAATGCTAACAAATTTACGGTTTTTAGGACCTTTTACTTCAAATTGAACTTTACCGTCCTTTAAAGCAAATAATGTATGATCTTTACCGATACCCATGTTAGTACCTGGGTGAAATCTAGTACCACGTTGACGAACAATAATGTTGCCAGCCAATATTGATTCACCACCGAAACGTTTAACGCCTAAACGTTTTGCTTCTGAATCACGACCATTTCGTGTACTACCCGCAGCTTTCTTATGTGCCATTTCAAATGCTCCTAATTAGCCGTTAATACCCGTAATTTTCACTTCAGTGAACCATTGGCGATGGCCCGCTTGTTTACGTGAATGCTTACGACGTTTAAATTTAACAATAATAATTTTATCTGCGCGGCCTTGTTTTACAACTTCAGCTACTACTTTACCACCATCGACGTAAGGTGCACCTACATTGATGTTGTCGCCATCAGCGATCATTAAAACGTTATCAAATTCTACTTTTGCGCCTATTTCAAGCTCAAGCTTTTCTAGACGAACTGTTTGTCCTTCGGTTACACGATGTTGTTTACCACCGCTTTGGAATACCGCGTACATAGCTACTCCGTGCGCCAACTTTATTTGGCACTAAATTTAAAAATATAGGGCGCGAATTCTACGCGAAGAAATTGCTTAGAGCAAGTACAAAAGTAAACATTTCTTATTTTTTTCATATATTCAAAACTAACACACCGCAAAACTAGTTTAGAAGCGAAATTAGTGTAGAATTTACCCTATATAAACATGGTAAAAAGCTTCTCGGATATAAAGTGGATATAAAAACAATACAAGCACTCGCACAAGATGATATGACAACCGTTAATGGTTTGATTTATGAACAATTAAATTCAGATGTTTCCTTAATTAATCAACTTGGTATTTATATTGTTAATGCTGGCGGTAAACGTATGAGGCCTATGTTGACCGTTCTAACAGCGCAAGCATTAAACTATACAGGTAATGAGCATTGTAATATAGCTGCGATTATAGAGTTTATTCATACTGCAACATTATTGCATGATGATGTAGTAGATGAATCAAACATGCGCAGAGGCAGAGAAACTGCTAATGCTTTATTTGGCAACAGTGCCAGTGTGCTTGTTGGCGACTTCCTATATACACGTTCTTTTCAAATGATGACAAAGATTGGTGACATGAAAGTCATGGATATTTTATCTGACGCTACTAACATCGTTGCAGAAGGTGAAGTGTTACAATTAATGCATTGTAATGACCCTCAGACAACCGAAGAACAATACCTACAAGTGATTTATTGTAAAACAGCTAAATTGTTTGAAGCAGCAACACGTTTAGCCGCCGTAATTTCAAATCAAAATGATAAAATTGAGCAAGCTTTAGCTGACTACGGAAAGTACCTAGGTACTGCTTTTCAACTTGTTGATGATATTATGGACTACACTGCTGATGCGAAAGAAATGGGTAAAAATGTTGGCGATGACTTATCTGAAGGGAAACCAACCTTACCTTTACTTTATGCAATGAAGCATGGTGATACTAAGCAAAAACAATTAATACATGATGCTATAGAGCATAGCAATGGTATGGATAATCTTGATGACATTCTAATTGCAATGAAACAAACAGGCGCATTAGTTTACACACAGAAAAAAGCAGAGATTGAAGCAGACAAAGCTATTAATGCCTTATCAATATTACCTGAATCAAAATATAAGCAAGCATTAATTTCTTTGGCACATATTGCGGCAAATCGAAAAGTTTAAGGTTTTTACGCTTTAAGGCTTTTACGCCTTAAAGCCTTAAAAGGCTTTTACGCCATAAAATCAATACCTTCTTTAATATCAGCTTTTAATGTATCTAACATATCTTCTTTTGCTTTTTGTTCAAAAGCACTTAATTCACCATAAGGTAATATTTCAGCTACGCCATTAACGCCTAAACGTACTGCTTGTGCAAAAAACAAAGCGTCTTCGCCATTACCTTCCACGTAAGCATAATCAACAACATCTTCACCTTGAAGGCCTTTCACTAAAGACATACAAAAACGTGCCGCAGCAGCGCCCATAGATAATGTAGCTGAACCACCACCGGCTTTAGCATTTACAACTTCTGTACCTGCATTTTGAATACGAGGTGTTAACGCAGCAACTTCTTCATCAGTAAAAGTAGCGCCTTCAACTTGAGATAATAAAGGAAGAATAGTTGTACCTGAGTGTCCACCAATAACTGGTATTTTTACATCTGCAACATTTAAACCTTTAAGTTCAGCAATAAATGCTTCTGAACGAATAACATCTAATGTGGTAATACCAAATACACGGCCTGCATCATAAGTTCCTGCTTTTTTAAATACTTCAGCAACAATAGGAACTGTGCCATTTACAGGATTGGTAATAATACCTACAAGTGCTTTAGGGCAGCTTGCAACAATACCTTCTGCTAATACCTTAATAATACCAGCATTAACATTAAATAAATCAGCACGGTCCATACCTGGCTTACGCGGCATGCCTGCTGGAATTAAAACAATATCTGCATCGGCTAGCGCATCATTTAGATCATCACGACCAAAACCAGCTACAGTAACATCAGTAGGTATGTGAGATAGATCAACTGCAACACCTGGTACTACAGGAGCAACATCATATAACGACAACTCCGAACCCGCAGGTAATTGAGTTTTTAATAATAAAGATAATGCTTGGCCAATACCGCCAGCGGCGCCTAGAACAGCTACTTTCATGAGATTTCTCCGTGATTTAAGTGAGGTTAACTAAATTATAATATACTTACTTCATAACTAACTGAGTAAATACGTAAATTTCATTTATGCAAAATGTATATACCTTTGGTATATACGCATGATACCGTAAAAAAATAATGGATATTACATTATTCCATGATACCTTATAATTAACATTTAGAAAAACTGAACTTTAGTATTATATCGATTATTTATCATAAAAAAGTAGACTAAAGATAAAGAAAAAAGTTAAAGAAGTAACAGAAGGTTTTAACAAAATAAGATGAGTGGAACACAAAAACAAGAAGCATTAGTACAAGCATTCAAAGCCTTATTAAAACAAGAACAATTTGGCTCACAAAGTGACATAGTAGATGCGATTAAAGCACAAGGGTTTGATAATATAAGTCAATCAAAAATTTCACGAATGTTAAGTAAATATGGCGCAGTTAGAACACGAAATGCTCGTCAAGAAATGGTTTATTGCTTACCTGCAGAACTCGGTGTTCCAACAGCGCAAAGCCCTTTAAAGCAATTAGTTCTCGAAATTGAGCACAATGATGTAATGATAATAATTCAAACAAGCCCTGGCGCTGCACAACTCATTGCTCGTTTACTTGATAGTTTAGGCAAGAGTGATGGTGTACTAGGAACCATTGCTGGTGATGATACTATCTTTATTGCGCCAACCGATGTTAGCCAAATAAAAACAACCATTAAGAAACTAGAAGTTTTATTTTCTAAAAATTTATATTAATTTACTGGTTTTTTTAATACCCATGATAGTTCAAAGTGCATGAATTTTAGCCTAGTTAAAAATGTTAGCTACAAGACGCATGATTGACTAATAGCTGGCTATTAGGATTGAATGCAACGCAGTAGATGACTTTTTTAAACGGATTAAAACAAGCATCTTGAATGATTATGGGTATAATACCTGCAATATACTTGATGATAGAAGTTCGGATGTTATTGGCTTAGCAATATGAAGGTTCATACCTGCGGCAATACTCCTTTCTTTGTCTTCAATGCGGGTATGTGCTGTCATCGCAATAATAGGCAGTTTCTGGTATTTAGCAATACTCCGTATTTTTTTAGTGGCTGTTAACCCATCCATTATTGGCATTTGAATATCCATCAATATCACATCAAATGTTGTGTTTTCAAGTAATGATAAAGCAATTTTACCATTATCAGCAATATCAACATTAGCTCCTAAGCTTAATAACAATTCCTTCGCAACAAGTTGATTTACTAGATTGTCTTCTACTAATAGTACTGAAACACCTTGTAAGTTTGTTGCTTTTTGCTCATAAGTTAATACATCATCGTTTTGAGAAATATTTAATAAAGATGTGTTGATTAACACTCTATTTTTTAAAGTATTATTTGATGCTGCAGAAGATATTATAGACACAACAATTTGATCAAGTGAATAACGATAAAGTGGTGTATCTAATAACAAGTAAGGAATGTCTAACTCTTCAACATATTCACTCATTGTACTGGTAATGTCACTCATTGCAGGATGGCAAATACCAATTAATGTAATTTTATTTTTCCACTGAATATTCATATTCATATCTGACAAAGAAAATGAATTTTCATTTATTAATAATATTATTTTTTCATCTATCCCTCTTTCTATCATTTTTTCTAAAGAATCAAACTGATAAAAACTCCAATTGTTTTTAGATATGGTTTTCACTAAAGAGTCAGATAACTCCTGATTAATAGTACAGATTGTTAAATGTTCGTTTTGTTTGTTTTCTTGAAACTCTTTGGGTAATGAATTTAATATATAGGTGTCGATTATGCTTGGTTTAGGAATGCGAAATGGTAAGGTAAAGCTAAATTCACTTCCTTCATCTAAGGTGCTTTTTAAAAATATTTCACCATCCATTAGTTTAATGATTTGCTGGCAAATAGATAAACCTAAACCTGAGCCCCCATACTTTCTAGTCATAGATTCATCTGCTTGTGTAAAGGCATCAAACAAATGTGCTTGTTTGTCTAACGCTATGCCAATGCCAGTATCCTGTATGCTAAACTTAATTAAAACATCTGTAGTATTAATATCAACAACATTGATAACTAAATAAATTTCACCTTTTTCTGTAAACTTAACGGCATTATTAAGCAAATTTGTCAGTACCTGAACCAAGCGCATTTCATCACTAAAAATATAGTTTGGAACATCCGCTCCAAGCTCTATTATCAACGTTAAATCTTTAACATGTATGGTTGCTATATTGAGTTTTAGTGCTTTATCAATCATTGATGCTGTATTAACAATTTCATTACTAATTAGCATTTTACCTGCTTCTATTTTTGATAAATCTAACAATTCATCAATAAGGTATAGTAATGAACTAGAAGCGCTTTGAGCATTAAGTAAGTAATGTTGTTGACGAGAGTTTAATAATGTATTCGCTAATAGATCCATCATGCCTTTCATTGCACTAATTGGCGTTCTTATTTCATGACTCATGTTCGCTAAAAATTGAATTTTAACTTGGTTAGCATATTCTGCTTGGTTTTTAGCTTTTTCTAAAGCCGTTTGGGTTGCTTGTTGCCTAGTAACATCTCTGAGTATGGTAATAGTACCAAGTATCTCGCCTTGTTCATTAATTAACTGGCTAATATAGCCTTGATACGTATATGTTCCTGCTTTTATTAATGATGCTTGAGGGTATTCATCATCAGAAATAATCTTCATTTTTTTAGCTAAAGCTTTTGGCATAAAATCAACCGCTTTTTTACCAATCATTTCAGCTTCTAAATGTAGGCTTAACTGTTCAAAAGCTTTATTACAACCAACAAGTAAGTGGCTAGGATCATTAAAAATGATTAACTCAGGAATCGCATTCATTACTGACCGTAATAAAACATAGTCTCGTTGATGCTTCTTACTTCTTTCTTGAAGCGCCTTAGTTTTTTCATTAACACGACTATCTAATATTTCATTTTGTTCTTGTAGTTGTTGTAACAAGCTACGGTTTTGAGCAAAAATATCTTCAACTATTTGAAACCAATGTAACCAATCAATATTCGGTTTTATTTTACCCGGATCACCTTGAGCACAATATTCAATGTGATGAATAAATTCTGTTGTAGGCTTAATAAAGCTTCGTCGTGTCATCGTATGAACGAGTAATAAAAAGGCTAATAAACCAAAGAATAATAAAGCAAAAATAAAAATAGATTGACTATAAAGCGGAGCAACAAATTGATTGTAGCTTTGATATTTTAAAAGGGTCCACCCATTAACACTTAATGACTTCTTTTCAATCAAAAAATTATTAATAGTAACAGAGTCTTCCAATTCGTCTAATAAGGTCACATTTAAGTGACTTAAGGAAGCGGGTAGTAATTCATTCCATGTGCTATTAAAGCTTAATGGTTTATTATTTGCTTTTTTAAAAATAAAAATTTGGTTTTGTTGATTATATAAAATGAATCCTTGATCAGGTTTTGTTATTTTTGGCAAACTATTATGTAAACGCGCTAAGTTAATATCAATAATAATAGCACCTAGCATTTCTTTGTTTTTATGCACAGCTGCCCCTAATGAGGCATTCATTCCTGTTCCTGCAGAATCAATATAGGGCCGAGACCAAACCACAGATTCATCTTTATAATCAAGCGATTGAATCTCTTTAAAATGAGCATTAGAAAGCATTAAATCACTAAAGTGCCAACTATCACGATCAATCCAAGGGTATATATTAACGAAGTGTTTTAAAGAAACATAATAGAACCATGTTGCTTCCTCAATCATTTTTTGTGCCGTTATAAAAGCAGGTGTTAAAGCATTAGCCATTGCTATTTCTTGCTTTAAAGGGAGTTCAAAAGTAGAAACATCTCCTATGCCTGTAATATTTCCGCTTAAATAATTACGCTGTTTAAGTACATCATGAAGGGGTTTATCAAGATAAAAAATATCTTTATCTTGAGCTAAGGGTGGAAATTTTGCCATAGACTCATTAGAAAAATTTAATGTGTACTGAGCAAAGTCAACTAAACCTATCACTGCTTGAACACTCTGCGATAATTTAGTATTTAACTGAAGTGCATATTCATTTAATTCAATAGCACTTCGTTGCTTATACTGATTTAAATCATAAATATAACGAAGTGAAGTTATTGAAGAGGCAATGAGAACAATAACGACAAAAGCAACAAAAACAGCCATATTATAACGCTTAAAAACAGTGTTGGTTGTTGCTTTTTCTAACACGATATTTCCTTCTTTATAAAGTGACAGCTTATAAGTTTTCTTCCGCAAATGAAGCTAAACGACTTCTTACAACCCCATTAAGGTTAATAGTAGCACTACCTGGGAAATCTTTAAATCGTTCAACTATATAGGTTAAACCTGATGTGACCGCAGTTAAGTAATTGCTATCTATTTGTGCAAGATTGCCGCTACATATCAATTTAGTACCTTCACCACAGCGAGTTATAATCGTTTTCAATTGTGATGCCGTTAAGTTTTGACACTCGTCCAATAACACTAATGTATTTTGAATACTTCTACCACGCATAAAGTTAACTGATTTAAATTGAATATTTGCCTTTTCAACAATGTAATCTAAACTACTTGGCATATTTTCATCTTGTTGATGTAAAACTTCTAATGAATCAGTAATAGCGGCCAACCATGGCGCCATTTTCTCTTCCTCTGTGCCAGGTAAAAAGCCAATTGATTCAGCAATTTCTGGTGTGCTTCTCGTCACAATAATTTTGTCATATAAACCGCGCTCAATTACTTGCTCTAACGCGCTGGCAAGTGCTAAAAGCGTTTTACCACATCCTGCTGGTCCCGTTAAAATAACCAAATCAATAGTTGGGTCTAATAAAGCATCCATTGCCATGCCTTGATAAATATTTTTAGGATGAATTCCCCATGCACTTTTCGCCATTAATCGCTCACGCCCTAAATCTAATATGGCAACTTTATCATCATCCCAACCGGTAATTTTTCCAGCAAAAGAATCACCTTCATCAATAAGATATTCATTAATATAGCTAAGAGGGATTAGGCTTCTATCAACAACATGTGTGGTATTACGCCCTTCTGTTTCACTATCACAAGCCTTAACTTGTTGCCAAAAATCACCTTGAAATTCATGAAAACCTTTCGTTAAAAACTTAATATCATCAATTAATTGATCCGTTCGATAATCTTCAACATGCATTAACCCTGCGCCTTTTGCTTTTAAACGCATATTAATATCTTTAGTGACTAAAACTATTTTCTTATTTGAATTTTGAGTTTGAAGGTATAGTGCGGCATTAATTATACGGTTATCATTTTCATTAAAAGAGAGTATTTGAGCTGTTTTTTCTAACGAATAATCATTTATAATAGATAAACAACCACTCGGATTTTCATCATTATTTTGTGGCAATTGAACACCCGACAATACTTCCTCTGGCGTTGCATCTTTTAAAATATCTTCTAATGCTCTAATAGCAACGCGTGCATCTCTACTCACATCTTTTCGTCTATCTTTAATAGAATCGAGTTCTTCAAGTACTGTCATCGGCACAACAACATCATGCTCTTGAAAAGATAAAAACGCAAAAGGTTCATGAAGTAAAATATTAGTATCAAGAATGTAAATAATGTTTTCATTTTGCATAAAGTATTCTCCGAGAATTATGTCTATCACTAATTAACTTATCACAAATTATGGCTCTATTGATATTCTCTATCAATAAAAATCGAATCATCATTTTATTATAGATTTATTACGCATATAACGTTGTTTGCTTCTATAATTAACGATATTATAGCGCCGTTTTTTTAGCATCATTTTTAAAGTTATTATCAATACATGCAATCAGTTAAGGAATTAAGTCTATGTCATTTCATTTAGGGCAACGTTGGATTAGTGATAGTGAATCAGACCAAGGTCTAGGGACAGTTTCAGCTGTAGAACATAGGTTTGTTAAAATATCATTTACTGCAACGGGTGAAACTCGTCAATATGCTAAAGCCAGTGCCCCTTTAACACGCGTTATCTTTAATAAAGGCGATACAATTCCTACTCATGAAGGTTGGGTATTATTAGTTAAATCAAGTAGTGAAGAAGATAACTTAATCACTTACCACGGTATTCGACAAGATAACCAAGAAGAAACTTCATTAAAAGAAGTGATGATTGATCACTTTCTTAAATTTAATAAACCCCATGATCGACTACTGAACTGCCAAGTTGATCGCTTAGATTGGTTTCGTTTACGTAAAGATTGCTTAAAACATCAATATCAGCAGCAACAGTCTGATTTAACAGGTCTAACGGGTGCTCGTGTTAGCTTAATTCCACATCAATTATATATTGCTGATGAAGTGGGTAGCCGTTTTGCTCCACGCGTATTATTAGCCGATGAAGTTGGTTTAGGTAAAACCATTGAAGCAGGATTGATTATTCATCAACAATTAGTTACGGGGCGTGCAAAGCGTATTTTAATTATTGTTCCTGAATCATTAATGCATCAATGGTTAGTAGAAATGCTACGCCGTTTTAATTTGAAATTTAGTATTTTTGATCATGAACGATGTGTTGAAAGTAGCCATGACTCTGAACAAAGCAATCCTTTTAGCTCTGAACAATTAGTACTAGTAAACCTAGGTTTTATTACTAAAAATCCAAAGTGGTATGAAGCATTGATTGCTGAAACGTGGGATTTAATGGTGGTAGATGAAGCGCACCATTTACATTGGCAGCTTAATAATCCAAGCATGGAATATCAATGTATTGAACAATTAGCGAAAACCATTCCCGGCGTTTTATTACTCACCGCAACACCGGATCAATTAGGGCATGAAAGTCACTTTGCTCGTTTACGTTTACTTGATCCTGACCGATTTTTTGATTATCAACAGTTTACTGAAGAAGAGCATCATTATACTGAAGTTGCTGATGCTGCCAATGCTTTAGTTGAAGATAAAAGCCTAACAACAGAACAAGAAAATACACTAACTACTTTATTAAAAGAATCAGATATTAGTGAACAGCTTCATAACTTGAATGATAGTGAACAACAAATTCAAACAAAAGTTCGCCAACAGTTATTAAAACAATTATTAGACAGACATGGCACAGGCCGCATACTATTTCGTAATTCACGTAATACAATTAAAGGTTTTCCTGCAAGACAACTTGTTCCAACTGCATTACAAATGCCTGAGCAATATCAGCAGAGTTTAAATGAATTTATGCTCAGTGATTGCCCTGAAACATTATTAATATCAAAGCAAGCCAAATTTGTTTTTACCCCTGAAATACTCTATGGCCTAGATCATCAAACAGCAATTTGGACAGATTTTGATCCCCGTGTTGATTATTTAATTAGTTTATTAGCATCATTAAAAAAACAAAAAGTATTGGTGATTTGTGCCCATGCACAAACGGCTATTGATCTTGAGATAGCACTGCGTGTTAAAGAAGGCATTCGTAGTGCAGTTTTTCATGAAGGTTTATCTATTTTTGAAAGAGATAAAGCTGCTGCTTACTTTGCTCAAGATGAAAATA
>Ga0209826_1001914_pt1 | contig 14085 bp, 11 predicted proteins | sample GOMGulsemesocosm_5_FD_184637 | JGI IMG/M metagenome (GOLD analysis project Ga0209826, IMG submission 184637) | Methane-oxidizing microbial communities from mesocosms in the Gulf of Mexico - GOM15C Gulf of Mexico (SPAdes) (version 2) | ecosystem: Environmental > Aquatic > Marine > Cold seeps... | reverse complement strand
TTCTATGACCTTAAAAGTTTCTTGTCCAAATTGTACTAAAGATGTCATTTGGCAAACTAGCAGCGAATTCAGACCTTTTTGTAGTAAACGTTGTCAATTAATTGATTTAGGTGAATGGGCTGAAGAAAACCACAAAATAAGTCAATCAATTCAGGGGGCAACGCCCTTAACAGAAGAAATGCTTGATGCAATGGAAGATGAATTTTTGATGAGTAATAAGTTTTTTGTTGAGCCTGAATAAGAGAACCGTTATGAGTTGCTAGATCTCAGTTCTGTAATAATAGCCTGGTTTGCTTTTGGAAAGTCTAGTGATTTAAAATCGTCGAGCAAAAACCACCCCTGTTCTTGACCTTCTTGAGCACTTGGTTCGCCAATGTAGTTATCAACAACAAATACTTCTAAGCAAACTTGCTTATCACCATAATCATAGTCAATTATTGTTAGAGGAATACACGCTAGCACATCAATCGCTATTTCTTCTTTAAGCTCTCTAGCGAGTGCTTGAGCAACAGTTTCACCTTTTTCCACTTTACCACCAGGGAATTCCCATTTACCGCCTTGATGACTATGCTCAAGACGTTTTGTAAGGAAGTATTGTGTTTGTTGCTGCGTGTTGGTTGAAGTAATAACACCAACAGCAACATGGGTAGATTTTGGCATATGATAAGTTGCGAGTTAATAGTGCCTATGTAGATTAAACAGGAAGCCGTCATTCCTGAAGTGTTTTGTCGGGAATTCAAGCTTAAAGATAATGCATCTTCGACAAATAACCTCGAAGATGACGTTTTCAAAGAACTCCTTAGTCGTCTGCATAGTCGTGAAACTGACTTAAGTTAACTTCCCATGACATTGTTTGTATTTTTTACCTGAGCCGCAAGGACAAGGCTCATTTCGACCAACACGCGGCATTTGCGGTTTTTCTTCTATACCAGCAGCGCTTTGGTGTTGAAATTCTGCGGGCGTTTCAGATTTTCTATGTTGCTCTTCTACAGCTTCAACATCAGATTCAGCTTGAATTTGTACTTTTGATAAAATACCGACAACATCATATTTTAAGTTATCTAACATTTCAGTAAATAGCTCAAAAGATTCGCGTTTGTACTCTTGCTTAGGGTTTTTCTGAGCGTGAGCACGTAGACCAATACCTTGACGTAGATGATCCATTGCCGCTAAGTGCTCTTTCCAATGTGAGTCTAAGCTTTGCAGCATAACTGCTTTTTCAAATTGGCGAAGTACATCTGCACCAACCATTTCTTCTTTGTTTTTATAAACTTGATCAAATTCTGTTACGATTTTTTCTCGTAAGCTTTCTTCATGCAATTTTTTATCTTCATCTAACCACTTATTAATAGTTAATTCAGTATTAAATTCACCTTTGAGCTGTTCTTCAAGCGCAGTTACATCCCACATTTCAGCTAATGATTGCGGCGGAATATGTCCATCAATAATACCATTAATAACATCACCACGAATGTTCTCAACTACTTCACCAATATCAGCTTCATCAAGTAACTCATTACGCTGCTCATAAATAACACCACGTTGATCATTAGCTACATCATCATATTCGAGTAGTTGCTTACGCATATCGAAGTTACGACCTTCCACTTTGCGCTGAGCATTTTCGATACTGCGAGTTACCCAAGGATGTTCAATAGCTTCGCCATGTTCCATGCCTAATTTACGCATCATATTTGAAATACGTTCAGAGGCAAAAATACGCATCAATGAATCTTCCATTGAAAGATAAAAACGTGTTGCACCAGCATCACCTTGTCGACCTGAACGACCACGTAATTGATTATCAATTCGACGTGACTCATGACGCTCAGTCGCAATAATTTTTAAGCCACCAAGTTCAAGAACACGTTCATGATCAACTTTCCATTGCGCTTTGAGTTTTTCAATTTGTTCTTCTGTTGGTTGTTTAAGCTTCGCAATAGCGGCATCTAAATTACCACCGAGTACAATATCTGTACCACGACCTGCCATGTTTGTGGCAATAGTGGCCGCGAACTCTTTACCTGCATCAGCAACAATTTCAGCTTCTTGAGCATGGAACTTAGCATTTAACACTTTATGCTTAATTTTGGCTTTCTTTAAAAAGTCAGATAAAAATTCAGAGGTTTCAATAGAAATAGTACCAACCAATACAGGCTGACCACGCTTAACACAATCTTTAATATCATCTAAAATTGCTTCAAACTTTTCTTCTGTTGTTAAATAGATTAAGTCAGCCATATCATCACGAATCATCGGCTGATTGGTTGGGATAATAACCGTTTCCAAACCATAAATATGTTGAAATTCAAATGCTTCAGTGTCAGCTGTACCTGTCATACCTGACAGTTTGCCATAGATTCTAAAAAAGTTTTGGAACGTTATAGACGCTAACGTTTGGTTTTCATTTTGAATATTAACGCCTTCTTTAGCTTCTACAGCTTGGTGTAAGCCTTCAGACCAACGGCGCCCTTCCATTGTACGACCAGTATGTTCATCAACGATGACTATTTCACCTTCTTTAATAATATAGTCGACGTCTTTTTGGAACAATTTGTGCGCACGCAATGCTGCCATAATATGGTGGAGTAAAGTGATATTTGAGGCTGAATAGAGGGTGTCCCCTTCTTGCAACAAACCTTTTTCTTGCATAATGCCTTCTATGCGTATTTGACCACGTTCAGTTAAATATATTTGTTTCGCTTTTTCATCAAGCGTGTAGTCACCTTCAACAAAGTTTTCTGATTGACCTGTTTCTTCATCTTTATCTTCTTCACTTTGTATTTCAAGTGTTGGCACTATTGTGTTTATAGCTTGATACAATTCAGAGCTGTCTTCTGCTTGCCCTGAAATTACTAATGGTGTTCTGGCTTCATCAATTAAAATAGAGTCAACTTCATCAATAATGGCAAAATTTAATTTTTTCTGTGCGCGTTCATCTGATGAAAAAACCATATTATCGCGCAGATAATCAAAACCAAATTCGTTATTAGTACCGTAAGTAATATCAGCCTGATAAGCGGCTTGTTTATCTTCTGGTGTCATACCTGAAATATTGCACTTAACAGATAAGCCTAAAAATTCAAATAACGGACGACTCCAATCTGCATCACGAGTGGCTAAATAATCATTAACAGTGATAACGTGTACACCTTCACCCGTTAATGCATTTAAATAAGAAGGTAACGTTGCGGTTAAGGTTTTACCTTCACCAGTACGCATTTCAGCAATTTTACCGTCATTTAAAACCATACCGCCAATCATTTGCACATCAAAGTGACGCATACCAAATACACGTTTACTGGCTTCACGAACAACAGCGAAAGCTTCGGGTAGAATTTGATCTAAAGTTTCTTCCTTGGTCAAACGTTCTTTAAATTCAGTTGTTTTCGCTTTTAACTCTTCATCACTTAGTGCTTCAAGAATTGGCTCTAACGCATTTATTTTTTTTACTTCTTTGCCCATTTGTTTCAGTAATCTATCGTTTCGACTACCAAACATCTTTGTTAACAACTTTACAAACATCTTATTTAACCATTTTGTGAAATTTAGTGTTCAAAATCATTTTGACCACTGAGTGAATATTATTATTGCCGTACAGTACAATGTACGACTTACATTTTTATTGCTACTTGGCTTTGCGATAAACAAATTTAAGTGGATTAATTTGTTTATTGTTATGCAAAATTTCATAATGAACATGTGGCCCTGTTGAGCGACCAGTACTACCCATTCGTGCTATCACTTGCCCTTTAGTTACGACATCACCTACGTTAACTAATAGGTTTTTATTATGACCATAGCGTGTTTTCAAACCACCACCATGATTAATTTCAATTAATTGACCATAACCGTATCTACTATCTGCCCAACTGACAACACCTGCAGCTGTTGCAATAATATCGCCATCTTCCTTACCTGCAAAATCAATCCCTTTGTGCATAGCAGGTCTACCATTAAAGGGATCTTTGCGCATACCAAAGTATGATGATAACCACCCTTTAGCAATGGGTCGGCCAGACAAATATCGCGTATTTTCTATATGGTGACCTAAAGTTAAAGATTCAAGCATGTGGAGCTGATTTTCTTCATGATCAAGTGAATTTTCTAATTGGGTGATCTCAACAAACAATTGTGAAAAAGACTTGGCACTTATTTCATTCATTACTGAAGACGGCCCACCACTTGGAGGAAGTTGCTGAAAATTAAATTCTTGCTCTGGTATATTAGCGCCATCGGCTAAACGTTCACCTAAAGCATTTAATCGCAAAACATGACTTTGCAATTCAGCGAGTTTCATGGTTAGCGCGGTTAGCTGTTGTTTTTTTAACGCTATTTTTTCTGAGTTTTCATTATTGTTTTCAAGTACATTATTCTGAGAGTCGACCACTTGACTAGTAAGATAATTAACCTTATTAGTTGGTTTTTCATCAGTAGACAACATTAAATGAACGATTACACCTGAAATAAGAGCAAAAGCAAAAACAGCAGAAAGCCAATGCAACTTATTTAGGCGCATTGTAAATCTTACATTCTTTCCACGATATAGTAGTGTTAAACTCATACTTTATTTCTTAATATTTTCTATAGCTTAGTTATTTACGGTACAACCATGGCACGAAGACCAAAAGATCCCAAACAGCTATCTACATTATTTAATTCAACGACAGGCACTTTGGCACAAATTCAGTCAAAAACCAACTCTTTGAGTTTATTGTCAGACATTGTACGACAAATATGCCCTGACCTGCCAGAAGATGCGTTCAATATTGCTAATTTTGTCCAATCAACGTTAATTATTGAAGTAAAATCACCAGTTTGGGGGCAAAGATTACAGTTTGAGCGTAATACTATTTGCCAAGCGCTTATTAAAGAAACTCAAGGACAGTTTTCAAAAATAGAAATAAAGATAAATCCGCAAGGACATAGAAAGACGCCAAATCAAAAGACTTATCAACATAAAAAGGCATTACTGAATGAAGGCTCAACACAAAATATTTCGGCAAGCACGGCTTTAAATTTATTAGAAATCGCTAAAAACGCACCCAAAGGTTTAAAAGAAAAATTAGAGAAATTAGCGGCTAGTGCTAATAAAAGAAGGTGAGAGTATAGCAGTTAGAACCTAGGTTCTAGGTTCTAGGTTCTAGGTTCTAGGTTCTAGGTTCTAAAAGGCTGCCGCATTAATCTCTTGGTATTCAATGGGAGATGCTAACTTATCATCTTCATAAGTAACCCACTCCCAAGCATCTTTCTGTTTGAAAACTTCTCTAAGTAACATATTATTCAAACCGTGGCCTGATTTAAAAGCATTGAGTTCGCCTAAAATACTAGCGCTGCCCATATAAAGATCGCCAATAGCATCAAGAATTTTGTGTTTAACAAACTCATCATCGTAACGCAGTTCGTTTTTATTTAACATACGATATTCATCAAGCACTATCGCATTTTCCAGACTACCGCCTAACGCAAGGTTATGGGAACGGAGAAACTCAATATCTTTCATAAAACCAAAGGTACGAGCACGACTGATTTCTTTAATAAAAGAACAGCTAGAAAAATCCATACTCATGGTTTGAGTTGTATTAGCAATAACAGGATGGCTAAATTCAATAGCAAAATTTACTCTAAACCCCTCAAAAGGAAGTAATTCAGCCCACTTATCACCTTCTTCAACACGTATGGCTTTTTTGATACGAATAAAACGTTTGGCAGCATTTTGACTTTCAATACCAACAGACTGTATTAAATATACGAAAGGTAATGCGCTGCCATCCATAATCGGAATTTCAGGCGCATCAACATCAATAATAAGGTTATCAATACCTAAGCCTGCAACAGCAGACAACAAATGCTCAACAGTAGATACTTTTACTTGCTGCTCATTAACTAAACATGTACATAACGTTGTTTCACCAACCGCTTCTGGGGTCGCTTTAATATCAACCACAGGGTCAAGATCAACTCGACGGAATACAATACCAGTGTTTGCTGGCGCAGGACGGAGAGTGACCTGAACCTTTTCACCTTTATGTAATCCAACACCTACGGTTGAAACGCTTGTTTTTAATGTACGTTGCTTAATCATATAGCCTCGCTTACTGTTTTTCTTATGCATCAATGCCCATAATTACCTTTTAAAATAACGTTAAAGAGGTAATAAGCTAAAAGCGCCAACACAAAGCAGAACATCTACACTGTACTCGCATTTTTTAGCCGACGTAATATAACAAAAAAACACTATGAATTCAAAACTGCTGTTTACTGCCTGCAATATCGAACTTAAACCTCACAACTCATCTAAGATAAATTGCAATTTATAATGTTAAGCGTATTAATTGTTACTAGTCAGCTTGCTTACGCAAAAATGCAGGAATATCTAAATAGTTATCTAAATCTGCATGAGCAACTTTTTGAACATTGCTATCAGTCATTGCAATAGGCTCTGCTGCCATTTCAGCTTGTGGTGTAGCAGCTGGAGTATAGTCTGAACCTACTACTCTTTGCTCAACCATAGGTGCTGGATTAACTAGTGTGATATCAGGTCTGCTTTCTGCGCCAATACCTGTAGCAACAACCGTTACACGAAGCTCTTCCGTCATTTCAGGGTCAATAACTGCACCCACAACAACAGTAGCATTTTCGCTTGCAAATGCTTTTACCGCATTACCAACTGTTTCAAATTCGTCAATACTGATATCCATGCCAGCAGTAATGTTAACTAAAATACCGCGAGCACCAGCTAAATCTACATCTTCAAGTAATGGGCTTGAAATTGCAGCTTCAGCAGCTTCTTCTGCTCTGTCTTCGCCTGATGCAATACCTGATCCCATCATAGCAGTGCCCATTTCAGACATAACTGTGCGTACATCAGCAAAATCAACATTGATTAAACCCGGACGTGTAATCAGCTCAGCAATACCTTGTACCGCGCCTAATAAAACATTGTTTGCAGCTTTAAAAGCATCTAACAAACTCGTTCCTGGCCCTAATACTTTTAATAATTTTTCGTTTGGGATGGTGATTAGTGAATCAACACTTTTAGCTAATGCTTCTATACCTTGGTCAGCATAATTCATGCGTTTTTTCCCTTCAAATGGGAAAGGTTTAGTGACAACGGCAACAGTTAGTATGCCCATTTCTTTAGCTATTTCTGCAACGACTGGGGCAGCACCAGTACCTGTACCACCGCCCATGCCTGCTGCAATAAAGACCATATCAGCACCTTGCAACGTTTGCATGATCGTTTCACGATCTTCTTCGGCTGCTTGACGACCAATGTTAGGGTTAGCGCCAGCGCCTAAACCTTTAGTAACATTAGCACCAAGTTGTAAGGTTACGTTAGCAGATGAGTTTCGCAACGCTTGCGAATCAGTATTCGCCGTTGTAAACTCAACACCCTCAATCGTTTGGCATACCATATGTTCTACCGCATTACCGCCGCCACCGCCAACTCCGATGACTTTAATCACGGCTTCTTCGTTATGATCTTCCATCAATTCAAACATTTTTCTCTCTCCGTTTTGACTAAACTTGCCAGAATAATTCTGACTTACAAAATAGTGTTAGCGTATGCAAATACACGTTAAAACTAAAACTCGCCTTTAAACCAAGCATGAAAGCGTGACCACAAACCAGTGACACCTTCCGCTTTATTATTATCTTTTGCACCAGATTCATGAGCTTGCATACCATAATGCAATAAGCCAACGACAGTGGCATAACATGGATCATTTACATATTCTTTTAAACCTTGTACTGCTAGAGGTGAAGCAATGCGCACTGGCATTTGAAAAACCTCTTCAGCAAACTCGACCACACCTTCCATTTTTGCCGTACCTCCAGTTAACACATAACCAGCAGCAATTTGATCTTCTAAGCCTGCCTCTCTCACTTCTTCTTGAATTAACTCAAAGAGTTCGTGGTATCTTGGCTCAACAACTTCTGACAAAGTATGCCGAGACATAGTACGAGCAGGGCGACCACCAACACTTGGCACTTCAATACTGTCTTCCATGCTAACTAAATGCTTCAATGCACAGGCATATTGCACTTTAATATCTTCTGCGTGACTTAACGGTGTACGGAAAATTTTGGCAATATCGCTAGTCACCTGATTACCTGCAACTGGAATAACGGCAGTATGACGAAGTGCGCCACCAGTGAAAATTGATAAATCCATAGTGCCTGCGCCCATATCAACCACGCAAATTCCTAGCTCTTTCTCATCATCAGTTAATATCGAATAGCTAGATGCTAATGCTGAAAAAATCAGTTGATCTGCACTTAAATTACAACGCTCTACACACTTAACTATATTTTTTGCCATGTCGTTAGCGCAAGTCACAATATGTACTTTTGCTTCCATACGCACACCAGACATACCAATAGGGCTTTTTATACCGTCTTGACAATCTATGCTGTATTCTTGCGGTAATACGTGAAGCATACGGCGCTCTGCTGAAATAGGCACACTGCGAGCCGTATGAATAACATTATCAATATCTTCTTGAATAACTTCTTTGTCATTGATTGGCACCATGCCATTTTCATTTTGACAACTGATATGTTTCCCTGAGATCCCCAAATAAATAGAACTAATTTGACAGTCAGCCATCAATTCAGCTTCATTAATTGCCCGTTGAATTGATTGAATAACTAAATTCAAGTCGTTAACGCCGCCTTTATCCATACCTCGTGCTGGCTGATTACCAACACCAACAATACTTAATTGATTGTCAGGAGTGATTTCACCAACTGCGACGGAAATTTTAGATGTACCAATATCTAGTCCAACGACTAAATTTCTTTCTATGATTTTAGACATTCAAGACCAACTCTTTTGTTTGAAACATAACTACGCGGTTTGATTTTTGTTGTTTTTTTAAGTTTATGTTAGTTGTCAAATTGGGGACTTGCTTCCACCCAACTGCCAATCCCGTATCATACCGTAAATCAATATAATCCACCGCTTGTTTTAACTGTTTTTTTCTATTTTTTTTCTGTTCGCCTTGCTCTTTTATGTGCGTTTTGATTAAAGGATAAACATCCATAAATCTTTGCACACGTTTTACTCGTTCTTCACGACCTAAATTGAGCATAACGCCATCATTTAATGTTAGTTGCCACGAAAAGCGCTCACTGAGTACTAATTCATCAATAGCTAAATCTCTATACTCAAGTAAGCCGTTTAAATTGACAAAATTTTCTAATGCTAATAACTCACTTCCTTCTGGGCCGAAAAACTCAGGTAACTTATCTTTTAACTGTTTTTTATCCGCTTGGAATGCTTTACCAAACTGATTCAACAAAAAATCACCATTCCATAAAGCTACAGGCGTTTGATCAACAACATAAATTTTCACTTCATTAGGCCATTGCTTTCTAACCGAAACTGAATAAACCCATGGCAATGCTGACACTTGTCGTTGAATGTCATTAACATCAACTTGAAAGAAATTTCTAAGATCAATATCGCTCATGGCATTTAACACAGATTCTTTCTGGGTATAAGGCATTTCGCCACTTATAACAATAGAGTCAACTGGCGAGTTTTCTTGATCAATAAGGATTTTTGTTAACCACCAACCACTACTTATCAAACTAATAAGCACGCATACAAAAAACGCCAAGCCAAGCCCAAACGACAATGCTTGTTTGTTTATTGATGTCTGTTGCTTATCAGTCATATAATCATTCGCGGTTAAAACCGCCCCTACAAATCGCTACTAAGTAGAACAATACGTTCTACTAATTCACTAAAGGTTAAACCATGTACTTTTGCAGCCTTTGGCACTAATGACGTTTGGGTCATGCCCGGCACCGTATTTACTTCTAACAATTGCCAGTTACCTTTGTTGTCTTTCATTAAATCGACACGTCCCCAACCGCTTGCGCCTGTTGTTTTAAAAGCTTGCAACGACAGTGCTTTTATTTTGTTTTCTTCTTGCTCAGACAAACCACACGGGCAATGATATTGAGTGCTAGTTGCTTGGTATTTAGCTTCATAATCATAAAACTCTCTAGGTGTTTCCATGTGAATTGCAGGTAGCGCTTCATCACCTAGAATAGCCACCGTATATTCGGGACCGTCAATCCATGCTTCTAACAAAACATCACCATCAAAATTAAATGCGTCAACCAAAGCGTTATGTAATTTTTCTGGTGAATCCGCCATAGCCATGCCAATACTAGAGCCTTCATGTGCTGGCTTCACCATGACTTTGCCGCCCAAAGCATTTAGCTGTTTTTCTACATCAAATTCACTAAAACCGCTTTTGGTAACGACAGCAAAAGGTGCTGTCGGGATATTGCACGCTTTAAATATTTGTTTGCTACGTACTTTATCCATTGATAACGCAGAGCCTAGAACATTAGAGCCAGTATATGCGACACCTAAAAACTCTAATGCTCCTTGCAAGCAACCATCTTCTCCACCTCTACCATGCAAAGCGATAAAAACACGTTTAATATTTTCTTTAACTAGCGCTGTTAATGGCGTTTCTTTAGTATCTATTAATACAACGTTGAAGCCTGCTTGCTCTAACCCTTGTGCTATTGCTTTTCCTGAATTGAGTGAGACTTCACGTTCAGCTGAATTGCCGCCATAAAGTACCGCTATAGGCTCTCTCTTTAAGGCGGCAACATTCATTTATTTATCCTCTTCTACAAGCAAAGGGTTATTTGATAAGCTTCTAGCCACTGCACCAATATTGCCCGCGCCTTGAGTGATCACCATATCGTTATCTTGTAATTGAGCAGCTAATAATTCAGGTAACATATCAACATTACTGACATACACTGGCTCTATTTGCCCTCGTTGTCGGATAGAACGAGCTAAACTTTTACTGTCTGCAGAAACAATAGGCGTTTCGCCTGCGGAGTAAACATCGAGTAAAAATAAACAGTCTACTTCTGATAAAACTTCAACAAAATCTTCATATAAATCACGCGTTCGAGAATAACGATGTGGTTGAAACACCATTACTAAGCGTTTGTCTGGCCAGCCTGTTCGCATCGCGATTATAGTGGCTTTAACTTCGCTTGGGTGATGACCATAATCATCAACTAACACCATATTTCCGGCATCTGTTGTTAAGTCGGCTAATTGCTCAAAACGTCGACCAATACCAGCAAATTCAGCTAGCGCCTGACAAATAGCATCATCATCAATACCTTCATCTTTTGCTACGGCTATACCCGCTAACGCATTAAGTACGTTGTGTTGTCCCGGTAAATTAACGCTCATATCAAGAGGTGGCTGACCATCCATTTCTACAGTAAAATGACTCACGCCACCATCTTGTTGATAATTAACCGCGCGAATATCTGCGTCTTGTGAAAAACCATAAGTAATCACTTGACGGCTAATGCGTGGTAATAACTCACGTACAACGGGATTATCGATACAAACAACAGCTAGACCATAAAATGGTAAATTATGTAAAAATTCAATATAGGTATCTTTTAGTTTTTCAAAATCACCTTGATAGGTTTCCATATGATCTTTATCAATATTGGTGATTACCGAAACCATAGGTTGTAAATGTAAAAATGAGGCATCACTTTCATCGGCTTCTGCTACTAAATAACGGCTAGTCCCTAAGCGAGCGTTTGTGCCTGCACTATTTAACAAACCACCAATAACAAATGTTGGGTCTAGTTGCCCTTGCGCGAAAATACTGGCAATTAAACTTGTTGTTGTAGTTTTTCCATGAGTACCCGCTATAGCAATACCATGACGAAAACGCATTAATTCAGCCAACATTTCAGCTCGCCTAACCACAGGAATACGCTGTTCTTTGGCTGCAACAAGCTCAGGATTATCTTGATTGATGGCAGTAGAAACGACAATAACACTCGCACCAATAATATTTTCGCTAGCATGACCGATAGTAATGTTGGCACCTAACCCTGTTAAGCGTTTTACCACTTGGTTTTCACCAATATCTGATCCTGATATTTGATAACCTTCGTTAAGTAGTACCTCAGCAATACCACCCATACCTGCACCACCGATTCCAACAAAGTGGATGCATTTAACACGGCGCATTTCAGGTACACTCGCTTTAGTTTTAATCATTGCTTTTAGGCTCATATTATTACTCATATTCTATTTACGCCGCCACTTGTTGACAAAGTTGTGCAACTTTACTTGTTGCATCAGCATCAGCTGCCGCAAAGATCGCTTGGGCCATATTCTTTAAAACTTGTGGCTCACTAAATAATTCATTTAATCGTTCAGCGAGAGCATCACTAGTTAACTCTTTTTGCTTAATTAAAATGGCGCCACCACGGACAACCAAATATTGGGCATTTTTTGTTTGATGATCGTCAACCGCATGAGGCAAAGGGATGAAAATAGCAGGCGTGGCCGCCATTGCTAGCTCAGACACTGTTAGCGCTCCTGCTCGACAAATAACGATATCTGCCCACTGATAAGCACTGGCAATATCATCAATAAACTCTGTTACCCTTACCTGTTCATCAGTTAAATCTTGCTGATTGTATGCTTCAATAACAGCTTGTTGTTTGCCTTTTCCTGTTTGATGCCAAATATTTAAAGGTAAATTTTCATTATCACTATTCGTTAATTTAATTAATTTGGCAAAGCTTTCAGGAACCTTTTGATTTAAAACTTGCGCCCCTAAGCTACCACCTACCACGAGAATGTTATGGCTACTTTTTGTTGCTGCTTCACCATGAATTTCTTGGCTTGCGTGTTGACCAATATTTGCTCTTAGTGGATTACCAACTACTTGTGCGGTAACGCCATTTTCAAAAGCATTAGGAAAAGCACAACAAACTCTAGTCGCTATTCGCGCCAGTAATCGATTAGTTAATCCAGCGGCAGCATTTTGTTCATGAATAACTAAAGGTTTTTTCATTAACCATGCAGCCAAACCACCCGGAGCACTGGCATAACCGCCCATACCTAAAACAGCATCAGGTTTTATTTTTCTAATAACCTTAAACGCCTGTAGTAACGAATTAACGAGTTTAAATGGCAACATCAACCAAGCTAATAAATTTTTGTGTCGCAATCCACTGATGCTAATAAAAGAAATATCAAAACCATGTGCGGGAACAATGTCAGCTTCCATACGATCAGCTGTGCCTAACCAGTGGATATGCCAACCTTCACTTTTTAATTTTTCAGCAACAGCCAAGCCCGGAAATATATGCCCGCCTGTGCCTCCAGCCATCACTAATAAAGTAGGAGAGTTATTCATTAACGCCTCCCACTTTTCGTGTTTTTCTTTTTGAAGAGGTCGCCTGAATACTTTGCATACGTAATTCATGATCAATACGAATTAAAATAACCACAGCAAGGGTCATAATAATCATGGAGCTACCACCATAACTGATCAGCGGCATCGTTAAGCCTTTAGTAGGCACTATGCCAGCGCTAGCACCAACATTTACCGCAGCCTGAAAGCATATCCAAATACCGATAGCGTAAGCAAAAAAACCTTCAAAGAATTTCTCTTTCGCTACCGCTTTTTTTCCTAACATAAGTGCTTTAAATACCAACACCATGCTCAGCATTAAAATTAGCGCGATACCAATAAAGCCAAACTCTTCGGCTAAAACAGCCATAACAAAATCAGTATGGGCTTCAGGCAAGTATTCTAGTTTTTGAATACTATTACCCAAACCTTGACCAAAAATTTCACCACGTCCATAAGCCATTAATGACTGTGTTAACTGATAACCACTGCCAAAGGGATCTTGCCACGGATCTAAGAAGCTTGTAATTCGACGCCAGCGATAAGGTTCAAAAATGGCTAACAATGACAGTAACAACACACCCACTGAAGCCAAGCTGATAAACTGCCACAGTTTTGCACCCGCTAGAAATAGTAAACCAAAAGTAGTCACGAACATTACAATGATGGTACCTAAATCTGGTTGTCTTAATAACAAAGCGGCAAGCACACCAAAAACAACTAATGGTTTAGCAAAACCACGCCAGTCTTCCATCACCTGATCTCGGCGACGAACTAAGTATGCAGACAAATAACAAAAGAAAAATAACTTAGCGGGCTCGGCTGCTTGTACCGTAATAGGGCCAACAGCAATCCAGCG
>Ga0209826_1001913_pt1 | contig 14085 bp, 12 predicted proteins | sample GOMGulsemesocosm_5_FD_184637 | JGI IMG/M metagenome (GOLD analysis project Ga0209826, IMG submission 184637) | Methane-oxidizing microbial communities from mesocosms in the Gulf of Mexico - GOM15C Gulf of Mexico (SPAdes) (version 2) | ecosystem: Environmental > Aquatic > Marine > Cold seeps... | reverse complement strand
AAGTTTTTTTTCATTATCTCCCTTTCTCTTTTATTGATTATTGCAGGAAGCTTTTGGCTTATTTCTATTTTAAAAGAGGACATCTCAGTTGTTGAAATTGAAAAAACAGAGGCTTTACTTGTATTAAAACATGAAAATGAACTTGAAATAAAAAAACTAAGAGCAAGTAATGAAACAGAATTAGAATTACTTGGAAAAAAAGAAAAAGAACTACTTAATCTAAATGATGTATATTCATCCCAAATACAAAATAAAATCAAAGACTTGGAAGAGTTAAGTTCAAAGTTAAATGAAATTGAAGAACTCATTGGTTTAAAAAATGTGGATGAAAGTTCTCTGATTCAAAGAGTTACTTTGGCAAAATTAACAACCACTCAAAAACTATTTACCCTTCAAACCATACCTAATGGGAAACCATTGGATGAAGTACAAGTCACGGGAAATTTTGGATACAGAAAACATCCATTGACTAAAAGAAAGCAATTTCATACAGGGATTGATTTAAAAGCAAAATACAATCAAAAAGTCTATTCAACAGCAGATGGTGTAGTTAAGTATGTACAAAGTAGAAATATTGGAAAATCTGGAAGAATCATAAAAGTCGCACACAATTTTGGCTTCGAAACCGTTTATGCTCACTTAAATAAAACAAAAGTTAAAATAGGTGATATTGTTAAAAAAGGGCAATTTATTGCTCTTAGTGGTAACAGTGGAAGAAGTACGGGACCACATTTACATTATGAAGTAAGTTATGCGGGAAAGTCGCTTAATCCAAAAGATTACATCAAGTGGAATATGAAGAACTATGAAGATATTTTTAACAAACAAAGGAGAGTTCAATGGGAATCTTTGGTCAGTCTGATAAACAATCATCACAACAAAATGGTGCAACAGTAATTCCTTATGGAACACATCTAATAGGTGGAATTGATACCAAGGGTTCTATTCACATTGATGGTAAATTTGAAGGTGTCATTGCCTCTGCTTCATATATCACAATAGGAAAAACAGGTGAATTTTATGGAAAAATTGAATCCAAGAATATCACTGTAAGTGGATTTGTTGACGGAAATATTGATTGTGATGAAATGCATATTTTATCAACAGGAAAAGTTATAGGTGACTTGTCTTACGAAAAACTAATCATAGAAGCAGATGGGATTTTTGATGGTACGGGAAAGAGAAAAAACTTTTCAATTGAGAGTAGATATGATGAAGTAAAAAAGAGAATTCAAGGTGGCTTTTTAAACCAGTAAAAAACTTCAAACTCAAAATATTGAACTGGTATATGAAAAATCATTTATCCTTGCAAGCACTTCTTTTTTTGGGGAAGGTATTGACTTCCCTCACTTAAATACCATCATATTTGCAACACCTATTTCTTATTTTGGACGATTGATTGAATACTAGGACGAATAGGAAGATATGGTCAGAAGTGTCTTTCCATTGACTTTTTTGACACTCAAAACGCTATGTTATATTCTGCTTACAAAAAGAGAAAAGAAGGTTATAAACAGATGCATTATAAACTCAAAAAAAATTAGTTTTTTAGGAATACTTAAATCAACTTTATGCTAAAATTACGCCAATAAAAGGAACGAAATGATTTTAGATTATAAAGATGTTAACGGATTAAATAGATACAAACTTATGTCAGATACTGTGGTACCCAGACCAATTGCTTGGATTGTAACTGAAGATGATGGTGTTATTAATGCTGCACCTTTTTCATATTTCATTCCTCTGTCTTCAGATCCAGCAACGGTTGTTGTTTCAATTGGACACAAAGAAGATGGAAGTCAAAAAGACAGTTTGGCAAATATCCTTAAAACAAAAAAAGCAACTATTTGTTTTGTCAATAAAGACAATGTTGAACAAGTGAAAAAGTGTTCTTTACCATTGGGAAAAACTGAGAGTGAAATTGAGAAGTTTGAAATAGATGTTGAGCAAATACTTGAAGATTATCCTCCCATGATTAGCAGTTCACAAAGTGCACTTTTTTGTGAGTATTATAGTACTGTGGAACTTCCTGGTAAAACAGTACCTATTATTTTAGAATTAAAACATCAATTTATTGAAGAGGGTAGATTGACAGAAAAACATCATGTTAAAGTTGAAAACCTTGGACGTAGTGGGTCTTACTTTAAAGCGATGGTTGACGTTTAATTAAATTGATGACTCTATAGACCAAGATTTTCTCTTGGTCTATTGTTATTCCTAATTACTCAACGATTTGGTGTAACTTAGAACAATGTTTTAAGTGAATATTTCCGCCACTCATATCATTCATAATATCTTCAAAACTATGAATATGTCCATTATAAACGTATATAAATATCTCATCCCCTTTTTCTAGAAAGTGTTTTTTACCAAAGTTTGCGTAAGCCGTTGCACCTGCAGCGATAAAAATTCCTTTTTTCCCTTCAATATCTTGAATAAAGGGAGTTAACTCTTCCAAGGGACCACAATCTTCTTGGGAGTTAAATTTATCAATCATCCAACCTTTTAAAGTTTCAAAAAAATAGCTGTATGAATTAACAGCAGATGTTGTTCCATAGTCATGTAAAATACCATCTCTTTTGATAAAAGAACAAATATGATAAGCGTTTAAAATTCCCTCTTCACTAAAGTCATCTATTTCAATAAATTCATTGGAAATACCTTTTGAGTTTTTACCCCAGTTTTTTTTAGTACTTAATTTATTCCCATCATTAACTCTAATACTGCAATCATTAAAAGCAGTAAAAGCTCTTGGTTTTAAATCAATCAATTTTCCATTGTCATATTCAAAGTCACACAATAAGCCAACTTCAGCTTCAACTTGTAAGTGTTCACAATCATTGTGGTTGATACTGCTATCACATATTGGGAATTCTCCCAAAAATCCATCATTTCCTGGAATATAAAAAGGAAATAATCCTTTAGGAGCATCTTTTTCTTGGGTTTTAATTTGTGAAAACTCCCCACCTTCACCTGCTTCATCTAAATGGTTTGCAAAGTTACCAGCAACTCCAAATCCTAAATAATCTTTTAAATCGTTTGTATTATAAATATATTTTTGCATAATTTTTTCTTTTTCGTGTAAACACACCAACATAGTGCATTAAAGTTTGTGCATGGCACAACTATATTTTTGACAATTTATTATAAACAATTAGTTTTTTTGTGATTGTACAAATATTTGCGAAATATGAGGTTGTCTATCGTAAGGTTGAAGTTGTGTAGAAAGAGGCTTAGCCTCTTTCTAGTAAGTACTTCTTTGTGTGAAACCTTTTGTACGGATAGATAAACCACAACTGGCGACATCAGTGACGACGACGACCTTGGCTAGTTTATCTTGAAGTTTGAGAGTGACTACTTTTTCCATACTGTTTCCTTTTGTTGTAACATATTACTTATTTAATCTTTAACTTACATTATATTTACATTTTTTCTAAGCAAAAAATCTTTTTTGAACTGCTTCTTGTAATTTATGTCCAGAAAAATGTGCTCTTTGAACCAGCTCCCAGAAATATCTGTATGTAGCTCTATCATGTAATTCACCATCATACTGGATAGGTCCCCATTCTGCATCTTGTGCAGCTATTAGGATATTTTGTGCATCTTCAACTTCTGTGAAGTCTGGTTTCATTGCATCAACGATTGCTTGAATTTGAGTTGGGTAAATTGACCACATTCTCATAAACCCAAAAGAGTTTCTTGCAATTTCTGCATCTTTAAATGTTTGGTAAGGGTTTTTTAAATCAAGTGTAACATTGTGACATGGAATAACATGATTTGAAATGGCTGCTTGACAAACATTTGCTTTTGCTCGGCTAATTAATTTATGGTCAAATTGTCCAGGGCTTCTCATATTTGAAGCTGGAATTGCACCTTGGTATCCTGAAACGAAGTCCATTAAACCAAAATCTAAAACTTGAAGCCATGGTAAAGTTGCTAATTGTTCAACATCTCTTAGTGCACCATGTGTTTCAATTAAAATATGAATAGGAATTTCTCGCTTGATTCCAGCTTCTTTACACTTAGCTTGAATATATTCAATTTGAGTTTTCGCATCTTCATAACAATTTGATTTTGGAAGAGTTATATAAGATAATAGCTCACCTGCACCTGGTACTAAGATATCAACGTCTGCTCTCCAATGTTCATTACCATGGTCATGAATTCTACACCCAGCCATTTTGTATTTGTTTGCTTCAGAGTTAATAACTCTTACAATCATATTTGCATGTTCAACTTCTTTTCCAGTTTCAGCTCCATCTTCACAATCACAAGTGATATCAAAAACAGGTCCAAGTTTTTCTTGCATTCCCATTGCTTTTAAGATTAGTTTTTCGCTTCCTGCAAAGTGCTCACAAGATGGAATAATTGGTAAAGATTTTCCAGAATCAAATAGTGCTTCATTAGGGTGTGTCATTATATTTCCTTTTATACTTTTGTTTAATTTCTTCTATAGTTTTATATTATAATTTTGTCTTATTGCTTTTTTGGAATTACAACAGTGTAATCCAAATCTAAAACAACATTTTTAAGATATTTTCCATTCTCATCAAATGTTGAATCTATGTCTGTTGCTTTCATATTTTTTAAACCAACAGTTCTTAATCTTAATAGTCCAATATCACTTCTGCTATGCTCAATTTTTTCAATCACTTCTGTGAAGGCATAAATTGTATCACCTGCAAAGGTTGGATTTGCGTGGGCTCCTGAATTAATGGCATAAATCCATTGGGCATTTTGTAAACCATTAAAGGAGATACTTCTAGCAATAGAAATTACATGACCTCCATACATAAGTCGTTGCCCCACAGGAGTTGATTGCATCATAAAATCATCAAAATGTACTTTTGCATTATTTTGGTACAATTTTGTTGCTAAGGTATGGTCACTGTTATCAACTGTAATCCCCTCAGAGTGATTTAATCTCTCACCTTCAACATAATCTTCCCAAAAGTATTTTCCACCCGTTACATTGGTATCAATTGGACCTAATGTTGGTATTTGAATCTCTTCAAGAATTTCAGTTGTTTTTTCAAAACTTGGTACTTCATTGATTCCACTGTTAACAGTTTTATCACGTTTGTGTACCATCACCCAACGTTTTAGGTTTAGAACTTCTTGTTTGTTTTGGTTATATCCAATAGAGTGAACATATACAACACCACTTTTCCCACTTGAATTTTCTTTTAATCCAATCACTTCTGTTTCTAGATTCACTGTATCTCCAACAAACACAGGATTTGCAAAAGAAATTTGCGCATATCCTAAGTTTGCAATGGCATTAAGTGAGATGTCTTGTACTGATTTCCCAAAGGTTAAATGGAACATCAACAAATCATCTAAAGGTTTTTTCTCATATCCAAATTCACGTGCCAACTCATCACTTGAGTTCAAGGCAAATCTACTTCCAGTCAAGGCGATGTAAAAAGATACATCACCGTCTGTTATTGTTCTAGGAAGTGGGTGGGTAATTTTTTGTCCGATGATAAAATCTTCAAAAAAATTCCCCGTGTTTATCTTATTACTTATTGTTTTATTACTTGCAGACAAATCTTCCTCCTTAGAATGAACTTTGACCAATTTCTTTAAATCTATCATAAAGTGTAATTGTTCTTTGTGCCCATTTAATTCTTGATTTATCAACCAAATCATGACCAAACTTAATAACTTCACGCCCATCTCGTAATCCCGTATTATAAGCAGCAATCATTTCTTTTGCATTTTCAACTTCTGCTTTTTTAGGAGTAAAGATGTCATTTACATACTCTAGTTGAATAGGATGTAATACAGCCTTCCCATCACAACCAAGAGAGAATGCATCTTTAGCACTTGCTTCACAAGAGAACTCATCTTCTACATCAAAATGTGGACCATCAATTACAATTTTTCCATAGGCCCTTGCAGCTAAACAAATTTGCGACATGTAATGGAACATTGCTTTTGAACCATTTTTAACATTTATTTGTAGCTTTTGTGCCAAATTATTTGTACCAATGATGATACAAGATAAGTTTTTACTTGCTGAACAAATCTCTTGAATATTTAATACGCCTAAAGGAGTATCAATCATCACCATTAATTCTAATTCAGAATTAATTCCTTGAACAATCTTTTCAGCTTCAAGCACATCACTTGCACTCTCAATACTTGAAAACACAACGCCATCAATATCAATCTTACTTAATAGTTCTAAGTCTTTATCAATGTGTTTTGAATCAAGTTTGTTCACTTTCACAATTTTTTCTGAATCACCAAAGTTTGAATCTACTTTAAACTCTTTTTTAAGCAGTTTTCTAGCACTTTCTTTTTGCTCTTCTAAGATAGCTTCAAAATCAAAAATAACAGCATCTGCTAAAACTACTCTAGCTCTTTGGATATTTTGCTCATTGTATGCTGGAACAAATAACATTGATCGTCTTGGTCTATATGTATCATCTTTTGTTGAAGTTTTTGGCTCATTTCCTAAAGCTTCAATTTGTTTAATCAATTCTTTTCTTAAAACTTTCCCATTTTTAGTTTTTGGGTATTCTTTTAAAACATATATTTGTTTTGGCGCTTTGTATTTAGCAAGGTTCTTTTGACCATACGCTAGTATTTCTGCTTCATCTGCTGAACTTAATTTTGCATCACTTAATATTGCTATTGCAACAATTGTTTTATTTGCATCAATATCAAGTCCTACTGCGACACAATCATCTACTTTATCATGTGTTTTAATAACTCTTTCAATTTCATGAGGGCTTACTCTAAATCCAAAAGTATTAATCAAATCATCTTTTCGACCTAAGAACCAAATATAACCATCTTCGTCTTTTTTAGCATAATCCCCTGTAAAGAAGTAACCATTTCTTTTTACTTTAGAAGTTTCATCTTCAAGATTCCAGTACTCTAAAAATAGACCTGGATTATCCAATCCAATACAAATCATACCTTCTTCTTCTGTACCCACTTCTTCAAGTGTGTCTGGATTTAAAAGTTTTACATTATGTCCTGGTTGAACAAAACCAGCAGATCCTGGTCTAATTGGTCTAAATTTCGAGTGAGAAATATAGTATGAAAATTCACTCATTCCAATTGCTTCAAAGATATCTTGTTCAAATCTATCTCTCCATAATTCAACCATCTCAGAAGATAAATGCTCTCCCGCACTCATACAATGTCGAAGACTTGGACAATCTTTAATCGTAAAGTCTGTTTTTTGTAAAATTTGTCTATAAATTGTTGGAACACCAATAAATATAGTGCATTTGTGTTTTTTAATTAACTCAACCCATGATTTTGCATCATTAGCACCTTCATAAGCAATTACCGTTTGACCTTTGTATAAAGGATCCATAAGAGCAGAACCTAAAACATATGTCCAGTTGAATTTTCCAGAGTGCATGATTCTATCATTGTCTTTAAAGTCAAACCAAAACTCACTTGCAGGAGCTCGTCCTACTAATGATCGGTGAGAATGTAAAACACCCTTTGGAAATCCAGTCGTTCCTGATGTATAAACTAGGTATGCAGGTTCCCCTGATTTAGAGTTATAATGATTTGGTGTATGGTGTGCATTGTCAATAGAGTCTTCAAAACTATGTAAAACAGCACCATGAGGTTGTTTTAAGTCCTCAATGTTTTTTACCCCTGCAACAATAATATGTTGTAAATTATCTAGGTTTTCTAAATATGGCAATAAAGTATCATACATACTTGCAGAAACAACAATTGCTTTTGCTTGAGAATCAGTTGCTAGATATTTGACTTCTGGACCACTTAACAGTGTTGAAGTTGGAACTGCTACAATTCCAGCTTTAATACTTCCAAAAAATGAAATAGGGTAAGCCAGAGAGTTTTTTAAACAAATTAATACTCTGTCTCTTGGTTCTAGTTTAATACTTTGTAAAAAGTTAGAAAATCTATCTGATTGTTGATTCAATTCTTTATAAGTAATTTGACTCGTACCTAATGCACTGTCTTCAATAATCATAGCTGTTGCATTTTCTTTAGTTGTACCCATATGCGCAGAAGTACAAGCAGTCCCGATATTTAAAAATTCTGGAACTTCAATTTCCCATTGGGGGTATTGTTCAATTTTCATTCTGTACTCCTTTTATATTCGACCAAATGGCCAGTTTTCTTTAAATGTATGTAATGGCATTCTGTTTAACACTGTAAGAGCAAAATCTTGATCTTCTTGGGTTAAACTTTTCAATGCATAGGCTCTTAAAATGTTCTGTAAAGATTTACCAAACATTGGTGGATCAAACATTTGACCCTCATATCTAATAGCTCCACTTAAAAGTGCATCTGCTTCAATAGCAGCTTTTAAAATAGAAATGTCATTTTCAAGTTCTTTTGGACTTGGAGTAAATGCAACTTTACAAATATTGATGTGATTTGGAGTAATAACTTGTTTCCCTGTTAATCCCATCGCTGTTTCTCTTTTTGCATGTGAATATACATGTCTTGATGCATTATCTCCATGTAAATCCAACCATCTTCTAATATCTTTTTTCTCTAAACAAGAATCAGGAAGTGAGTTTGGTGTTAAAAGTACTTCAACTCCACCAATTACACCACAACCTTGGATTCTAGCTTCCATTGTTAAGTTGTTGAAAAAAGTTTCTAACTCGTCAATCCAACCTTCAGGTGTGATTTTATAAGCCATTGCTTTAGAAAAGTCATGGATACCAAATACAACATGTTTAACCGTTGAGTGTGACATCAACTGATCTGCAATTTGTAGTGACTTTGGATGCTCAATAATTGGTTGAATTGTTAAATCGCTTCCAATTGAAACCAACCAAGAAGATAAATCCCTGATTTCAGCGTCTCCGTAAACTTCACCTGCTTTTGCAAGTACAATAACATCAATGTATTTATGTACTTGTTTGATTAATTTTAAATCTTCTTCATATTCGTCTGTTCTAAAAGGGTTTATTCTAATAGCAATTTGAAAATTACGCTCTGGAAATTTTGGTAACTCTTCCAGTAATAATTTTCTACTCATGTCCTTCATTCTACAACCATCTTCAAGGTCAAACAAAAGCGTATGTGCTTTTGTTTTGTAAGCATGTTTTTGAAGTCTTAATTTTGCTTCTTCAATACTTTCATAATTTCCATCAAGTGGATTAAATTTTATTGGTGGGTAATAAATCTGAATACCTGGCCAATGTCCACCAAGTACTGGAGTTAAATCATCCTTCGCCGTTAATTTTGATAAATCTATTATAGATGAAGCCATTTTTATACCTTTTTATTAATGTTATTTTTAATTTTTGTTTAAAGTCTTTCTGTAAAACCTGCTTTGTGGCCAGAACCACAAAACAAATTTTTGTCAAAAAAACACTGCGTACTTTTGCTTCCAAAAGCACTAACTGTTTTCGGGGTAACAAAAACAGATAAGGGTATTTAAGCACATCTATTTTTAAAGTTATTTTTAGTTAAAATACTAACTAAAATAATTAAGCTTAAAATTATGTATCCTTGATGCACCAATATATAGGCTTTTGTGAAATAGTAAAAATATTTTTCTCACATACTGAGAAAAATATTTTTAAAAATAGAAGATAGTGCAATAAAAATTTTGAAATTTCTAAATTTTTTTTGTGAAGTTTTGTATCGTTTTGAAATAAATGTTCTTTTTCAATGTTTTATACTATTATTTTAAATACATAATTATTACCCAAGGGAAAAATTTGCAAAACCAGAATAAGTCATTAACAAGAGGCTTACAAATATTAAAAGAAATCTTGTTTAGTGACAAACCTCTTACTGCTGTTACCTTATGTCAAAAACTTGATATTGATAAAAGTACCATGTCAAGGCTAATTACTTCTTTGATGAAAGAGGGGTTTATAAAATACTTGGGAAATACAAAAGAAATAGTCAAAGCGGATATCATGGATATCATGACCTCAAAAGCTACTAGAGAAGTTTTAGTAGAGAGAACTCAAAATTTACTTGAAGAAATCTTTAATTTTACAGGTGAGAGTAGTTATCTAGCCGTTGAAGAAAATGATGCCTTGTTATATTTAAATCAAGTAGATAATTCTACTAGAGTTATCAAAATGAGAAATACCATAGGTGCTCAAGCGCCGCTTCATTGTACTGCTTTGGGAAAAGTGCTATTGGCATTTGGACATAATGATATTAAATTATTAGAGTTAACAGAATATACAAAGAATAGTGTCAAAAAAAGCAGATACTTACAAAAAGAAATTGATAATATTAAAGAAAAAGGATATGCCATTGAAACAGAAGAGTACGAATATGGATTAAGTTCTGTTTCAGTTCCAGTTTTTAATCATGATGATGAGCTTCTAGGAGCCATTGGAATAGCTGGATTATCAGCAAGACTTAGTCCTGAAACCTTGCATGAATTTGCTCAAGGTATTCAAAAAATCAATGCAAAAAATATAAGAATATAATACCTTAGGCTTCTTGTGTTGTATTTAGCTTTAACACTCTAGCAATATTTTGTGCACTTGACTTGACATTTTGTCGGGCATTTAAAAGTACATTTTGAAGAGAATCTACCTTTTGTACCGTATCAAATACTGCATCAATACCATGCTCATAAACTTCTTCATACCCATTTTCTAATGCACCACAAATAGCAATGACATTGAGGTTTTTCTTTTTAGCACGGCGTGCCACACCAACTGGGACTTTTCCATTGATGGTTTGTGAATCCATCTTACCTTCACCTGTTATGAGTAAACTTGCACCTTCTAAGGCTTGGTCTAAATTAACTCTGTTTAAAACAATATCAATTCCACTTAATAGTGAAGCATTTAAAAAAGTTATGAGTCCAAATCCTAGCCCACCAGCTGCTCCACAACCTTTTATAATTTGAGTTTTTCTCTCAAAAGTTTGTTCACAAAGGTGTGCGAAGTTTTGTATGTGCCCGTCAAGTTTGGGGAGTTGATCAGGAGTTAAACCTTTTTGAGGTCCGAAAACATAGGTAGCTCCTTGCTCTCCACATAAAATATTGGTCACATCACAAGCAACTTTAAACTTGATGTTTCTTAGTCTAGAGTCAAGTTTTGAGGTATCAATATGTTTGATGTCTTGTATATATTTTGCTCCAAAACCAATCTCTTTTTTTTCGTGATCTAAAAACTTAACTCCTAAAGCTTGTAACATTCCAATACCTGCATCATTGGTTGCACTCCCTCCAAGGCCTAGGATAAAAGAGTTGATGCCTTTGTCCAGTGCATCTAAAATTAACTGCCCAAACCCAAAAGTAGAGCACTCTAATGGACTTTTTTCATGCTCTTCAAGTAAATCTAGACCACAAGCTGTCGCCATTTCAATCACAGCAGTTTTATCATCACCCAAGATCCCATAATAAGAAGTGATTTCTTTTCCTAAGGGATTTTTAACCTTAACATTTACTGTTTTACCTTTTGTTGCATCTACCAAAGCTTGAACGGTTCCCTCACCTCCATCTGCAACTGGAATTTTCACATAGGTGGCATTGGGATATACGGTTTTAAAGCCATCTTCAATAGCTGAAGCAACTTCTTTTGAGCTTAGGCTTTCCTTGAATGAATCAACAGCAATAACAATTTTCATTTGGATCCTTTGGGACATTTAGGTTTTTGAGTCATCTATTGTATACTATTTTACTTTGCATATTGCAATCATATTGCATCGCAAGCTAATAATTAGCTATAATCCATTTTTTTAAAAGGTACTTACATGAACAAATCACTTATTACCAATATAATCGCCGCTTTTTTTATCGCATACGGACTTGCAGCTGATGTCACTTATTCCCATGAAATTTTTATTATTGGACTTTTTGCTTTAAGTGGAGCAGTAACAAACGCAATTGCTGTACATATGCTCTTTGAAAAAGTTCCTTTTCTTTATGGAAGTGGTGTAGTAGAGAATAGATTTGAGGAGTTTAAAACAGCCATTCATTTTTTAATGATGAATGAGTTTTTTACCAAAGAAAATTTAGAAAAGTTTTTCGAAAGTGAACTCACCGATGAAAAGTCTCATTTTGATTTTTCAGGATTATTAGAAAAAACTGATTTCTCACCTGCGTATGATTCACTTAAAAGTGCAGTAATGGAATCTTCTTTTGGTGGTATGTTGGGAATGTTTGGTGGAGAGGCCGCTTTAGAGCCTTTGAAAGAACCCTTTACTTTAAAACTTAAATCTGCCATGACAAATATCGTACACACCGATGCCTTTCAAAAGACATTGCATCAAAATTTAAGTGGTTCAAATATCAGCGCAGACATTCATGAAAAAGTAAGTGGAATTGTAAATAAAAGATTAGATGAGTTAACTCCCAAAATGGTGAAAGAAATAGTACAGAAGATGATAAAAGAACATCTTGGATGGCTTGTTGTTTGGGGTGGAGTTTTTGGTGGTCTTATTGGACTAATTAGCACATTTGTAGGAATATAATTATGATAGAAGTTTTACTGTTATTAGAAGTACTAAATCAAGATAATAAAGAAGTATTTGATAAACACCTTAAAAAAGAGGGCTTTCTAAGTGTACCTGGTGAACCTTATGTTTATACAGGGGAGTCATCAACAACAACCTTTGCAACCAAAGCGTATATTTTACAAGTGGTTGAAAGAGGTTTGTTAAAAACCAACTTCGATTCTTGTGACTTGGTGTTTTTGTTAAATGAAACGCCATATCCAGCCTACAGATTTGATAAAAAAACCAACGGTTTTGAGTTAAGCGAAGAGTAATCATGCATAATATTTACGATTTTTTAAATACCAATAAAGATTGTCAACTTTTAATTGTAAGTGATGACAAACAAGCTCAAATAGCTGGTGATATTGCCAGTTTTAAAAACTTAAAACCTTTTGTATTGGCCGATTTCAGGGCAAACTATGGTGATGATTTACTCTCTTTCTCTGAAGAATTACAACAAATCACTAAAGAGTTAAATGCCTATTATGATTACAAAAAACAAAATAAGATTTTAATAGCACCTCTTAGAACCATCTCTTTTTCAATGCCAAAAGCAAAATGTTTTGACTCTTTTACTATAGAGTTTGCGGGTACGATTAATATAGAAGAGTTTAAAAGTAAACTGTACAACTGGGGATACTATTTTGTTGATATTGTTACCAGTGAAGGTGAAGTGTCAGTTCGTGGAGATATAATTGATATCTGTCCTCTTGGCAGTGAGACAGGTTTTCGAGTAAGTTTATTTGATGATGAAGTTGAAAGTATTAGACGTTTTGATATAGAAGATCAAAAGAGCGAAAAAGAGGAGTTGGATAACTTTTCTATTACACCTGCTTTTCTCGCCTTATCCAATGAAGATTTTGCAAACATAAATGAAGAGATTGAAAAAGTTGATACTGATGCTTTTATTCAAGATATACACTCTCTTGGTTTTTGGTATTTAAATGACTTGGGTGAATACTTGCCTAGTAATCTAACTTCTTATGTCACACCTGATGCGCTGGAAGAAATAGAAGAAGCATATATCTTCGAAGACAAAAGAATTAGCAAAGATAAGTTTCTTACTCTTCCTCAAGTTAAAAACTCTCACACTTACAATGTAATTCAGCCAGCCAATGTGAAAGAGTTTTTGACATTTCATGAAGGTAAAAAGTTTACCATTATTTCAGCAACCGAAGCAAAAGTAAAAGCACATGACTTAGACTTAAGTGACAAAAAAATCAAATATTGTTTTGAACCCTATATTATCAATTTGGTTTCTGATGATGAGGTAATCATATCTCTGAACAAAGAAATCAAGAAAAAAAGAAAGAAAAAAGTAAGACTGATACTTGATGAGCTAAAAGTTGGCGATTTTGTAGTACATGAAACACATGGAATAGGGCAGTTTTCAGATATCAAACCTGTAGTTGTTATGGGTGCAAAAAGAGACTTTGTTGTTATTTCTTATGCTGGAGATGACAAGTTATTACTTCCTGTTGAGAATATTGATTTAGTAGATAGATACGTTGCAGATGGAAACTCTTATGCTACCTTAGATCGTCTTGGAAAAGGAAGTTTTGCCAAACTAAAAGAAAAAGTAAAAGAAAAACTTTTCGCAATTGCCAATGAGATTATTAAACTTGCAGCTGCTAGGGAGTTAATCGATGG
>Ga0209826_1001908_pt1 | contig 14110 bp, 16 predicted proteins | sample GOMGulsemesocosm_5_FD_184637 | JGI IMG/M metagenome (GOLD analysis project Ga0209826, IMG submission 184637) | Methane-oxidizing microbial communities from mesocosms in the Gulf of Mexico - GOM15C Gulf of Mexico (SPAdes) (version 2) | ecosystem: Environmental > Aquatic > Marine > Cold seeps... | reverse complement strand
TGTGCGGTATGTTTTTGATCAGCAATAAGATTGCCAATGCTAAGCCAATATATTCAGAGATAACTGAAGCCAGCGCTACGCCATCAGCATTCATTCCATAATAATTCACCAATAATAGATCCAAACCGATATTGCATAAGTTGGTAGTAATAATGACGGCGAGTGGGCTTTTGGTGTTTTGACAGCCTAAAAACCAGCCTAAAATAACATATTGGCATAAAGTAGCTGGCGCGCTCCAAATGCGAATAAAAAAGTACTGCTGCGCTAAAAGCTCTAAATCTTTGTGGCTATCGATCAAATAAAAACAGAGAGTGGCAATGGGTTTTTGCAGTAATAAAATACCTAAAGCAAGGCTGCAAGCAATCAACAGGGCGCGCAGTAGTATAGCTTTTAGCTCTACAGGGTTGTTAGCACCAAAAGCTTGTGAGCTAAGACTGGTCGTGCCCATGCGTAAGAACCCGAAACTCCAGAAAAGAAAGCTAAAAATAAGCGTAGCAATGGCAACAGCGGCAAGAAATTGAGCGTTGTCTAAGTGCCCCATGACTGCGGTATCGACAAGACCTAGTAAAGGCGTAGAAATATTAGCAATGATCATGGGCAAGGCTAGTTGCCATACTTGCCGGTGATTAAAAGTCGTGTTTTTCAAAAAATTGACTGCCAGAATATATAGGTAAGTGATGTTTAGATATTTTTATGGAGCCACCAAATGTAGTCTGTATGGTGCTGCGAAATATAAACAAGACAGCGTATTTATTCTTGTGTATTTCGTTATAGTTTTGGGGGCTTATTAAAAAATAAAACTTTAAGTAGGCTGGCGAGAGTGTTAATAAGTTTTCTTCTGCTACGCTCAAAGTTTTTGGACCCACTGTTGCTGTGGTGTTATTGTGTTACTAAGTGCCTGCATAAATCACATTTGGAGTGGAGAATGCACCTCAATCGAGCTTTAGGTCTAATTTACCAGTTATTTTAGAGCTAGAGGTAATGCACTCAAGTCGAGTTTATAAAAAAGTAATTGTTAATACAAGATAAAAAAATTTAAAAAAATGCTTGTCAGAATCAGTTTTCGTTGTATAATAGCTAAATCTTCTGAGGGTTCTTAGCTCAGCTGGTAGAGCACCGCACTTTTAATGCGATTGTCCCGGGTTCGAATCCCGGAGAGCCCACCATAGAAGATGATTTTAGAACAAAGACTTAGAAAGGATTTTAAGTTTCAGTAACTGTGTACTAAACGAGCGACTACAGTGATAACTACAGTAGTTTAGTTTATTTCTCTTTCAAGAGGAAACACAGCATGCTAAATTTCCATATCCGAAAAGTAACACTTCAAAATGGCGATACCCGTTATCGCACCATTATTACCAAATCTGGTAAAAGTACAAAATCAAAAACCTTTAGACGTAAATCCGATGCTAAGACATGGGGAAGTCGTACCGTTTTAGAATATCAAGAAAATGAAGCCAAAGGCATTAAACTTTGCACAATTACATTTAGTCGTTTGGCTGATGAATATATGCACTGGTGGACTGGCAAAGACCATGACCGAGCTAGACTTGTTCTATGGTGGGAAAATCAATTAGGTAAAATTCTTTTATCAGAAATTACTCCCGAACTCCTACGCGAAAAACTCAAACTAAAAAAATCAAAAGCACCTGCCACTTATAATAAGCACCTGGCTGTTGTATCTGCGGTATTAGATTATGCAACACTACAACAGGAAGAAGACGATATTACTGAACAGTATATTGATGATAATCCTTGTAAGCGTGTCCGCTCTCTTAAAGTAAACAATAAACGCGTGCGTTATTTATCTGACGAGGAAAAACCGCGTCTATTGCAATCTGCTAAAACTATTGGCGGTAAATTTTATCTCAAAGTTTTAATGGCATTAACTACCGGCATGCGTAAAGGTGAGCTGGAAAAGCTACGTTGGAATGATATTGATTTTGAACGTGGTTTAGCTTTATTGCATGACACTAAGAATGGTACTTCAAGGCATACACCTATTCCCGACGTTATTATGGGGGAGGTAAAAAAATACCGTGAACTTGGTAATGGGTTGTTGTTTCCTTCTACCGTCAATCCAGATAAACCCTTCGATTATAAAAAATGGTGGGATAATTGCCTTAAAGCCGCAAATATTCAGGATTTTAGATGGCATGACATGAGGCACGACACAGCTAGTACATTGGCGCGTGACGGTAAAACATTAAAGGAAATAGCCGAAGTATTAGGGCATAAATCGTTAGCCAGCACTGACCGCTATACCCATCTATGTACCGAACATAAAAGCCAATTGCTTAATGATACTATGAGTAAAGTAATTAGTTTGTAACTTCAATTGAGTCAGTTTAGGTTTGATAATTGAAAGCAAGGAATCATTGCCCTTGTTAACTGGCTCCTTCAATGTAATGAATGTATATATAATGGAATGTATTTATGGTAACGCCTGCCGGCTATAATAGTTGTGAGCAAATTCAATCATATTTTGCTTTATATCCAGTTCCAGTAGCTGCATTGCTCTGGTGCGGCTCTCCGCCAGAACAAGTAAGTGATCACTTATCGCATGCAAAAGAGACTTTAAGGGGCGTTTTTTTTCTGCCATATATGCCATGCTTAGAGCCAAGATGCAGGGCAATTCATAACGCAATCGATAATGGAGATTTGCCCGTATGCCGTGAAAAAGGTCATGTAGTTGAGGATCATGTTGCGCCAGAAAAAAGGCATGTTAGGCGTGAGGATTTAAAAGCATGGATTGCGAGAGATTTTCCAGCGGATAAACCTACGTTTTTATTTGATAGCATTGAAAGGAATGCTCATTCCGCAATTAATGCACGAGCTTTCCAAACATTACAGGTTGAGCTTGAAGCAAATCGTTCAGAATTAAAAAAGGCAAAAGAATGGGCTCAGAATATAATTAAAGAGCGTGATGAGTTGAAGACAGAGAGAGATGCACTGAAATCTTGCATTGAAAAAATGACTAAAGACTCAAGCACTATAAACCAACGTTCAGAATCCACTTATTTGAACATTATCGGTGCGATGCTAGAGCTTATGCTTTCATCTTCTCTAGCAGGACAAAAGCACTCTATTTTTGTTAATCAATCCGCGATCATTTCTGCGCTTCTGGGTTATCATAGCGACAAACCAGGAATCTCAGATCGCACTTTAGAATCTAAATTTGCTGAAGCGAAAAAAAGCATCTCTACATATTAAAGTACCGCAATTGCGGCAAATCAAACCGCAGTTGCGGTTACATACAATTGATTTAACCCCAAAATAAGCCTCACATTGTTAAACAACCCGTGAGGCTTTTTTATGACTACAACAGCAGTACCTACAAATCCCAGCACCCCATCACTCCGCGAATATATTCCTAAAAATAAATTCGCTTTATCTTCTGATTGCCCAGTTACTGATTCTGAATTTAACTGGCTCTTCAAGCAACGAGAACAAAATGGTTTTGCATTAGCTTTCGTCAAAGTTAGTGCAAGAAGTTTTCTTGTGCATATTCCTTCATTTATTGAATGTCTAAACGCTAAACGAGGTCTATAAAATTGTTCATTATCCGCGCCATGCAAACGGCTACCAATTAGGATAATTGGGCGCAGATAGACGTTATCGCATGTTGTATGCGGATAGTTACCAGCTTTTATAAGGCTTCCCGACAAAAACTACAGTGATTTTACTTGTTGAGGGAATATGAACAGACAAAAAGAAGCCCGCACAGAAACGGGCAACAGAAATAATGCACAACTATATTTTACCACTCCAAAAACAAGGATGGTAACTATGAGTGATGTATTACATCGAGTGGTTTCCGCTATTGAAGCGGTTAATACCAAACCAGCACAGAAATCAGGTAAAGGTTTTCGTTTACAGTGTCCTGCTCATGGCGGTGATGATCGCAATCTTTATATTACCGATGGCGATAACCGGCTATTGATTACCTGCCATTCTCATCACTGCGACCCTAAAGATATTTTAGAGTCTATGGGCCTGTCCATTAAAGACATTTATTACAAACCACTAACGCCGCAAGAAAAAATACAGCAGAAAACAATTATTAATGACCGACAATTAAAAAGTGACTTAGAAATTGAACTGCTTATTTTATTGCAATGGCTCAGTGCCTTTTATAAAAAAATGTTTCCTATTGATAGCGAAGCGGATCGAGCTAGAGTCTTGGTGGCAATGCAGCGCATACAGAAAGTAACAGCATATTATTTAAAGGCAGGTGTGTAATGAACGCGATTAATCGACCTAATGCCATTGATGCTTTGCCTGAAACTAAAATACAGACCATTGCTAATCCTGCTAAACCCGCTAATCAGGAAAAAGTAAAACCAGCAATGCCCCCTGCTAAATACGCTAATCCTGCTAATTTAGAAATAGAACCCTTGCGGCGTAAACCACCGGAAGCAGAACCTTATCCGTTAGCGGCATTAGGTGAAATATTAGGCGCTGCGGCAAAAAGTATTGAGCGCGTTATACAAGCGCCATCAGCATTATGCGGGCAATCTGTTTTAGCAGGTGCGGCTGTTTGTGTTCAAGGAATTACGAATGTAAAGCTGTACGGTGGAATATCGCCACTCTCTGATTTTTTTATTAGTATTGCCGAGTCAGGTGAACGTAAAAGTGCGGTAGATCGCTGGGCAATGGCCGGACACAAAGAGTTTCAGAAACAACTATATGAGCGTCATCAACAAGATTTACAGTCTTATGATATTGACTTAGAAGTTTATGATAAAAACCGTAAGGAACAATCCAAGAACGGGGCTGGCGAAGCACTAAAAGCAGCGTTGAATGAATTAGTGGAACCGCAAAAACCCATACAGCCCATTATCTTCCCTGGTGATCCAACCTTTGAAGGCTTAGTTAAAATGCTGGCAGTGGGTCAACCGAGTGCTGGTATTTTTTCCGATGAAGGCGGCGGTATGCTTGGTGGATCAGCCATGAATGAGCAGAACCGCTTAAAGACAGTAGCCAGTTTGTCGCGTATTTGGGATGGCACGCCTATTGACCGCGTCCGCGCCGGTGATGGTGCGTCTATATTATATGATCGACGTTGTTCCGCGCATTTAATGATGCAGCCGCGTGTTGCTGATTCTTTCCTTAATGATGCCATTAGTTCAGACCAGGGAATTTTATCTCGTTTCTTATGTGTACGACCTGAATCAACTAAAGGCACTCGTATGTATGTTGACGAAGACTTATCGAATAACGCCTCCGTGTCACTCTATAAACAGCGCAGTCTTGAGTTAATGCAGAGCTGGGCGATTGACTCTGACACCGGTGGTGTTGCTTTTAATAAACCACTGGAAATGACTCAAGACGCTAAAGCTATTTGGGTTGCCTTTGGTAATTATGTCGAATCCGAGCAAGCAGAAGAAGGCGCTTATCGTCAAATCAGTGGCTTGGCCAGCAAGGCATCAGAACATGCAGCGCGTTTAGCAGGCATTATTCAGGTCTTTGAAAATCCGACAGCGGCTTATATTGATATTGAATATATGAAGCTTGGCATTGAGTTAATGAATTTTTATCTTATGGAAGCCATTCGTATCAAACAAGCGGCATTAGATAGTGATGAACTAATGGAAGCGGAAAAATTGCTGGAATGGTTCAAAGAAGAAAAAATACAACTCATATATCCGGCTAAGATTTATCAGTTCGGCCCCGCTTCATTACGCAGTAAAAAGAAAGCCAACGATATTATTGCTGTACTGGTTGATCATGGCTATTTAATGAACGAAGAAAAATCGATAGCAGTAGATGGCAAAGTCAGAAAAAAACTATGGCGCATTAAGGCCTACTCAGTTAATGAGGTGCTCTAATGAAGGCCGCAGCAAAGTTTGATATTACCCACTACCTTGCTACGCATTCAGCTCAGGAAAAAACGGAGATTAGCAACTTAGCAGGATTAGCAGTAGGGTTCAAAGAAAATAAATTAGATGAAATTAGCAGATTTAGCAAGCCACAATGATGAAAGCAAAAACTTATCTGACCAAGAAGTTATTCAGTTATTAAGTCAGGCTACGTATAAAACTGGTCTATCAGCACAGCAGTTTTGGCGCTTCTGCGATGTGGGTGATATTGCTGATATTTACGCTGATCAGTATTCGTTAGAGCAGTTAAGCGCCTATGCTAAATCATGGGCACGTTACCCTGAAACCATTCCAGAAAGAAATACTCAGGCTTTCCCTACACTTGAACCTAAATTAGTATCCTGCAAACAATGTCAGCACTTCATTCCTGACCAAGTAGGCGATGGCACGGGAATTGGACAATGCACGATCACTGCCCCGGATAGTACAAAACGCTCACTATGGCTTAATACTGAAGTCATTTGCAATCAATATAAGCCAACAGCATAAGAGATAACAATGAATAATTCAGCCGCGCAAATCAATGCAAATCAAAATAACGCCCAGAAATCTACAGGGCCGGTAACGGAAGCTGGCAAGCAAAATGTCGCTAATAATGCCCTAAAACATGGCTTATTTTCCAAGCAACTCATTTTAAAAACGGAAAGTGATGCTGAATACCAATTATTGCTTGATGGCTTGCGGAGCGAATTGAAGCCCGTCGGTACATTAGAGCAATCATTAGTTGAACGTATCTCTGTTAGCTTATGGCGGCAAAGGCGATTAGTGAGTGCAGAAACCGCACAAATTAACCTTAACCAAAAGGAATCCAGCCTTATCAATATGATCAACAATGAATTAAATTTTAACCATACTGGTAATGAGATAAAAACAGAGGATTTAATTGAGTACGATCAAAAGCAATTCACAAAATATAAAGCTATTGCAGAAGAATATTATCAGTTAGATGATGAGATGGAACTAAACAGCTTAAAGGAAATACAAAAGTGTACCCCCCTTATTTATCAACAACTGGCTGAAGAGGCAGAAGCTGAAGAGGAAAGTGTCGAGGAGTATCTTAAAAACTTTGAAAGTTTAAGCGAATGGGTAGAAGACTTAATAAGTTTTTATCACTCTCAAATAAAAATAGCTCAACAGCGCCCCTTAGTGTTGGATATAGCTCGGTCGGTTCAAGATAAGCAGTCAATACTACAAGGTAAGTTGCGTGACTCATTAGCCAAATATCAAGTGATGCTAGATAACGAACTGTATAAAGCGATTAAAACGCTTAGAGAAACGCAAGCCTGGCGATTGGAAACGCTGGAATCTATTGCCGAAGAAAATGGCTTTGTTTTGGAAAATAAGCCATAAATAAAATGTGAGTTGCGCTTGCAGCAATGTTGCGCAACTAAATTTTACTAATGATTTCGGAAAAAAATAGAGGGGAACAAATGGGCGGGTATGGCAGTGGCAGAAAAACTGAAATAAAAACGACAGAGGATACTTTATCAATTGATATTCGACGTTGGCAGCGTGATGGTTTTTTAGTTAATGGGACAAGCTTTACTTGTAAGTGGTCCAAGCGAGGCAAAGTGATAGGAAGCATTAGTGTAAAAATAGAACCTGAACTAGCAAAAATAAGTTACTACAGTGCGCCAAAAGATAAACAAACTTATCCGATTAAATTACAAACAACGCATTGTCATTATGGAGGTGAACGCTACTGGTTTACTTGCCCTACAAGCGGCTGCAACAAGCGTGCTGCACTATTATATTTAAACAATCATTACTTTGCTTGTCGGCACTGCCATAAGCTCGCCTACCCCAGCCAAAGGGAACCCGATTGGGATAGAGCAGCAAGGCAGGTGGATAAACTTAGAGAGAAGTTAGAGTGGGAACCTGGTTTTCTTAATGGAAATGGTGAAAAACCTAAGGGTATGCACTGGGCAACTCTTGACAGATTACAGGCTAAGCATAATTTTTATGCCAATTTATCACTTATAAAAATTACTGATTACTTGTAAATAGGGTTCAGCTTGCTAATTTATGTTCAAAGACCGGCAATAGACTCTATAATTAGCATATAAAAAAAATTAAATAACTAAATATTTCATGGAAACTCTACAAATCTCTCCAAGAATTCTAAACTGGGCTGCGAATAAAAGCGGCTTGAGCTTGGATGCGCTTGTTGATTTGCTGGATAAACCTAAAAAACATGATGACCTGATAGCCGGGAAATTTTCCATTACAGATGCCGAAAAATTTGCCAAAAAAGCTCATATTCCTTTTGGCTACTTATTTCTTGAGCAACCCCCAGATACTGAACAATCTACTTTCCCTGACCTTAGACAAGTTCCAGGCCATGTACCATTAAGTTCTGATTTCTTTGCCGTGCTTGATGACGTGCTTCGTAAGCGGGATTGGTATCTTGAATACCTGCAGGAACAAGGTGCTGAAAAACTGGGTTTTGTCGGCAAATACCCCTTTAGTATTCAACTAGAGGTAGAAGCCATTGCGACTGATATAGTAGCAACCTTAGATTTAACCGAGCAGGAGAGGAAGCAATGCAAAGATTATAAAGCCTTTTTTTCCTTGCTCAGCATAAAGGCGGAAAGCATAGGTATTCTGGTTTTTAAAAATAGCATTGTACAAAGTAATACTAGAAGAAGTTTATCTGTCAGTGAATTTCGGGGTTTTGCTATTGCTGATCCTTTAGCACCGCTGATTTTTATTAATGGTAAAGACAGTGAGGCTGCCTGGATATTTACCTTGGCGCATGAAATTGCCCATATCTGGTTAGGTGAAAGCGGTGTGTCTGATATACCTGCACAAAAGCAGCCTGACAATAATAAAGTAGAAGTTTTGTGTAACCGTATAGCGGCTGAAATACTCACCCCTCGTAAACAGTTTTTAAAAGCCTGGGCTGAAACCGAGATACCAGGTTTTGCGCAACTGAGTAAATATTTTAATGTCAGTCAATTAGTGATTGCCCGTCGTGCATTTGATTTAGGAAAAATTAACTGGCAAACATACCAGGATATTGCCGAAAAGAGCAAAATACGCAAGACTGCTGGTAGTGGTGGCGACCCTTATAGGACTTATCCTATCAGAAACAGTAAGCGTTTTACTAAAGCAATTGTGACCCAGGCTATGAGCGGTCATACCATGCTACGAGAAGCCGCTAGTTTATTAAATGTTAAACCGGATACCGTGATGGAACTCAGCAAACGTTTAAATTTACGATGATTGAAAATACCCACTACCTGATTGATGCAAACGTTTTTATTCAAGCAAAAAACTTTCATTACCGTTTTGATTTTTGTGCGGCATTTTGGCAATGGCTACAAGAAGGTAATCAGGCTGATGTCATTTACAGTATCGACAAAGTACGCAAAGAATTGAAAAATGGTAAAGCTGAGGATAAAGCGCGGCTTTGGGCTGAAGCTATGCCAGATGATTTTTTCCTTGATGATGTTAAAGACCCACAAGTAATGCAAGCATACAGTCAGCTAATGCAATGGGCGGTGACAAGTACGCACTACAAACAGCAAGCCAAAGATGAATTTGCCCGTTTTGAAGTCGCTGACGCTTTTTTAATCGCCACGGCCAAAGCGTATGATTACACTCTTGTTACCCATGAACTCAGTAATCCACAATCCAAAAAGCGTATTTTAATACCGGATGCGGCTAATGCCATGCAAGTTGATAGTATTCAGATATACGACTTGCTTAGCAGACATGCCAAAGACAACTTTACTTTTAGCTTATAAACGACAAATGCCAAGGAAGATGGTGTCAGGTAAAGAAGGTACTGCCTACCAGCGCCAGGTAAACAAGAAAACGCTGCAATTTTCTGAAAAATACTAAGTTTTAAGGACAAATCATGAGTATGAATGAACAAGAAACCCGTTTTTACCTAATAGATCCGGTATTACGGGATAAGGGATATAACGACCTATCAAAACTCACTCTGGAAACTCCCGCACCCGTTGAACCTGTTGGAAATAAAGGACGCAGGAGCAAAGGCTCAGGGCGAACTGATTACCTATTATGTGTACAGGCCGAGAATATGTCTAAAGCACTACCGGTAGGTGTATTGGAAGCTAAAAAAGAATCAGCAGACCCGCTAAAAGGCATGCAGCAAGCAAACAGCGTTTATTCCGGGTGAAGTCTGTCAGTTTGATTGGAGTCAGGAAACGGTTGATATCGGTGGCAATGAGCTTAAGATTAAGGTCGCGCATTTTCGTTTAGCCTATAGCCGAAAAATGTTTGTGGTGGCTTATCCCTGTGAAACGCTGGAAATGCTACTGGATGCCCATAACAAAGCGTTTGCTTTTTATGGGGGTGTTCCTTTACAAATGGTCTACGACAACCTGAAAACGGTGGTTGATACGGTACTTTCCGGAAAAGAGCGAAAGTTTAACCGCCGATTTATGGCGTTAGCCAATCGTTATCTTTTTGAACCTATCGCTTGTACACCCGCAGCGGGTTGGGAAAAAGGCCAAGTTGAAAATCAAGTAGGTAATATCAGAGAGTGGTTATTCACCCCGCGTGCTAAATTTGATAGCTTTACTGATTTAAATGATTGGTTAGCGCTACGCTGTGAAGAGCTGAGTCACCGAAAACATCCAACACTACCTTCTCAAACGACTGCGGACTGTTTTTTGCAAGAACAGCCGCTATTGCGTCATATATCAACGCCCTTTGCCGGCTATATAGAGCACTTATTAAAAGTGAGTTCGACGTGTCTCATCAGGCATGACCGTGTTTTATACAGTGTGCCGGCACAATGGGTAGGGAAGATAGTGTCAGTTAGAGTCAGCGCTTATTCAATCCGCATTGTTGCAGAAAGTAAGCTCATTGCTGAACATCAGCGGTGCTTTAAGCGCGATCAAATTATTTGTAACCCGTGGCATTACCTTTCAGTGTTAGAAAAGAAACCAGGGGCTTTACGCCATGGTATTCCCTTTCAAAATTGGGATTTACCGAGTGCTATTCAAGACGTTAGAAAACAACTACTTAAACAAGAAAAAGGCGATAAAGCGTTTGTTGATTGTCTATTACTGGCCAAAGAAGTAGGGCTTGATGCCTTTGAAACGGCCTGTGAGCTTACCTTAGAAGAAGGTGTTGTTACCGGCAGTATTATTCTTAATGAGATGCGACGACTCACCGAAGAAAGTGCTCCAAAAGAAATGAATGCAGGCGAACACTTGGCGCTAAGCGTCGAACCAACAGCGGATACCCAGTGCTATGACCATTTATTGGGGGTACATAATGTCCATTGATTTACTGACTCAACTTAATGACTTACGACTCTATGGAATGGCAGAAAAATGGGCTGAAATAAAAGCCGAAGCCCCGCAAAGAAAAAAAGAGTTATCGCCCGAGTTACTCCTAAATCAGCTGATCAAGGCAGAAACAACCGATCGCCAAGTGCGCAGCCTGCGCTACCAACTAAAAGTCGCCAAGTTTCCTATCCATCGTGATTTAGTTGATTTTAAGTGGAATGAAACACCGCTTTCAAAAGCCCATATAGAACCACTCATCACTGCAAAATTTATGGACGATGCCCACAACCTCATTCTTGTAGGTGGCACAGGTACAGGAAAAACACACCTTGCTACCGCACTCGGCGTAGCCGCTATTCATCATGAAAAACGTATCCGATTTTTTAATGCTGTTGACCTAGTGAACTTACTTGAACTCGAAAAACAACAGGATAAAACAGGCACACTCGCAAGAAAATTAATCCAAATGGATGCGGTTATCCTAGATGAACTCGGCTATCTTCCTTTCTCTAAGTCAGGTGGCGCATTACTGTTTCATCTCATCAGTCAGCTTTATGAACGTACCTCACTCATTATCACCACCAACCTAAAGTTCAGTGAGTGGGTGCAAGTGTTTGGCGATGCCAAGATGACAGCTGCTCTATTAGATCGAATTACACACCACTGTGACATCATCGAAACAGGCAATGAATCTTATCGATTTAAGCACCGAAAATCAGGCTTAAAAACAGAATAACCTACTAAACCATGTGGAAACTTTTGGGCGCTGACAGGTGGAAAGTTTTCAACGCTGATTGACATAAATGGAGAGCCGTATGCGCTGTAAGGTGCACGTATGGTTCGGGGAGGAGAAGCAGGGAAATAGTTCGACTACGTCCTGCTTCTTACTCTACTCACTTTGTGTCAATGCCTTATAAATAGCTTTCTGGCGCAGAAAACCAAAACCTGGGCTACTGCATCATTCGGGTCGGGGTAGCCAATATGCAAGTAAAGAGTATCGTAACCATATTCATATTATGAATGTTGAGCAAAGCATGAACCGGAAAGGTAATTGCTGGGATACTGTCCGACAGAGCGGTTTTTTTCGTAGCCTCAAGAGCGAGCAACTCAATTACGAATTGTCAGAACAAAAGAAGCAGCTAAGTTAAAGTGTTATTGATGTGTAGCTTTTTATAACGGTAAGCGGACGCATTCTAAATTAGGCTATAAATCGCCTTTAGAGGTTGAGCGTGAGTTCCATCAGAAATAGGTCTAAGAAAGTGTCCTGTTTTACTTGACCAGTACAGCTTTAGAAGAATAGTTTTTCCTGTAGTATAGGCGTACTCAGACTTTTGATATATTTGCGACAAAACCCAATAGAACTCTTTACCATGCTAATAAATTTATGACAGTCGTTATTCTCAGTTTATCAACAACTTTACAATTTATAGCTGCATTTCTCTCTATCCGACTCATTTTTGTAACCGGAAAATGGAAGGCTTGGGCTCTTATTGCAGCAGCAATGACATTAATGGGAGTAAGGCGCACAATAACCCTCTATCATGTATTTATTGATGGTATTGGCCATTTTAGTAACCTAACTACTGAGCTTGTAGCCTTAATAATAAGCATCTTAATGTTAATAGGAGTTTGGTTAATTGGTCCTATTTTTAAACAAATTCAAACAACTAATAAAAAACTGGCGTTAAGTGAGAGGCGGTGGCGATTATCAGTTAATGGTGGAGGTATTGCTTCATGGGAATACAATTTTCAAACCCGAGATAATCTTGTATCAAAGCAAATGATAGATTTGCTTGGAGTTTCAGAATTAGTTCCACATGAGGGGTTTTACCATTTTAATGACTGGGCTGAACGAATGCACCCTAATAGCATACCTAAAACCATGGAAGCTTTTAATGCCGTATTAGAAGGAAAAACAAGTAAATACAGTGTTGAACAACAAGTTCGTCGTGAAGATGGCAGTTATATTTGGGTACTTAGTCGAGGCATGTTGGTCAGTCGGTCAACTGATGGTAGTCCTCTACTCATGATTGGCACATCCGAGGATATTTCTGAGCGAAAACTCTCAGAAGAGTTGTTGCAGAAAAATGAAGAAAAATATAGAAACCTTTTCGAAAGTGCTGAGGTTTCCATCTGGAATGAGGACTTGTCGGAAGTTATCAATGTTTTGGATCAATTACGCAAAAATGGGGTAACGGACCTACAGCAATACCTTAAAGACACGCCTTCTATCATAATAGATATTGCTGCCAAGGTTCATGTGTTCCAAGTTAATGCAGCGACACTGAAATTATTTGGTGCCAAAGACAAAGGTGATTTCCTCTATCAGATACACAAAACCTTTGGGCCGAATGCCATAGAGGTTTTTATTAGTGAGCTTTGTGCCATATGGAATGGAGAAACAAGTTTTCGTTCTGAAGTTGAACTTAAACGCCTTGATGGCAGTATTTTTTCAGCCATTATTTCCTTCAAAATCCCTGATAACGCTGAAAGCTTTAAGAGTCTCCCCGTTAGTATTATCGACATAACGGATAGAAAAATTATCGAAGAAAAACTTAAGCTTTCTGCAAAGGTGTTTAATGAGTTGAATGAAGGAATTTCCATTACGAACACCCAAGGAATTATTATTGATGTAAACCCTGCCTTTTGTGAGATTACAGGGTATTGCCGTGACGAAATAATAGGACAAAACTCTAGTAAACTGAACTCCGGTAAACAAAGCCCTGCTTTTTACACTAAAATGTGGAAAACACTCAATAAGCAGGGATATTGGCAGGGCGAGGTATGGAACCGAAAGAAAAGTGGTGAGCTTTATGCAGAATTATTATCAATATCTCCCATATTCGATGACGATAAAAATATTTCACATTATGTTGGTATTGCGTATTCTTACGATCATGAACACCCATTCTTATCATCGTGAACACCTACTTTATTCACGCATTGGGTTGAGTGTATTTT
>Ga0209826_1001907_pt1 | contig 14114 bp, 11 predicted proteins | sample GOMGulsemesocosm_5_FD_184637 | JGI IMG/M metagenome (GOLD analysis project Ga0209826, IMG submission 184637) | Methane-oxidizing microbial communities from mesocosms in the Gulf of Mexico - GOM15C Gulf of Mexico (SPAdes) (version 2) | ecosystem: Environmental > Aquatic > Marine > Cold seeps... | reverse complement strand
AACCTCCAATGTTTTCATAGTTAAGATACGTAAACTTTCATCTCCCCTTCGATTACGCAAAATCATTTTTAGATCTGATTTAGTATCACCAAAGCCAACATCTCTTCGGTCAACCTCTTGAACAATATGTAGACCTTGCACTTCTGGCGTTATAGCAAATGCCTGCCCACATAAGAGTGTTAAAAATACTGACAATATAAATTTCTTCATTTTTCATCCAAACAAATTAATAAACAACCACTGAAGGAAGTTGATGGGTTAGCTCCTTATCTTTCGGTGTAATCATCTTAATCACCATACCATCTACTTTAAGTTTTATGCATGCCAAATCACCTTTTAATTATAAAAGCCATTCCTATTACACCATGTAGTACTATATATCTACGAGCTAATTCTAACATAGCATTCCACACCCACAATAAACAGCCCTGACCTCTTATTATTCAATAAACCCCCAAAACTTTTAATAAAAAGAGCTATCTATAAGACAGCAAGTTATCTATCAACTAGCAAAACTCAGATTACACGTTATAATATCTTCGTATCCTTACTCATAATCTCCTCAGTCGATACTCACCAAGGAATTCAAATGCTCCATAAAAACCATACCCTTAAAGCTGTATATATTATTCTAATATTTTCGTTCTGCTCAACTGCCAATAGCTATACTTACCCCTCCTCTGAAAAACAAAATACAATACTTACTAACTCGCAATTAATCGATAACCCTTCATATTTTGACTTTTCTCCACAAGCAGAAAGTATCTACAAAAAATCAATATACCAGGCAATCTTTAGGCTAATTAAAAATAATAAAATTGATGAAGCAGAAAGTAGAGTTTCCAACTTACTAAAAAACAGTACACCAGAAGCAGAAATATTTAATCTAAAAGCCTTAATAGCCATTTCCAAAAAAGATATAAAACTAGCTATTACAAATTATAAAAAAGCAATTGAGCTAAATCCAGAAGATCTGCTAGCCCATACAGCCTTAGCAAACGTCTTTTTCGATAGTAAAAAAATAACTGAAGCAAGCAACTATGCCAACAAAGCCCTTACTATTAATAAAAAGTCAACTATACCCTACAAGATCCTATCCAAGATCGCAGAAAACCAAGACAAGCTACAGGAAGCAAAAAATATATTATTAACCGGTCAAAAAAACGTTAGAGGAGAAGCCACCTTAGAAATAGAGATTGCAACAAGCCTTGGAGATCTATACATATCAGAAAAGCAACCACAAAAAGTTTTAACAATTGCTCAAGATATTGCCAATCGCTATCCTTCTAACAACGCAACTCTTGATTTCTTAGTTAGAGCACAACTTGCTAATAAACAAACTAAGCAGGCAGAACAAACACTACGCCAACTTATTAAGCAAGATACCTCAGATAGCAAGCACCGACTCGTTCTTATAAGCCTCCTTATAAACAGCAAAAAAAATGAAGAAGAAATACTGCCCTTATTAAATGAGGTATCTTTAATTGATCCTAATAATATACAAACTCTGATCACAACAGCAGCACTCTTAACTAAATTAAAACATTACCCAGAAGCGTTAAAAACAGCTGATGAAATTAAAAGACTTTCACCTAATACTGGAATAGCAGATCAGATAAAAGGAAAAATATATATAGATGAGAAAAAATATAATCAAGCTTTATCTTTATATAGAAAAATTTATAGAACACAGCCTACAAAAAAAACACTTTTCAAGATCATTGATATTTTAATGATTCAAAATAAACACCAGGAAGCTATTTCCTTACTAGATAAAGAACTTAATAAAGATAATAACAACGTCGCCGCCCACTACAAATTAGCCACCATTTATCAGCAACAACAAAATCTAGATAAATCTGAAAATCATTATAAAAAAGTAATTGACGCCCTCCCTAACAATACATTAGCTTTAAACAATTTAGCCTGGTTATATTATGAACACAATCTCCCTGAAGCAATTTCACTTGCAAAAAAAGCTTACGAATTAGACCCAAAATCTGCAAATATTATTGATACTTATGGTTCTATTCTGATTAAACAGAAAAAATTTAACCAAGGAATTGAGATTTTACAAAAAGGCGTCAAATTAGCTCCTAAAAATTATAATATTCAATACCACCTAGCCCAAGCATATTCAAAAAGTAACCAGAACAAATTAGCACTTGAAATACTGAATCGAATATTAAAAAACGAACATAATTTTACAGAAAAAAAACTGGCTCAACTCCTGTTTAATAAATTATCTTCAAACCAAACATTAATTCACTAAAAGTCGCTCAGCAGTAAAAACAATATACCACTCCGCGATGCTAAAGCCCTCCATTGGAATTGCATAGTTTTAAACCATGCAATTTATAACAATAAAGAATACATTCTAGGTGCCCTTAAAGTTCGTATTGAATGTATTCTTTATTCTAAAATATTAATAAATTGAAAAACCAAATCATTTTATTCAACTACACTCTATAGGATATAGACCAAATCATTAGGACTCTAACTTATGACTACCAGCCCCGCAGACAAAAAAGCCGACATTAATCAATGTATCCGCAAACTTAATAAAATACACACACAGAGACTTGGCTCAATAGGCCCTTTTATAGGTATGTTGTTAATTTTATTATTTGCCTGCGCCTTACTCCCCCTATATTTATTCCTTGTTTTTTTTAATAAAGTCTATTTCTGGATAAGAAAACAAAAAAACATAGACCCTAAACCTTATTTTAACTATGACAGACATAAAATAGCGCATTTACGATTTGCCGATAGAGTGTGGTGTGAATATTGTGAATGGGCTAACGGTTCATTACAATGGGCTTTAGCCATAACCAATGAGATAGAACGCAGATATTGCCCTATTAAAAACAAATGCGATCCTCATTGTGAGAAAGCTAAAAGTTGGCGAAATGATTTTTTAAATTACCAACATAATACCGAAGAGATTGAGCATTATTATCAAGATCGTTACTTACAAGAATCAGATCTCGACGACTAACAAAGAATATATTGGAGACTATTTATGACACAATTTAATTACGATCTTGCTTTTTCAAGAAACAATGGCATTACCACAGAAGAAGAACAGAATCGTTTAAAAAATGCCACATTTGCCATTGCAGGAATGGGAGGTGTCGGTGGTGATTATCTCATCACTTTATTACGTGCAGGCGTAGGAAATGTAAAGATTTCAGATTTTGATGAATTTGAAATGGGTAATTTTAATCGACAATACGGTGCAACTATATCAACCATTAATCGTAATAAAATGGATGTAATGCACGAACTCGCCTTAGATATTAATCCAGAAGCCAATATTCAAACCTATGGCAACGGAATCAGTGAAGAAAATGTTGATGACTTTCTTAACGATGTTGATGTTTTTGTAGATGCTGTTGAGTTTTTTGAAATTAATGTACATCGTACCATTATTAACGCCTGTAGAGATAAAGGTATACCTGCCGTATTTGGCGTCCCAATGGGGTTTGGGGTAGGCGCATTAGTTTTCACACCTGAAGGCATGTCTTTTGATGACTATTTTGATATTGACTATCAAGCTCCTCTAGGCTTACAAGCATTAAAAATGGCACTAGGCGCAGCACCAGCTGGCTTTCACCTTAAATACATCCAACCCGCCGCATTTGATTTAGATACTAGAAAGGCGCCTAGCATAGCGAGTGGTTGCAAATTAGCAACCGGCATTATTATCACTAAAGCATTACTAGCTTTCCTTCACCCTAATGAATTGAAACCACTCCCTCACTATACTTGTTACGATGCAAGGTTAAATCAATTAAAAAAAGGATATTTATGGAAAGGAAACCGCAATCCATTACAACTTTTAAAGTTTTTTATTGCGAGAAAACGCTTGGGAATATAGCAACCATTTTTTGTTTTTTAATATTCCCAACAAATATGGCACTCCCTCCTATACTATAAAAGCCTCCACACTTAAAACTTGTTCAAACAATTTCAACATCTTTCCCCTCCTTTCACCTAAAAATAAGAATAAGGGGAAAGTAACAAACTTTTTGAACATTTCTAACAATCCAACTAAAGATGTCAGGTTTTTTTACAAGCTTAAATAAAAACATACTCTGTACACCTCACGGCCTTGACAACTTTCGGTAAAACAAACAATAAAACCCTGTCAAATAAAAATAGAAACCATTTTTTACAGTTTCTATTGCTAAACAAACTAAAAGTGTCAGCTCTTTTTACACAATCAAACCAATATAAAAATCACACCCCCTGCAATCTCAGTAAAATCAAGTAACAATAGACGTTGGCATGATAGGTGCTATTTCTTTTGTGTAACCAAATTTACTAATCAATTTTTATCTTTAGGAGATAAACAATGAACGCTACATTTATTAAAAAAATAGCAAGTATTGCACTACTTGCTACAGCCATCTTCGTCTCACCCACGAGTAGTGCGGGTGCCATAATTAACGGATCATTTGTTGATGGTGTAAATACAATTCAAGATTCAGATGCTGAACGAATATTAAGAAGTGACGGCCAGGGCGGATATGATGTCCTCATAACCGGTGATTTTCAAAAAGGCGATATTTTTCAGTCAATATTAAGGTTTGATACCGTAAACAGTGACGCAATTAACGGATCTGTTGGTACCCTTGACTATGGTCTTTGGGCGTATTCTGAAATAAAAATTGACACAATTGTTGATAACTTAGATGCTAATGGTAATTCAACTGGCGCTAAAGATGTTACCTTTGTTGCAGCCAACAACCTATCAAACACAGGTGTTATGGTAGAACTTTATGAAGCCACATCTGGTACAAATTTTCTTTTAGCTAGTGCTGATTCTGCAATTGCAGACATAAGAACCTTAGATTTAATTGGTACATATGGCCTTAGTGATACAGATGATTTTTGGACAGCAACGATCGCACCTTCTGTAGATTCATTACACCAAATACATGGTGCTGGTCAATTTTCTGCTGGAGTATTTGGATTATCAGTTTTATCAAATGAAGGCGGCTTACCTATAGAAACGAATGGCATACAATCTGGGGCAACAGGTACATTCCACGACGTTGTTGGTGATGTTAGTATTTACCCAAAAGAAAAAAAAGTAAACGGAGACTGGATCGTTTCATCTAATACAAACATTAGCTTCAACAAAGTTCCAGAGCCTAGCTCACTAGCTTTACTAGGTATGACAGCATTACTAGGTGGTTTAACAACACGTCGTCGTAAAGCATAACTGTCAATATTTTTTACAAGATGTAAAAATAAAAAGCCCCATTTCTTAATGGGGCTTTTTTATGCCTACAGTTTTTTATTTAATCAATAAAAAAAGACTCTATTAATCTACGATATGCCTTCTTAGCTGGTTTTTTGGAATAGCCCAACCTAAAGAACATAATCATTTGATCGCTTTCTTTATCAAACCCGTAAGTGTTCTTTAAAACTTTTTCTTCTAGCTCTTTAAGCGTGTTTAATTGACCCTCATCAAAACCCTCCCCAGCTACAAGATGCAAGCGAGCTAAAAATAGAGGTAAAGCCCCTAAAGGCTGCACACTCAAACCGAGCTTGTTGGCCTGCAACCAAAAACGTTGCATTACTCGCCCTGATCTAACATAATCTGCTTCTCCTTTATGCACTATTGCTACGATATGGGATGCTGAAGTCATCGGCAACCAAGTGCCCCGAAAAGCCATAACATGCTGTAACCCAACATAATTAAATAATACGGTTAACTTCCAAGGTTTGAGCCATTGTAGAATAGGAATCATAAAAGACTCTACCCCCAATGTAGCCGCCGCCAACCCATCACGCGTTTTTTCTGCAGCCTTACCAAACCGTAAAACTTTATAAAAGTCATTATGTATTTGTTGATGAATAAAGCGAATGGTATCAGTTGCTGTAATTACTTTAACAATCGTTTTTTTAGCTTTAGCTGATTGATAAACATGTAAAAAATGATCGTCAGACATAAGCCCTTCTTCGAGCTTTTTTATCTCTGCATCAGGAATTATTTTATTAAATTTAAACAGGTCTCTATTAGTATGGCGGTTAAAAATATCCCCTTTAACTAAACCCACTTTATCTGTTGCACCAGCTACTGTAAATGCTATTTTAGCAAATCGCCCCATACCCTTAAGCGCCGCACTTGATTTATTAAAATACTCTATATGCATCTTCAAACCCAATGCATTTGCCAACATCTCAACATTTTCTATCAAGGCTCCACAGCTAATTTTCGAAGCCACTTGGTTAACATCAAAGAATAGCCCCATATTATTAGAGTCTAACCATAACTCAAACCCATCATCCAACAATTTAAATTTCCACGGTTGCCCATTATCAGCTGATGGCGCTTGAATACCCGCCTCTATCAAACTAATAATATGGTCTTTAGAAATATTACCCATCCTCTTTCCCCTTCTTTAAATATTTTGAAAAATACAAACATCATCCTACATCTAGCTTAGGATTTAAAATACAAATTTTAGCAGTGATTAATTTTAACCTTGCTATACTTTGATAATTAGGTCAAATAAACTAAGGAAAATCAATGAATAGAGTTTTAGTTATTGGAGCCAGCGGCCAATTAGGCTCTATTATACTTAAGCAGTTACTTGAACAATCGTTCCATTGTGTGGTTTTTCTAAGAAAGTCCTCCCTCTTTACCCCTCCCAACTCTAACTTAATAGAAATAGTTAATGGTGATTTAGCTGATTTTCCCAGTGTTCTTAAAGCCTGTCATGGCATTAATCAAGTAATAACAACTGCTAGCTCAATTATACCTAGACAAGGCGATATTTTTGGTAAGGAAGAGATTAAAAACCACCAAAACCTGATAAAAGCTTGTCAATATCATAAAATTGAACATTTAATTTATATCTCTGCATTTTCTTCCCCTCACATTTTATCCGTCCCTGAGTTTCAAGTTAAACGACAAATAGAAGAAATAATTGTCAGTTCAGCCATCCCTTATACTATTTTTAGATGTGCTGCATTTATGGATATTTATTTCTCTGTAATGGGGAGTAAAAGTGTTTTAAATGGCGTATTACATCCCACATTGCTACGTGGGTTTTGGCTAACAAAACTCTACTCCAAGCTAACGACAGGACTTATAGAGAACCATGGAATTGCTTTAATCCCTGGCAGAGGTGATACCAAGCACCCATTTATATGTATTAACGATGTTGCAACTTATATGGTTAAAGCGTTATCAATACCAGCAGCTAAAAATAGCACCATCGAACTAGGGGGCGATAAAGCAATATCTTGGAATACTGTTATAGATATTTACGCCGACCTGCTTGACAAAAAAATAACAAGAATCAAAATACCTAGTTTTGTATTTAGGTCTATTAGAATAGTTTTAAAGCCGTTGTCTCCTGCTGGAGAAAACCTTATGAGTGTTTTGTTTTTATTGAGTTCATATAATGTCAAAACAGACATGTCCTCTCGTAATAAAGAATTCGGCCTCCACTTAACAGATACCCGTCAATTTCTTATAGAAAAATTAGGCAGAAAAAACTCGTCAGACAAAAATTAAGGATCTTATCCATGCAAGATAATCTATTTATTTCTAAATCAGCTAAATTTGTAACATTTCACCCTTGGCGAGTTCTTTTAATAACCGCCTTACTTGTATCAGGAATGACTGTAGGTATTGTAGATATCACATTTAAAAGTGATTACTTGCAATATTTCAGCAAAGACAACCCCCAATTATTAGATTTTAATGCCATTCAAGATGAATATAATAAAAGCGACAATATCGTATTCATTATTGAACCGCTGTCTAAAAACATTTTTGAGCCAACCATTCTACAAGCGATAGAGTCATTGACCGAGAAATCTTGGCAAATACCCTATTCTAGTCGTGTTGATTCTATCACTAATTTTCAACATACAACCTCAACTGATGACGACCTTTTTGTTTCTAGTCTTGTTCCAGATGCGACACAATTAACACAAGCAGAAATATCATCTATTAAAAAAGTAGCCCTTAATGAGCCACTGCTGGCGAATAGACTCATATCAAAAACAGGCCATGTTTCTTCAATCAATGTTACTGTTCAATTACCGGGTAAGAGTACAAGTGAGAATATTGAAGCCGTTACTAAAGCAAGAATACTGGCAAAAGAAATAGAACAAAATTTTTCAGGTATAAAAATTTATATTAGTGGCATGGTTATGATGGAAAATGCATTTACGGAGGCAACCATTAACGATGCTACCCATTTAATGCCAATAATGTATGGCATCGTTATTTTAATGTTAGTCATTTTTTTACGTTCTATTACAGCAACAATAAGTATCATTTTACTTATTATTATTTCATCGGCTTCCGCACTAGGTGTTGCCGGCTGGGTTGGCTGGTCACTCAACCCAACATCTGCTATTGCACCAATGATAATACTAACCTTGGTCATTGCAGACTGCATACATATTTTAATTACGATGCTACACAATATGCAAGATGGGTTATCAAAAAAAAGTGCTATTCAAGAAAGTCTACGTGTTAATTTTCAGCCCATCGTATTAACAAGCCTTACAACTGCTATTGGCTTTTTAACAATGAATTTTAGCGATTCACCACCTTTTAGAGAATTAGGAAATATTGTAGCTTCAGGAGCTGTTATCGCTATGATTCTATCCTTGTTTTTTCTACCTGCTCTCATAAGTTTATTACCAATTAAAGTAAAAATTAAAAAAAAGCACAGCAACCAAATAATGGGGGTTTTTGCTTCTTTTGTTATTAAATACCATAAACAATTGTTCATTTTTAATACTTTACTCGCCATCGTTTTTATAAGTTGTTTACCTCTTAATCAACTTAACGATGAATTTGTTAAATATTTTGATGAAACCATGGAATTCCGGCAATCCACTGACTTTCTCAATGAAAACCTAGGTGGACTTTATACAATTGAATATAGTATTCATGCAGGAGAGGAAGGTAGTATCAATGATCCTATCTTTTTAACACAAATTGATGCCTTTACATTCTGGCTCAAAAATCAACCTGAAGTCACACATGTTAACAGCATCACAGATACTTATAAGCGATTAAATAAAAACATGCATGGCGATGATAACGCTTGGTATAAACTGCCTGAAAGACGTGATATTGCAGCGCAATATTTATTAATGTATGAAATGTCTCTACCTTACGGCCTTGATTTGAATGGTCAAATTAATATGGCAAAATCAGGGGTAAGAATTACCGTAACTTTACAAAACATGAGCTCAAACCAAGTATTAAGCTTGGAAGAAAAGTTTAATACTTGGCTAGAAAATACCTACCCCAACTTGCATTTTGAAAATTCCAGCACTGTATTGATGTTTGCTCATATAGGAAAACGAAATATTATCCAAATGATCACAGGAACTTTAACCGCCCTGCTTCTTATTTCTTTCATACTAATTTTTGCCTTTAAATCACTTAAACTAGGGTTTATAAGCCTGATTCCTAACCTTGTTCCTGCTGGAATTGCCTTTGGATTTTGGGGGGTTTTTAATGGCAATATCGACCTAGCTCTATCAGTCATTATGGGAATAACCCTAGGTATTGTTGTTGACGACACTATCCACTTTATTAGTAAATATCGTCGCGCTAAAGTTGAGATGGGCTTAGATGAAACCCAAGCTGTCCAATATGCATTTTCAACAGTAGGCATGGCTTTATGCACAACTTCAGCAGTACTAATCTCTGGCTTTATTGTGTTAAGTTTTTCACATTTTAAGATGAATGCTGAGATGGGACTTATGACAGCAATCACTATTTTTATTGCCTTAATAATGGACTTTTTACTTTTACCCCCCTTACTAATGAAGCTTGATAAAAAATAACAGAAAACAAAACAACCACTCTCTTTATTTGTCGCTATTATGAGACATTGTAATGATCTAATAATATTGAAAGGTTTATTAGATCATTTGAGATACAAACAAAAATACAAAGCCCCTCCTATTCACGACACATCGCAAACCTCGTATATAGATAAAGGCAGCAATCCCCCCCCTAAGCCCTACATTTGCATTAAACCTTACTCACAACTTATCAATCCGTCTCTTTTTCAGGACAGATTATCTACTTCAGCCTCCTTTCTTACTTTAAGCCCCTAGCCTAAGCCTACTCATAATACACCTCTTACTTTTATGGTATGAATTTTGCTTTTCATTACATAGCTATCACTTATATCTCTGTCATTTTAAGAATAATGACAATAAAAAAGATTACAGCGGCTAAAATATCAAAACCATTTTTAAATTATTAATACAGAGTGCTCATTATGAAAGAAGGTGTAAGGTTTGCTAAATCTGAATCAGAACTACGTGCATGCTATCAATTACGTCATAAAGTCTATGTTGAAGGGATGGGAAGATTTTCAGATCAAAGTAATCATACTCTTAAAGAACTTCAAGATGATCTTGACAAAAATGCTAGAACAGTCATTGCTGTTAAAAAAAACACTGCTATAGGCACACTCCGCCTTTTCTGGGGTGGGGACACTTCATTTACTCAGGAACAAGTAGCAGCTTATCATTTATCAACGTTTAAACCTTTATTAAAACAAGATAAAATCTGTATCATTGAGAGATTGATGGTTGATGATGAATATAGAGGCTCCTTTACTGCCTTACGCATGTATAAAGAAGTGATGGACTTTGTTGTAAATCAACAAATAGAGGTGGTTTTACTTGACTGTGAAATACATCATCTAGAAGCATACCTAAAACTAGGCTTTAAACCATTTGAAAAGCAATTTGATTACCCTGGAGTTGGTCCGGTTATTCCAATGGCTCTTATTGTTGGAGATTATACTCATTTACAACAAATAGGATCACCATTCGCAATGTTACTGCCAGAAGAAAAACTAAATTACTGCAAATACAATAATACATTAAAAAACACAATATTTATTGACCGCGAGGAAGATAATCAATTTAAAGTTAATAGAAATAAAATTGTAACCAGTTTTAAAAAAGCACGAAATAAATTATTAATCCAGAGATCAGAATTGTTTGAAGCCCGCCTAAAAACAAGAATATGCGCATAACTTTGTACCTTTACCTCCAAATAAAACACCCACCATCACCACTTCAAATACCTTAGTTTAAAGTGGACTGACTATCAGCTTTAAACTACTAATAATAAACCTTTTATCCTTTACCCCGCTTTACAACACCATCAAAAAATATCTGCCCTATACTATTTTATATTTTTACAAATATTCTGTGTAATTTATGTATTTAGCTATACTAAAGATATAAACAATGTTTTGATTTTTGCAGCTAAAATAGTTTTAGCCTCATAATAATCGCAATACTAACCTTTTTAGATAGAGAATATTTCTCCAAAATTTGATGGTAATAAATATGGAAGATGGAATTAGGTTTGCTAAAACACCTGAAGAACTACATACCTCTTATCAACTGCGCTACAAAGTTTACGTTGAAGGCATGGGAAGACTCAAAGATAAAGGGGACCATAAACAGAAAGAGCTTCGTGATAGTTACGACGAAACAGCTCAAGCTGTTATTGCCATTAAAAAGGGGGAAGCTATTGGTACCCTTAGACTCTTTTGGGGGGGGGATGCAAGCTTTGCCCAACCATTAATTGAAGCCTATCATTTAGCACCCTTTACAGATATATTAAAGGAAAACCAAATTTGTATTGTTGAGAGATTGATGGTCGATGAATTACATCGCGGATCAACTACAACACTTCGAATGTATAAAGAGGTAATGCATTTTGTACTTGACCATCATGTTGAAGCTGTATTTTTAGACTGCGAACCACACCATTTAAATTCTTATCTAAAACTTGGATTCCGCCCTTTTACTGAAACCTATACTTATCCAGGAATAGGACTGGTTGTTCCTATGGTTTTAATTACAGGTGACTTCGAACACTTAAAAAAAATTGGATCACCCTTTGCTATGCTAACAAGAGAGGAAGACCTCAACCACTGCATACACACAAAAGCGTTACTTGCTAAAATTGACCACACATCAAACCTTGTTAGCCAAGCAACCTCTAGCCATAGTGAATTTCTAAATAAAATCTATGAAGACACCAAATTACTTTCAAATACAAAGCCAAAAATATTTGATGCTCTTGAAGAAGATGAAATACAAAGGGTTATTGAAAAAAGCCATATAATTGAATGCGCACTAGGGGATCATATTATTGAAAAAAGTAATTCTGCAAAAACAATTTTTGTATTACTTTCTGGGATTGTCGAGGTTAAACGAGGCAAAGAATTACAAGCAATTATTGCTCCAGGTGAAACGATTGGAGAAATAGCATATTTCTTAAAAGTTCCTCGCTCAGCAAGTATTATAGCGGCAACAAACAATGTAAGAGTTTTAAGCCTCGATGAAGCATCTATGTCTCGCCTACTTAAGTTTGATAGTACTCTTGCAAATAAAGTTCTAATAAATATTTGTAAGTCTTTATGCTTTAGAGTTATAAGTGATGTAGACACACCAGAACCTAAACCTTTAACTCACTAACTAGAGCCCCATTCTAAAAGCAAATATAGAGTGTGTTAAACGAATATAGCACTCTTTATTTTTAATGTAGCTTTAGCAGATGGTTGTTTAGTGCATCCAATAAAATTATGTCCAATTCCTTTTCAAGAAAACCAAAAAATTAAACAGTATGCTTCTGTTGAAAATACTTCTCTGACTGCATCTCAATTAATCTAGATCGAGTTCGTTTAAAATCAAAGTCTTTGTCTTTAAAATCGAAATATTCTAATGGCTGCCCTAAAGTACAAATAAGTTTTACATTGTTTTCATACAGCGTGTCTATTAAAGTCACGAACCTTCTTGCTTGATCTCTAATTTCCATCGTTAGCATTGGGATATTAGCTATTAATACGGCATTAAACTCATTAGCTACTTCTAAATAATCTGCTGGGCCTAATGCTCTACTGCAAAGTTCTTCAAATGATGAGAATAAAATATCTCCATGCACTTTAGAAAACTCAATAGCTCTATTTTTTACGTGTAATGTTCTTGATTCAATACTTCCATTATTAGTTAACTCATTAAATCGCTGCTGCAAAAATGCATCGCCTTCTTCTTCCTGCCCTACATAAAAAACAGTTTCCATCGACTTAAAATACAGTAGTCTATAATCTTCTTTTGCTACTAGCTCTATAACCTCTGAGGACTGCTTTAGTAATGCTATAAAAGGTAAAAAAAGCGCTCTTTGCAAGCCATTTTTATACAAATCATCTGGGTGCTGATTTGATGTGGCAACAAAAATAACACCTTGCTTAATTAATTTAGTAAACAACCTTGATAGCAACATTGCATCCGCTATATCAGTCACATGAAATTCATCAAAACATAAAAGTAAGGATGATTTTCTTATTTTTTTAGCTAGAGAAGTAAGCGGGTCTCCTTCATTTTGTTTACGCCATTGATGCATATAGTCATGCACTTCTTGCATGAAGGCATGAAAATGAACACGCCTTTTCAACTCTATTGGGCATGCATCATAAAAAACATCCATTAACATGGTTTTACCACGCCCGACATCACCAAAAATATAGAGGCTTTTCGTTGCTTCTGCTGAAGAGACTAAAGGATTAAAAACTATTTGTTTTCTTTGCTCTGTCTGAGTAGAAATATTATCGAGAAGGTGCTGTAAATGCCCTAAAACTTGGATTTGAGCTGCATCACTATGAATATGATGTCTAACAACCAATTCTTGGTAGCGTTTTTCCAATACATCACTAAATATCTGTGAATGCTGGTATTTTTGTGAAGGTTGCTTTAATAAGAAATCAAACATATTTATTTTTTTGTTTACGACATCTTATACACTGATATAAAGTCATTAACTTTCCTTGTTTCACATCAAACTGTTTTTCCTTTACAATTCCCCACTTATGAAAACCACTCCGGCAAAGCGTATTTCCTTTATGCTTTTCTGATGTTTTTTTCTGCTTAAACTGAATAACTTCGCCCATTGCCCTCTAACCTGTCCAACGTAACAACACCTAAATAACTATACTTTCAGCAGGCTAAAGCGCTGCGCCCCATTATCACTACCCTAAATTAAGTTTAATACCTGGTAATAAAAGAGGTGACCTATTTAAGGGTAA
>Ga0209826_1001904_pt1 | contig 14137 bp, 18 predicted proteins | sample GOMGulsemesocosm_5_FD_184637 | JGI IMG/M metagenome (GOLD analysis project Ga0209826, IMG submission 184637) | Methane-oxidizing microbial communities from mesocosms in the Gulf of Mexico - GOM15C Gulf of Mexico (SPAdes) (version 2) | ecosystem: Environmental > Aquatic > Marine > Cold seeps... | reverse complement strand
CATCCCATTGGTTATTGTCAACGCATTAGCAGGTAAAGATTTACCCATTTATGGTGATGGCCAACAAATAAGAGATTGGCTCTTTGTAAAAGATCATTGCAGTGCCATTAGACGCGTACTAGAAGCGGGGAAAGTAGGCGAGGTCTATAATGTTGGCGGTTGGAATGAAATGGCTAATATCGACATTGTTCATACCGTTTGCTCGCTATTAGATGAATTAAGCCCTAGAGAAGACAAAGCAAAATACAGCGAACAGATTACATTCGTCACAGATCGCTTAGGGCATGACTGTCGCTATGCGATTGATGCAAGAAAAATTGAAAAAGAACTCGGCTGGAAGCCAAAAGAAACATTCACCTCAGGCATTCAAAAAACAGTGCAATGGTACTTAGATAATCAAGAGTGGGTCAGCAATGTGCAATCAGGTGCTTATCGTGATTGGGTTGCAACAAACTACCAAGAACGTAGTTGATGAAAATACTTTTATTTGGGAAGAGTGGCCAAATTGGCTGGGAATTGCAGCGTAGCCTTGCCGTGTTAGATGAGTTAACGGTGCTTTCCACTAATAGCACAGACTATTGCGGTGACTTCACCAACGTACAAGGGGTAAAAGAGACCATTCAGCAAATAAAGCCGGATGTCATCGTCAATGCAGCCGCCTACACAGCAGTCGATAAAGCAGAAAGTGAAGGCGACTTAGCTAAAACTATCAACACAGATGCTGTGCAAGTGTTAGCAGAAGAAGCTAAGTCACTAGATGCCTTGCTTATCCACTACTCAACCGAGTATGTATTTAACGGTGAAGGTTCAGCCCCTTGGAGCGAGACAGATAAGCCTAGCTCAATAAACAGCTACGGAAAAACGAAACGAGCAGGTGAAGAGGTCATTCAAAACAGCGGTTGCAAACATCTCACCTTCAGGACCAGTTGGGTTTATGCGGCACGAGGCAATAACTTTGCTAAAACAATGTTACGTTTAGCTAAAGAACGAGACATGCTCAGCGTAATAAATGAACAATTTGGCGCACCCACAGGCGCAGAATTAATAGCCAATGTCACGGCTCATACTATTAGATCCGCCATTCTAAACCCTCAATTATGTGGCCTATACAGCCTAGTAGCAGCAGGTGAAACAACTCGGCATGGCTATGCAAAATTTGTAATTGATTATGCAGCAAAAGGAAACCAATCAATTAAAGTAACACAAGATGGAATTAACCCTGTAGAAACAAACGCCTTTCTCACGCCAGCAAAACGTCCTCACAATTCAAGAATGGACACCCATAAGCTACAAACCGCCTTTGGTTTAAACTACCAAAATGGCAAGTAGGCGTAGAAAGAATGATAACTGAATATTTAAGGAAGGATTAATCATGCAACGAAAAGGTATTATTTTAGCCGGCGGTTCAGGTACTCGACTTTACCCCGTCACAAAAACAGTTTCTAAACAACTACTGCCTATTTACGATAAACCGATGATTTACTATCCGCTATGTACGTTAATGCTAGCGGGCATTAAAGATATTTTAATCATCAGTACCCCTATGGATACACCCAGGTTTGAACAACTACTAGGCGATGGAAGTGAATGGGGGCTAAATATTAAATATGCCGTACAAGAAAGCCCTGATGGACTTGCTCAAGCATTTATTATTGGTGAAGAGTTTATTGGCGACAATCCATCAGCATTGGTGCTGGGTGACAATGTTTTTTATGGTCACGATTTAGACCAAAGGCTCTTAAATGCATCAAGTCAAACAGAGGGAGCCACAGTATTTGCCTATCATGTGCACGACCCAGAGCGTTATGGCGTTGTTGCTTATGATTCAGAAGGTAACGCTACGTCGTTAGAAGAAAAGCCAGAAAACCCTAAAAGCAATTACGCGGTCACCGGATTATATTTTTATGACAATCAAGTCGTTGAATTAGCAAAAACACTCAAGCCATCCACCCGTGGAGAGTTAGAAATAACAGACATTAACAGGCTTTATTTAGAACAAAAACAACTTAATGTAGAAAGGTTAGGCAGAGGCTATGCATGGCTGGATACAGGCACGCACGAGAGCATGAATGAAGCAAGTGCATACGTACAAACGATAGAGCACAGACAAGGCTTAAAAGTCTCATGTCCAGAAGAAATTGCCTATCGCCTAGGCTATATAGATGCAAAAGCATTAGAAAAATTAGCGCAACCATTAGCTAAAAATGGCTATGGCCAATACCTGTTACAAATACTAAAAGAAGAAAATGCATGATTGCAACACCAACAAAAATCCCCGAAGTAATGATTATCGAACCAAAAGTATTTGGCGACAGCCGAGGGTTTTTCTTTGAAAGCTTCAATCAAAATGACTTCAATGTCGCTATTGGTAAGCAAGTTAATTTTGTGCAAGATAACCACAGTCGTTCATCAAAAGGGGTTTTACGAGGTATTCATTACCAAATCCAACAGCCTCAGGGCAAACTCGTAAGAGTTGTATTTGATGTGGCTGTTGATTTAAGAAAATCATCCCCGATATTTGGGCAATGGGTAGGCGTTGAACTCAATGCAGAAAATAACAAACAACTATGGATGCCAGAAGGCTTTGGTCATGGCTTTGTGGTATTAAGTGAAAGTGCCGAGTGTTTATACAGGACAACGGATTACTATGCGCTAGAATATGAACGCTGCATAGTTTGGAATGATAGGGGTATTGGGATTAAATGGCCGGCCAATGTTGAACCTAAGTTGTCAGTTAAAGACGGTCTAGGTGTTGAGTTTTGTTCTTCTGATTTATTTGAGTGTTAAAGCGTTTGGCAGTTCTAATATTAGAAGAGATAATAGAGCATGGTTGTGCTGTGTACGATATTTTTCGATGCAGACAAATTTTAAACAAAGGAGAGTGAAAAATGAGTGAGGCTTCAGCTGTTAACCAGTTGCTATCTAGGGAGTTGTTATTTCCGGTCAATGGGGGTGATGACGGTTCTTTGGTGGCCTTAGAAGAGCTGTCAGATATAGTGCCGTTTGTGATACAACGTGTATATTATATTTATGGTGTAAAAGATAGTTTGAGAAGAGGCTTTCATGCGCATAAAAAATTAAAGCAAGTTCTTGTTTGCGTGTCTGGAAAATGTGATGTATTGCTTGATGATGGCTCGTCAAGAGGAGTGTTTAGTCTAGATTCTCCCTCAAGAGGAATACTTATAGAGCAACCTCTTTGGAGGGAAATGTTTAACTTTAGTGACGATTGTGTATTGCTTGTTTTGGCTAGTGAGCATTATGACCCGGATGATTATATTTGGAAATATAAAGAATTCCGAAAGTTTAGAAAGCAAAATGGTGTTTAAGCTATCTGACCATTTAGCGCATATTGAACGAGACGGTGGTTTTTCTCAAACTCAATTTGCAAATACCGTCATGCCCTCCAGCCTATGTTATGTTGGTAAAGAACGGTACCTTAACCAGGCAAACAATAACCCGAATATTAGCTGCCTTGTGGTTCCAGAGGTCTTAGCCCCAAAGGTCTCATTGGATAAGGGTTGCGCAGTAGAGAATAGGCCAGAACAGGCTTTCTATCAATTTCATAATTATGCATATTTATCTGGAAAGATGGCCCCGAATATGCTATTTATGAAAAGCAAAGATGCGACAATACACCCAACTGCGGTTGTGTCTAACCGAACTTATATTGGAGCAAGAGTGAAAATAGGCGCGCATGCGGTTATTGAGGACTATTGCTATATAGGTAATGATGTGGTTATTGAAAGCAGTGCGATTATTGGCTCATCGGGACATTATTATAAACAGTACGGTGGCCGCCTGTTTCGGGTCGAGCACGCTGGAGGTGTTTGGTTGGAGTCTGGTGTGCAAGTATTGGCTGGAGCGGTGATATCTAAATCGCTTCATGCTGACTTTACTATTGTTGGCAAGGATACAGTCGTGAGTATTAATGCCCATGTGGGCCATGGGTGTAAGGTCGGGGAGAGATGCACTATAACAGGGAATGTCCAAGTGTCAGGCTATACGACAATTGGCAATAATGTTTGGATAGGCCCGTCGTCAACCATTGGTAACCTTCTAACAATTGGCGATAACTCGAGAATTGAAATTGGCAGTGTTGTTATTCAAGATTTGCCGCCTAATTCTCGTGTTTCTGGTAATTTTGCGCTAAATCACAAGCTTAATGTTCGTGAATATACTTATAAAAAGAGGATGGATAATGGACGTTAAGCCTGTAAGTTTCAAGTTTAAGGGGGGTAGAGATTATGTTCAGGGGCCTGATTTGTTTAACGAAATGATGAAAGTTTTCGCGGATAAGAAATTGAGTAATATTCGCTTTACAGCACATGATTTTATACGTGTTCCCAAAGGATTGTTATATAGCACTATATCTAAAGAAGAACTGAGTGAAATTAGAAACCCTGAAACGCGTTGTGAACTTAATGTGGAGGGCGTTAGGTGCTGGTTAGTATTAGTTTCAACCCCTGCTTTGAGCGCAGATGTTATTACACGGGAAGACTATAGCGAGGGTAAAGTTATAAGCCAATGTAAGGTTGCTCAAGAAAGGATAGTTTTAAATGGGCATAGCCCATATACGTTCATCGAAACGATAGTATCAATGAATAAATGCCTTCTTCAGAATATGTTTCCGGATAAGCCTGGAAAGTGGATATTTACACGGGTAGACCTAGTAAAGTTTAGTGCAGCGACTGCAGGGTTATCATTGGAGTTTAAGCACAATATGAATTTTCGTTTAACTAAAAGCACAATTATGGTTGATGGTGAGAAAGTTGGTGATCTTTATTTTTCTTTGGTGCAATCGTGATTGGTATAGAGGAAATTGGTGTATACATCCCGAAAACTCGCAAGGATAATTTGTTGCGGATGTGTGAGTTTGGGGTTAACGAGGAGTTTTTAAAGACGAAAACGGGCATGTTAAGCTTGGCAAAAAAGGGGGCTGAGGAAGAAACCTCCGATATGTGCGTCTCTGCATTTTATGACTTGCAAAAAAAAACGAATGTAGTTGCGGATGATATTGATTGTGTTGTCGTCTGTACGCAAAACCCTGACGCGCGGGGTTTGCCGCATACATCTGCAATTGTTCATGCTAAACTAGGCTTGCCCACTTCGTGCGCGGTGTTTGATATATCCCTTGGTTGCTCTGGCTATGTCTATAGTCTTTCTATCATTCAAAGTTTTATGTTGGCAAACGGGTTAAAAAAAGGGTTGCTATTTACGGCGGATCCTTATTCGAAAATTATCGACAATAATGATAAAAACACTTGCTTGCTATTTGGTGATGCAGCAACAGTTTCGCTGTTGAGCGAACAGCCTGTTTGGGGTATTGGCGCTTTTTCTTTTGGTTCTAAAGGTGCTGATGGAGAGGCTATTAGGGTTCAGGAAGATAGCGGTAGGTTTGAGATGAATGGGCGGAGCGTGTTTTCTTTTACGGCTACAGTTATTCCGGCACATATTAAGGATATGTTAGAAAAAAATGATTTGACAGTTGATAATATGGATCTTTTTGCCTTGCACCAGGGTAGCCGATTCATAGTGGATACTCTAAGGAAAAGGTTGGGTGTGCCTGAAGAAAAAGTTCCCTTTGTGGCATCCAAATACGGTAATACAGTTTCATCTTCTATCCCTTTGATTCTTGGGGGTGAGTTGGGTGATATTAAGAACATTGTTATAGCAGGTTTTGGTGTGGGCCTTTCATGGGCTAGCGCAGTCTTATATAAAATAGAGAAAGAGGTTTGAAGTGGATATAAAACATGAAGAAGTATTGGCGCTGTTGATTAGTTCGGGTGTCTCAGATGAAGTGGCAGGGATTGAATATGACGCGTCCTTATCAGATGCTGGAGCAGACTCTCTTGACATATCTAATTTCTTTTTATGCTTAGAAGAAAAATTTAACGTTAAGGTCCTAGACGAAGATATTGATGAGCTGGATACTGTGAATGCGATTGTTTCGTATATGCGCAAAAAGTAAGGTGTTAACAGAAGTAGGCTGAAGGAGTTAGTATGATAAATTTTTTAGACCTTAAGGCTTTTCATCAGCAAGATAAGACGTCTTACTTAAAGGCTATGGAAGACGTGCTGGACTCTGGGCACTATATTCTTGGCCCGCAGGTCGAGGCGTTTGAGTCTGAGTTTGCTCAATACTGTGAGACGAAATACTGTATTGGTGTGGGGACGGGATTAGATGCGCTATCTCTAATAATACAGGGGTTTGGATTCGAAGAAGGGGATGAGATTATCGTTCCTGCGAATACTTTTATAGCGTCATTTTTAGCGATATCACAGAATAAATGTGTTCCAGTACCGGTTGACCCTAATCCATTAACAATGCTAATAGATGCTGATGCAGTCTCTACTGCAATAACGCCACGCACTAAAGCGATAATGCCTGTTCACCTGTATGGGCAAGCATGCAGCCTTGGGTCTATTATGAGGTTAGCTAAGAAACATGGGCTTAAGGTGATAGAGGACTCTGCTCAAGCTCATGGTGGAAGATATAGAGGTAAGCGGGTGGGCTCATTTGCAGATGCCGCGGCTTTTAGTTTTTACCCAGGTAAGAATTTAGGTGCGCTGGGTGACGGAGGTTGTGTAACTACTAATGACAAAGAGTTGGCTAAACGTATTAGCTTGTTGAGGAATTATGGATCAAGTGAAAGGTATGTTCATCAAGAAATAGGAGTAAATAGTAGGCTTGATGAGCTTCAGGCGGCTCTTTTGCGCGTTAAGCTGAGGTCACTTGATCAAAATAATGGTGTAAGGAGAAATCTAGCGGATATATATCTTAAAGGCATTAAAAATACAAAAATCACCCTTCCTGTTGTTCAGCTGGATGTGGAGCACGTTTGGCATTTATTTGTAATACGAGTTAAGAATAGAAGTTCGTTAGTTAAATACTTAACAAAAAAAGGTGTTCAAACACTCATTCACTACCCAACTCCGGCTCATAAGCAGCAGGCTTATAGTGGGCTAAAGTTCGGAGATTACCCTGTAGCGGATGAGTTGGCTTCGGAGGTTTTGAGCTTGCCCATCTCCCCGCTGCATACATCTATGGATGTTGAATATATTGTGGATGTGATAAATCAATGGTGACACCTGGTTGCCCTCTTGTCTCTGTAAGGGTTCCAGCTTACAACCATGCGAAATATATCAAACAATGCCTCGATAGTGTTTTACTGGATAGTTACCCCAATAAAGAATTACTCATCATGGATGATGGATCGTCTGATGAGACTGCCCGAGAAATAGAGAATTGGATCGCAAATAATAGCCCAAGTTTCGACGTTCGTTTTTACCCTCGTAAGCATAGAGGGTTGAGTTCTACATTGAATGAGTTAGTGTCTCTTTGTGGTGGGGAGTTTCTTGTTTCCTTGGCTAGTGATGATGTTTTATGCGACGGTGGAATACAAGCACGAGTCAATTACTTGATTGGCGCGCCAATGAAAAAAGCCGTTATGGCGGACTGTATTGTGATTAATCATGCGGGAGATAAGTTATTTAGTAGCGGGATTTCAGAATTTTACGATTCATCAATAGAGAACTATTTAACCGATGATTTGTTGAGGCGGGAAATAGTATGGAATTGGTCAGTCCCAGGTCCTGTTCTTATGGTTAGAAAGGACGTTTACCAAATAATGGGTGGATATAACGATTCTCTAATAATTGAAGACTGGGATTTCTATTTGAGGATGGTTTCGTCAAACTTGCTTGGCTTTATCAGTTATAAAGTTAGCGGGTATAGAGTGCATGATGCTAATACATGTAGGGCTGAAAATGATAAGGCGCACATACTAGAATTGGCGAAAACGGCTAGGCTTAACTTGAGTAAATTTAATGGTCTATTTAAATGGCTATTATGCAAGAAAATACTTGTACTTTTGTACGAATATCTTAGAAGAACCTTACGAGGTGAATTTAAAGATCATGAAATACAATAGTCGTTATATAGATTTAATTTTTCAAAAAGCATCGTCAGATTTGAAGGCTGAATCTCGGAGAGGAACCCTGGGGCTGTTATGGTGGATTCTTGAGCCAGTTCTCTACGTAGGTGTTTTTTATATAATATTTAGTTTGATTTTTAAACGTGGTGATGAGGCTCAAATATCAAGCTTACTGACGGCCTTAATAGTGTGGAAGTGGTTCGATAGCTCAGTTCGACAAAGCTCGATGAGTATAGTTAATAATACAGGACTAATACGTCAAATACATATTCCTAAAGTTATTTTACCCTTTATGGTGGTTACAACTAGTGCAATGAAATTCATAATAATTTTTATGGTTTTGATTGTGTTTCTGATATCCACAAATGGTGCCCCTACTGCTTTTTGGATCTCCATTCCTTTGGTTATGTTTGTACAGCTTGTTGTGTGCCTTGCAGTTGGTTGCTTGTTAGCTGCGTTAGTTCCTTTTTTGCCAGATATAAGAATGATTATTGATAACGGAATGACGTTGCTTTTTTTTCTATCGGGAATATTCTTTAATATAAATAATGTTTCGTCAGACCTTAAGTTTTATTTGTATTTAAACCCAATGGTAGGCCTTATTGAAAGTTATCGATTGGTGCTTATTGAAAATAAGTGGCCTGATTTCAATATGCTTTTCATTATTTTTATAGCTTCATCATTTGTTTTATTTGTAGCGCAAAAAATACTATTTAAATACGATCGTGAATATATGAAAGTGCTCTGAGAATTCAAAATAATATGTTTAAAAAAAAGTTGGCGATTCAATTAAAAAAGGTGGCAGTTTCATATAAAGTACGCGCGTCATTTTTTAAAACGAGTAAATACTGGGCGCTTAATGATGTCACTTTTGATGTGTGTCATGGGGAAACATTGGGTGTTGTTGGGCGAAATGGTGTTGGGAAAAGTACTCTGCTACGATTGATGGCAGGCATTATTTCACCTGATAAGGGGGAGGTGATTAATAATGGAGTGTCAGTTTCACTGCTGTCATTACAAGTTGGTTTTATTCAACATCTTACAGGAAGAGAGAATGTTGTGCTAAGTGGAATGATGTTGGGCTTGTCAAAGTTAAAAATGAAGTCGTTGATGAATGATATTGAGGCTTATGCCGATATAGGGGCTTTTTTTAATCAGCCTGTTCGGGGGTACTCATCTGGTATGCGTGCTCGTTTGGGCTTCTCTGTTGCGTATTATGCCGAACCAGACGTTCTTCTTATTGACGAAGTGCTAGGTGTCGGTGATGCTGATTTTAAAGTAAAGTCTTCCGAGGCACTTAAAAAAAGAATTGTCTCAGACGAAACCGTGATTATAGTCTCGCACAATGTAAATACGTTGCGAGAATTATGCGACAGAGTTGTGTGGATTGAGAACGGGGCAGTGGTCATGGAAGGAGACGCTAGCTTTGTTCTTGATGCGTATAGTCAGAGTAATAAAGATAGACGATGCAACAAAAAACAAATTATTTAGAACAAATATTCACTATGAAAATATTACTTTTAATGCATACGTATGCAGCTGATAGACACTTTGGTAGTTTTGCCCTCGAACTAATTGAGGGGTTTGCAAATTCAGGCGCTGAAATACATGTTATTAAGGTAAATGATATTGTTGATGGGCTAGGGGCGACATGTCTTACTCCTTTATTAGATAAAAGGAAAGTTAAATCATTTTTCAAAAAAAATGATTTTGATTTCGTTTTTACTACAAATAATGCAGGATTGGGCGGATATATAAAGAAATATATCCGAGACATACCAGTAGTGACCTGGATGGTTGATAGGAACCCATTTATGCATTCAGGAAAAGATAAGAAGAAAATATTTAATACAGCCGCCGGAGTGATTACATCTTCAAGAGCAAATGTTGAAAACCTCATGTCAAAGTTTAATTTAAAAAAGGATAAAGTGCATTACCTGCCATTTATGACTAACCCAAAATCTTTTGACCATGGTAAGCAAAAAACGAAAAACATTTGTTTTATTGGGTCGTACTTTATGAATGAAAGTCTTATTTCTGAATTATTGTTAGACTCTTTTGATTGCGACTTGTATGAAAAGATTTTAGATTCGATATCGTTGTTGGAAGATGACTTTGATCAAGATGATGAGGAATTGGTAAAAGTGATGGGACTGAAAACCTACCTTAAAATTAAAAAAATTGATTCGGCGAAGTTTAAGGGGGCAATAGGTAATATTATTTCGAATAAAAAGCGTTTGTCATATCTAAGTTGTATTGATGACCTCGGACTTCATTTATACGGTACTAAAAATATTGCTAATTTGGGATCAGAGTTCCCAGGAGTGGTTGAAAGGTTTAAATCAACAGTTTTTGTAAATACAAGGGAGCGGCTATGTGATATATATGACGGCTCTAAAATAGGCCTGAATGTAAATCACCATCAAGCAACAACCGGCCTTGGTTATAGAGTGTTCGATATTATGTGCTCAAGTGCGCTATTGGTAACAAATAAACAGAAGAACTCGGATTTGGAATATTTGTTTGGTGAAGATCACCCTGTGCCGATATATTCGAATCCTAAAGAATTAAGAACAATTTGTGAGCACTTCCTAAATTTTGAAAATGAAAGAATGCAGCTTGTTAATGAATGTAACCGCTTAATTGTTGATGGTGGAAGGTATAGTTTTGATCAAAGAGCGCGGGATATAATTAGGATAATATATCCTGATTTTGTAGCAAGCTCAGGTAGGAATAATGAAGTGAATTTTGTTGATAAATATGATTTGTTAGAGGATGAAAGGCGGGCTAGAAAAACTCAGTGTGGCATGATTATTAATGAAGTAATGTATAGTATTTTAAATAAAATTAAAAAAACAGAGTGAATTAAGATTAGTTATGAATACGATATTTTTTGTCAAAACAAAAATAACAGAAATAACAAAAGAGGCCCTCGTTTCTGACGTTAATTTCTCTGGTAGTGATGAGGCGCTTCGCCCAATATTCCTAAGTAAAAGGGAGATGGAAGAGCTTTTATGCTCTGATGCTTGTTGTGATGGAGCTAGTCACTATATAACAATCTTGCCTTCTGGTACGAAGCTGCTCTTTGATAAAGCACCTGAATCTTTAATTAGGGTGGTTTATGTTAATTATGAAGATAAGGACTTTATATTAGAAAGAAGTTTGTTGCAGCAGAATATTTTAAGTTCAGTTAATACCGAAAAAAAGTCTGTGATTAGTGCTTTCGGTGTAGATAGTCTAACTAACGTTACCTTTATAAGATTTTCTCCTTATTTGTTCTTTGAGGGTGTTGTCGAAAGGGCGCCAATTAATGATTTAGGGGTTAATGTTTCACTTCATTTTAACCCGCAACAAAAGTCTTTTTTATCCAATAAAAGGTTTAATTATTTAAGATTTGAGACCATGATGGGGGTGTTTTCAAAAGCAGAGTCTGCAATTCGAGATATTGTAGAACATAATGAATCAGTTGGGTTACTAAAGGCCTTCCCAGCAATACCTGGTTCGCCTTTGGATTTCATGAATAAAGCAATATGTGATTCTAAAACAGCAAAAACAATAAGGTGTTTAAATGAATTGAATGAGAAAGTTTGTAGCCCGGATGTTTTTATTAATAGGAATGTAGTACAAAGTATTTCGCTGTCATATGAGTTTCTCTGTACATACGGAAGGAAAAACCTAACTTTAATAAAAGGCAGGATGACTAAAGCTGATTATAGTAAATATAATGTTTTCGTTGTTGACAACAGGTATGAACTTGAAAGCCTGTATGAGTTGGTTGCTATGGATATGGGGCTCCCCAATACCATTTTTTTGTATCATAAGTTATTTTTAAGAGATATTGCTTATTTGTTCGGCGGTGATGTTAGTTGCTTTAATTTCTATACATCGAAAAGTTTGCTGCCCACGATCTCCAAATTCATGGATAGAAATAAGCGTCAACTGGCTGTTGAAAAAAAGATGGACTTTTTTTCGGAATATAACGCCAAATCGTTAGGGGAGTTGATGCTGGTGGCTTCGGGTAAACAAGAAAAATATTTGGTTTAATAATATGCCGTATACGCCTAAGGTTGCGGTTCTCTTGGCTTGTTATAATGGCGAATTATACATTGAAGAGCAAGTAAAGAGCATTCAGGCTCAAACTTATCAAAATTGGCTGTTATTTGTTAGAGATGATTTGTCAACAGACAGGAGTTTAAGTCTACTCAAAGGTATGGCAGAAACGGATTCTAGAATAGTATTAATGAATAATAACTTGAATTTAGGGGTAGTCGGTAATTTTGAAGCCCTAATGAGAAGAGCGTTAGAAGTGAATACTTTAGACTATGTGTTTTTTTCTGATCAGGATGATATATGGAACTCTTGTAAAATAGAGTTAATGATAAGTTGTTTTAAAGAGGTTGAGCTGGAGCAAGGATTGCCGGTACCTATTTTGGTGCATAGCGATTTATCAGTTGTTGATAATAAAATGCAGGAAATACATCCGTCTTTTATGCGGTATGAATCTATAAGTCATGAAAGTAAAGAGGCGTGGAGAGTGCTTGCAGTACAGAATTTTGTAACGGGGTGTGCAATGGCGGCTAATAGACAATTGCTTGAACTCTCTCTACCATTGCCCAAGTCCATTGTAATGCATGATTGGTGGCTTGCGTTATGTGCTTCAGTTTTCGGGCGTATATCGTATATAGAGACTCCGCTGACGGCATACCGTCAACATGGAGCAAATATTGTTGGCGCAAATGGTTTTTTTTCAAGATTAAATCCCTTTCAAAGAAGGGGGGTAGAAAGATTTTGTAAAGGTAAAAAAGATATTTTATTGGCTATAGGGCAAATGGAATCTATTGTTGATCGGATGGGGGGGGGCGAACAAGAATTAGTTAAAAAAACTATAGCTGATGAATTGAGAGTTTTGTCGTCAATTGAAGGAAACGGTCGTTTAAAGCGGTTGGCAATTATGTATAAACACAAAATTAGGCGCCAAAGTATCATTATGACGATTCTTTTGTACGGAAGGGTTTTTGCTTTGTGAGCTAAGAATGATATAAGACACCCATATAACACCCATAAATTGACTGATATAATTAGTCGCCCCTGAAGAACTCCTAACTCGCTAATATTAAAGAATAAATTGGCTGTTAATGGCAAAATAATTTGCAAGAAAAGAAGTGATAATGCTCAAAACCTTGCAAACTATGAAGCCTAAAACAACGGATAATCACCCTGATTTGTTTCGATCTCAACTCTCTCAAATCATTGATTTATCGCATCCACTGTGTCGTTTGGCCGATAAAATCAATTGGGATCGTCTTGAAGGTGAGATTGATCAGGTTTATGAAAATGGCTGCGGTCAACCGGCCTTACCGAGGCGTTTATTAGCAGGACTTCATTATTTAAAGTACACCTTTGATCAAAGTGACGAAGACGTTATTGACCGCTGGATTGAAAACCCTTATTGGCAGTGCTTCTGTGGGTTTGAATAAAAGGTTGGGGTCAGGTCCCGAATTGCGAACTAAGCGTCTTTCTTGTATGATTCTTGTTTATGACAAGACCTTTACGGCTAGAATTTCCAAATGCTCTGTATCACATTACCTCTCGGGGTGATCGTCGTGAAAGCATTTATGACGATGATGTAGATCGAGAAGTTTTTTTGGAGATATTAGGTAACGTTGTCACTGATTATAATTGGCTTTGCCATGGTTATTGTTTGATGGATAGCCATTACCATTTAATTATAGGTAAGCGCTCCATAAACCCCATCTAACTAATGATGACTTATTCTGGCATCCTGTTCTTAAACTTCAAACAGGAATCCACATGAATAAAGCCGACAAGCACCTTTTCTGGAAACAGCAACTGGATAATTGGCGCAGCAGTGGCATGAGCCAAAAGGCCTACTGCGCTCAACAGTCATTAAAGACATCGTCTTTTAGTTATTGGGTCAAGCAGTTACAACCAGAGGATGCACCAAGCTCAAAGCTGATTCCTATAACGATTCCCAAAGAAGTCGTATCTGTTAGGCTGACTGCATCAGTCATTCAACTGGATGTTTCGGTTGACGTTTTGGGGCAGGTTTTACCCGTTCTTTGCCGCAGCTTGCAGGAGGTTCGCTGATGCTCAGACCCGGGCCTGATGTTCAGGTTTATCTGTACGCAGATCCCGTTGATATGCGTAAATCGATTGATGGGCTCTCGGCTTTGATCGAGGCC
>Ga0209826_1001903_pt1 | contig 14139 bp, 7 predicted proteins | sample GOMGulsemesocosm_5_FD_184637 | JGI IMG/M metagenome (GOLD analysis project Ga0209826, IMG submission 184637) | Methane-oxidizing microbial communities from mesocosms in the Gulf of Mexico - GOM15C Gulf of Mexico (SPAdes) (version 2) | ecosystem: Environmental > Aquatic > Marine > Cold seeps... | reverse complement strand
CAGGGGGGGATAAATGTTGGTTTTTCTCCTAAACAAGAAAAAAGATCACTAACAATGTCTAACGCCCCAGTTTTGGTTAGAAAAGGAGTGTTAAACTCCACAAAAGATAACGGTTCACCGGGTTGGAAGAGCTCTTTCCAAATTGAGTCAACTCGGCACTGGGTAACTAAAAAAATTAGAGATTGCCCGGCAGTTGAAAATGTACGAAATACAGAAGCCAATCAGAACTGTTTTGTTTTTAAGGCGCAAGATGGAAAGACCATTTATCTACCTCAGTTTGAATTGGCTAGAGCTTTATTTTTTCATGATAGCTACTTTTCACGTACAGCATTAGAGTCAGATTGTCTTGCCGCAGAGTTTGATGTCGCGGTGATTAAAGGGGCTCGAAAAGCAATTATTAACGTGATGCCCTCGTCAGGATATTCTTTAAAGTTATTTAATGACCCTGCATGCAGGAAGTTCCTCAGTTGGATATTGCTAGACCCAGATGCTCGTACTTCATATGAGAGTATTACAAAATATCAAAAGTTAAATGGTGAGGAAAAAGGCCGGTATCGCCATTGGAACTTTCAGTTTGCCCCGCCACCTCTATGTAAGGTAAACCTAGGTGTGCGTGGGATTTTTGACAGTGTCAGTAATTGCCTATTTGTATTTGAGATTGATGCTATTCGTGGTTTAAAAGCTGATATTCCTGACAGTATTGAAATATATCACCCAGATTTCAAAGAATCAGTCCAAGGGCAAGGTAAAGGAGCTTGTGCACCAATAGAGCAGGCTCCTGAAGACTATGCCATTCATGATAGCGTTGATGCGAATATGAATAATCAACGAATTATCATTCGCCCACCTTTGTTAGACATAGAGTTTGATAAAGCGTTTAAAACAAGCAAAATAGCCACTAAAAAGGCCCCGAGTAGTTCGGGCCAATTAGATACGACGCTGTCGGATGGAACCTCTACTGATGTTAGTATGGAAGAATCGTTAGATGGGGGCGGGCTTGCCGGCGCTGATTGGGACAACCTAAATGATATAACCGACGATGCTCATTTATACGAGAATAAATTCACCTGCTTTTTGAAAGTTATTGATTTAATAGCAGCTAAAGATGGTTGCTGGATTAAAAGCAAACAGATAAGGAAGCTTCCTAAATTACGCGGTTATTCAAAACATTTGCTTTCAACAGATAATAACCCGCGGTGTTTGGCAGTAATAGAAATGGTGGTTTTGAGCAAAGTTATCTATATTCTTGAAGTTGACACATCCGATGCAGATAAATCTCTTTCCACTCAGATAATAAAAACAAAGAACCAAAATAACTGGGATTGCGATTTGGAGGAGCTGGAAAAACGATTGATAAAGTCTTCCCTTTGTTGGCCGACGAAGACACTGACATGGCTCTTTGGTAAAGGTTTTTTTAAAGGAGTTCCTCACCCGAAAACGGGTTCAAAGAACAAAGGGGTGTTGGAGCCAGATTCGGTAGCTAATTGGGCCGACAGGTTGTACGCTAGGATTTCTACACTATAGAGAGCTTGTTTTTTAAGTATGTGTTTTTAGGCGGAGGGCTTTTACTCTTAATGAAAACACGTTAATACTATGGGAAGTAACCCGTCATTGAGGTGTTGAATATAATATTTCATAGTTCAGGCAAGTAATCAGGGAAAGAATTTATGATTCGTTTAATCAGTATTAAAAACTTCAGGTCAATTCAAACTCAAGTAGCCGCAATAGAAGAAATAACTACTTTTGTAGGTCAAAATGACGCGGGAAAATCTAATATTTTGAGAGGACTAAACCTATTTTTTAATGGAGAAACAGACCGTAAAGCACAATTTAACTTTAAGTCTGATTTTAATATTAATGCCAAGACATATAAGCAAAGAGCAAAAGAAGTTGTAATCGAGTTAGGACTTAAATTACCTAAAACTTATCGAAGAGAAGGATTTCCAGATACTGTTTATTGGAAAAAAGTGTGGCGCGAAAGTGGTGAACATACTGATAGTGAAGAGATAAAGTATTGCGTCGTTAATAATAATCGTTTTACTAAAAAGCAAGACTTTCCACCGCGAAGCAAAATTAAATCTTTATTAGAAAATATCAATTTTATATATGTACCAGCCATTAAGGACAAGGATTTTTTTATAGATTTGCAAGGCAAAATTTATGATGTGCTGGCCCAAGCCGCAGAAAGTGAACTACACTCTTCTGCAAATAGCTTTGAAGAAAAAATTAAGAACGAATTTACTGAGCTGCTGATAGCAATTGATAGTACTTTCAATAATAGGAACTCTATCTCTTTACCTCAAAATCTACGGGGTATTTTTGAGACCCTCGAATTTAATTCTAACAACATTCCTTTGTCTCGTAGGGGGGATGGTGTGAAAATAAGGCATATACCATCCATGTTACGGTTTATTGGTGATAAAAGTGGCAATCGGCATAAAACTTTGATCACTCCACAGATATGGGGCTTTGAAGAGCCTGAAAATAATGTAGAGTTTTCATCTTGTTTCGCCCTAAACAAGCAGTTTATTGAAGCGGCAAAAAACAACACACAGGTTATTCTAACTACCCATTCTCCAGCGATTTATAATATTGGACAGGGAATTGAAGATATCCCTAATTTAAAGGCTGCTCGTTTTCATGTTAGTAAATGTGAAAGTTCAGGGGATACAGAATTAAATATTATTGATGATGAAAATTTACATCAGAAGTTAGGGTTTATGCCTTTAATCGCTCCAATTATTGCTGAGCAAAAGCAAAAATGGTTTGAAGAAAAGGCTAAACAGAAAAAAATAATTGAATCCCTTAAATTAGAATTAAAAGATGATAAAAAGCATAGATTGTTTGTAGAGGGGAAGTCAGATAAATGCGTATTTTCAAAAGTTATCGAAGTTTATTTTCCTGAGTTAAAAGAAGTGGTTCACTTTGATTTAAAAGGTAATAATTGCGCTAATTCTGCTACAGATAAAGCAAAAGCTTTCCACTTAGTTCAAAAACACAATAAAGATGAGCATAAGTTAAAAGGAGCTTTGATCTTAGATAATGATTCGGCAGGGGTTGAATGCAAAAAAATCATTGATAAATTCCTTAAAGACAGCCAAGCTAATAATATAAAGGTTAGCTTAATACCAAAGCCACCACAGGTTTTTAATTTATTAAAAAAAGGCTTTAACGTTGTTGCTGATTTGGAGTCATGTTTACCTGAACACATTTGGAAGCATGCATTAGATAACGGATGGTTAGAAGAGAAGGCATCGTTAGCCAAAAAGTTTACAGATCAGAAAATGATTGATTTATTTAACTCAAACACTAACCCAAGTGAGCTAATTAGTGACCAATCTGAATTTGATCGATTACTAATCAATTATTCATTTACTACCAGAGGAAAAGAAAACATTAGTAAGTATATAAAATCACAGGATATTGAAACGTTGAAAGAGAAGTCAACATTGGCTCATTTTGAGCCGTTGTTTCAAAAAATTAAAGATTTCATTGTCACGTAAAAAGCAAGCAACTGTGAACAAGTTGGTAATAGGCGCTAGATTAACAAACAACAGGAAGGAGCTTAATTATGGAAAGGACATGTCCAATATAAAAAATGTGAAACCTACTGTTTCAGGTAATTCAGGCCAACTATACGGATTAGAGAACATCATTCTTCACCACTCCCTCTTTAAAGGGCGGCGTGTAAATCTTTCGTGCAGCGGGCATACTAATAATACGGGCACTAACGGCGCGGGTAAAACATCGTCATTACAGTTAATCCCTGTGTTTTACGGCGGTGAACCCGATAAATTAATTAATAGAGCGGCAGGTAAGTTAAGCTTTGTTGATTACTACCTCCCTAGCGATCAAAGTATGATCGTCTTTGAATATCTCAGATCAACGGGGCTGGTATGCGTGGTAATGTATCGAAGGTCCGCAGGCGCCTTTGCTTACCGGTTTATCTCCGGAGCCGCTAAAGATACTCTTTTCAATGAAGATAATACTAAGCTAATTAAAAGTGGAATCAACTCTAAAGAGCTACTTTCCCATCTTCATTCATCAAGCGATACTCAGGTAAGTCGGCAGATAGAAAACATTATTGATTATAGGTCTATCATTGAAAACAACTCCCTTGTTTTACATCGAGATAAGAGATACAAAAATAACTTTAAGCGAGAGGCCTATGATTACTGCTTGGGGTCGCCGGATTCTCATATGCAACACATTGGGCTCCTAACTAGCGTAACTTTAGATAAGCGGAATATACTCGGTAATTTTAAAAACATGATTATCGATGCCTTCCTTAAGAATGGTGATGTTAGTGACCTCCCTAAACACAGTAAAGATAAGGAACTGCTAAGTGACATAGCAGGACTTCAAGCTTTTGAAGTCAAGTCCGACCAATTAAAATCATGTGTTGAGCAGTGGAGTGAGTTAACGGCTAATTGGCAAGATATTCATTCGCACCAGGAATTACTGGTGTCCTTAGTAAAGGGAAAGCAGGTTGAGCTTGAGCGTGCAGAAAAGGAAATGACTACCACTAGTAAGTTACTAGCTAAGACCACTGAAGATTACCAGGAAGAAATGAATGACAAGCTTAAAAATAAAAATGGTCTTACTCTTCAGCAAGAGTCTTTAAAATTCAATCTAGATCGTCTTTATGGCGAGCAAGATGAATGGAGCACTAAAGGAGTTAGTGATAAAAAATCATCCATCAAGGGGCTCCCTAGTAAAGAAGCTTTATTGATAAATGAAAAAGCTCATCTCGAACAACTTGAGGACCAGACGATAACTATATCTGACAAGTTCAATAGTTTAATTGACCAATCAAAATTAACAAGTGTAGAAGAAACCTCCTCTCTTCAACAGAAGCTATCTTCCTTAAGTGGAGACTATCAAGAAAGTGTTAATAAACACGAGCAGGAGCTAAGTGAACTCAGACTTGCCGAATTAACCAGTGTGAATGAGCTTAAGACCGTGCATGCCGCTGAAGTCGAAAGAAAAGCTATGATAAGGGATGCTTTACTAAAAGATTCAGTGTCATCCGAATTAACCGATGAAGAACTAAGTGCTATTGAGCTATCCGGCGAAGGCGTTATTAGATCCCAGGAATCAGTTAGTCATGAGAGGGACTTGCTCGCCAGTTCGAAAGACTTATGGGAGCGTCACACTAATAAGAGGGATGATAAGTTAAAGAGACTAGAGGACTTAAAGTCCGACCGTGATAACGCCCAAACTAAAGTAGATGATGTAAAAGCTAAGTTATACCCAAGTGATAATTCACTTCTTAGCAGCCTTAGAACCAATAAGTCTGACTGGGGTGAGACTATTGGAAAAACCATTAACCCTGATATTTTACGACGAACCAATCTTTCACCTTCCTTTATCGATAAAACTTTAGCAACTCAGTCGCTATATGGGCTGCTCTTAGATTTGTCAGATGTGCAACCATGTGATGAGGCTCTTGGGGAGCCTGAGTTAATACAGCGCCACAAGCAAGCCGAAGAAAAGCTTGATACTTGTCGCACTTTATATGCCAGCGCAGAAGACGAACAAAAGAGCATTAATGCTTTAATCAGCTCAGAGTCTAAAAATTATAATCTCATTAAAGGGCAGCTGGCAAATAGAGAGAAAGGGCTTAAAAGCGCCGAAGCGGCAGACCGACTAGCAAATAATAAAGCTCAATCAGCCGTAAAAAGACGACAAAATGATGCCAACCTTTCGTTGCAAGCTTTTGAAAAAAGATCTAAAGACGCAAAGGAAGCCCTAGGTAAGCAAATTAAAGCAATCGAGACAACTCGACAAGAAAGGCAAATGGAAACTAAGTCAAGCCACAGCTTTTTAACCGAAGACTATAACAATAATAAAAGCCAAATTGAAAACCAGGTTGGAAGGGTTAAAAGTACGCTCTCCATGCAAATAAAAGAGCTTAAAGCACAACTTAATAGTGAACGAGAGAAGGCAGGGGTTGATTCAAGCGTTATAACTGCTGTTGAGGGTCGGATAAAAAATCTTCAGCGTGAAATTAAACAGATTAATGGTTTTAAAATCGAGGTGTCAGAATATGAACTGTGGCTAAAGCAGGAGTGGTCACAATGTGAAAAATACACTAATAATGATGTCACTTTACAGGCAGAAATGGGGCAATTAGATGATGCCATCAAGCGAATTGACTATAAATTCAATCGTAGAAAAACAGAACTGGTTGCAGTACTATCAAACTTAGGAAATATACAAAGCAAAGAAAGTGCCGATACCATTAAAGGTAACGACTTGCTGGAAAAGTGTGCTGAACGACTAACAGCAGGAAGTTATACAGACCAGCAAACCTTTCAAACAAACTTTGATGCTGTTTTTGAACACCTTCATACACTATTAAGTGATGAGAAAGAGCTACGAAACAATGTGCTCAGGAAAATGAGGATTGTTCAGCATATTATTAGTGAGCATAGTCAATCCCAAATAAGCCAAGCATGGGTTGAACTCACTAATAAGCGAGAGCGAGAATCACTTTTTGATCGCAGTGACGACGAATTCAAGCTTCAATGCGCGGATGACCTGCAGAGACTTAATGCTGATATCATTCCTCAAGTAAAGGGAACCTTAATTGAGGGTGCGCGAAGTGTTGGTGACTCGATTCACAGATATTACGAGAATTTAGCTTACCTAAACAGGCAAATAGCAACGGTTTCAAATCGATTGGAAAAATCTATTAATGCAGATCATACCTTTGATGTGATTAGTGATATTAAAGTTGGTCTCCATTCAAAAATCAAAGAAGATGATACATGGAGTCCGCTTCGCGAGTTTAATGCGGAATGGAGTAAGTGGAATGACAGTAATTTTAAAGAAATACCGAGCGATGACTTTATTCGACGACTAAAAGATGCTCGGGAATCACTTGATTCAGCAAAAACAAAGCCATCTGTTAGTTCCTTAATTGATATAGAGATTAGCTTAATAGAAAATGGTGATCGGCGGGTCATCATTAGGAGTGATAATGATTTAAACAATGCTAGTAGCGAAGGTATTTCTAATATTGCCACACTGATTGTTTTTGTTGGCATCACTCGCTACTTATGTCCAGATAAAAATATTGCCATTAGTTGGCCAATTGATGAATTAGGGAAAATACATTCATCCAATATCAGTAAGTTATTCGAGATGATGGATCACCATGGAATTAGGCTCTTCTCAGCTCAGCCAAATGCTGGAGCATCTTTACTAAAAAGGTTTAACAAGCAATATGTTTTGGATAAACATAAAGGTGCAGCCTTGATGGTTAAACAATCATTGGGGGAAAACCCTCTTGCTAATATGAAAATCCTATCGACGGATACAGTGGTAGACGGAGAATCTCCATGAGTTGCAATCCATTATTTAAAGAATGCATTGAAAAACTTTTATTAGGGAAGGTTATCTGCGAAACATCTTCACCTGATGTATTTGGTTTCCTGGTCATGAATGGAAATAGAAAGGATGTCTCAGATTACATTCAAAGAGTAGGCTTAAACCTATCAATGACAAGAGATATGAAAGGTTATTACGGGGCAATAGCGGAACCTAATAGTGGAGATAAGCAATCAATCAGGACTCGCTTTAATCATGTTGTTAAATCACTTGAGGGACTTATCTTGCTTATGAGAATGCTAAAAAGTATGTCTCCGCGTTCTCGCCCAATTAACGTAATGGATATACTTAAGGAGTCGACCTTAACGGCAGCGATCGAAGATGCTCCAAGTCTTGAAGGGCAGCTTAATGAGGTGGCGTTAAAGCTGAAAATAGGTAAAACAGGAGGGCCTAAAGCAAAAATCAGTTCTCTACTGAAATACCTTGAGCAGCATGAGTACCTTACCCCCCAAGATAAAAATGGTCTGCAATATAAAGCGACTGCAAAGTGGTCCCTACTGTATGACCAGCTTGAGTTTATTCAAAAAAACGAGTCTATTCCTTTAAAAGAAGATACTAGCCAGGAAGAGCTTTTCTAATGTCTAGACTAGACGATGCCAAGGCGAGCATCAATGTTTTATCGAGATACATTCACCCAATCACTGAAGCCTGTCTGACGAATGGCGGACAGGTCATTGATGATAGCAAAAATGAAGATCTTGTTAGGGCTCTTTTGAAGGCTAACTTAGCAATCCAGTTTGATGGCGAACAAATTGTTCAGATCAACAAGAAAACCAGAGACCTCATTCTTCACATCACTCGGAGCTATAGACAGAAATCATCTAGCGGCGAGATATCTGATTTAGAAGAAAACCTCAGAGGAGCGATTGAACTATACAAAGATGCTAAGCGTAAATCTAGCATCTCAGATATAGATATTTATCGACTAGAGATAAAGACTGGTGTTTACGAGCTTCGTGAAGCGCTTGTTGATATGGTTCAGCATTTTGCATTTATTGTTCAAAATGATTTTAGTAATATTTCCGATATAGAAATTAAACTTTCAGAAAGTGAAAGGTGCATCAACAAAGCGACCTCATTAAACGAAGTTCTGAGCACGATGACTCTCTCAGAGTTTTCAGACTTAGCAGCTGGAGATATTTTCCTTGAGGATATGCTGATCGGTATATTGGTACAGGCCGTTGTTAAATGCTCAAGAGATATGGTTGATTCAATTCACCGGTTAAGAGAAAGTCATTCAAAACTCCAGAAAGACATTGATAGCCTCTATAAAAGTGATTTAATTGATGCTTTTTACACTCACTACCAAGTGAATCCATCATTCGTCCCAATACTTGATATATCGACTGTCGGAGAAGATTCCCATAGCCTCTCTATGAGTTTCAATATTCCAGTAATTAAAATTGCCAGCACACCGAATATAAATGATGACAATCAGTCGGAAAGATTAAGCGAACTACTGGTTGGCATTCATAGTCAGCAAGTAGAGAGCGGTAAAGAAGAGCCCATCGACATAAAAGATAGTACAGGCACTATGATTGAGAGCCCCATCCACCCTATTGACCAAGGCGCCATGTATTTCTTTGATGCACTTACACCAGGTCAGTCTTATTCAGCCGTAGAAGCATTAAAAGAGCTCGGCCTTAAGGAGCGACATGACATTTGGTTGAACTGCCTAATGAACGGGTATTATGAGCTGAACGATGATGAAAAAACAAAAGTCAAATTTGAGTACATTGGTGCAAAGAATAAATTTTTTAACGGCAACCTAAACGTAACAGATATTATTTTCAGGCACCTATGAATAACATGGCTCTACTTGTTCAAAAGCTACTCCGTCAAAGCAAAAAAGAAGTGAATAAAGGCGCACGGTGGGAGGCTCTCTGTAATTCACTTGGAATTGGTCAGGTAGGATATAAAACGATAGCCTTTTCTAACGAAGACTTACTGGCATTGCGCGATTATTTTAATCCATCATTTGACGGGGATATTCTCACATTTGACTTCAAACAGAACCGAACTACTACGGCTAAAAAAACAGCTAACGAAAAGGCAGGTAGAAAAGCCGTTTTTTCTCATCTTGTGCAAGTCGCAAGGCAAGGTAATCTACCAATTGTTATTAACGGTCAGGCAACTTTCACACCAGCAGGGTCACTTATTTCAACACCAGTAGAACTGCTTGAATTCCCTGAAAAAGTCGTCTTGGTAGAAAATGGTGAGACAATCATTTATTGGAGCGAGATCCACCTCCCTAAAGATTGTGAAGATGCATTAATCATTTACAGAGGTCATGGACCCGCTGCTAGGAAAATACTAGACGCACTCAATGAAAATCAATCTACTTTGGTTTACGCATACTGTGATTTTGACCCCGCAGGATTAACTATTGCCTCTTCAATATCAAATAATATTATTCTTCCTGAAAGTTGGGCCTCTTTCACTCAGGAGTCGGGATTTTTAAAGAAATTCAATAAAAGAGACTGCTTTATAACGCAGCGTGAGGACATTAAGTCACTTAGAAAAAGAGACAACAAGTTCCTTGAGCCGGTCATTAGTCACATCGAGTCTCACGAGATTGCTATTACTCAAGAATGTTTAACCGCTCATAACTTGAAGTTAATTGTTATGAATCTATCTAACGAATATTAACGGGCTTATTGTGACAATCAAGTCACCTGAGGTCCTGACGTGATTAAAATGTTAAGTATAGAGCTTAAGGTGAGATACTTTTACTCAGAATAAAAATACGCCAATATTATGTGACATAACACGTCATAGTAATGTTGAATATAGTGTTAGCCATAAAGATGAGTGCGAAACTTAACAGTGATGGAGTAAACAGTGGGTAATCTAAAAGAAACACTAATAAAAGCTGATAAGGACGGTAAATTCTTTGAGGTCGTTAGTGACGAATATTATCAAGACCGAAAAAAGGAGAAGCTCCTCTCAGGCGTACTTTCCCAGTTACATAATGATGGTTCGTTAGATTTAATTAAGCTATTTAAACGCTTAGAAAACTCTTCTGAAAATCATGATTTTTTTTCTATTCGACATGTATTTGAAGAAGTGCTGCCATTATTAGAAGCGCCAACAGAAGAAGTTGCGGTTTGTGTTGAACACTTGGTCCGCGAAGCTGGTGCAGACATGGCTGCAAATATGTTGGTTGGAGCATTTCGTGAGTTTTGTGGGAAGAGTTCAGAAAGGCCAAAGCAACTATTAGATATTGCATTGGCAAATATTGATGAGGAATTTGATCATTTAGCGATAGCTCTTGAATCTGGCTCTCAAATAAATGAATCGCTTTATATTAACAAAGCTATTGCGTTACTGGATCATGACAGTGAACTTGTGAGACAACGTGCTGTTTTTGCTCTTGGTCGAATTAAGTATATTGATACTTCACTTCAAAAGAGTGTCATATTAAGAATAAAACAGGCATCACAAAGCAGTAGTTCAGATTTGTTTTTGGCAACATCAATGAGAGCCCTTTTCTCAAATGTTCTTCAATCGCCTGACTTAAAGCATCACTTTATTGAATTTATAGAAGATCATAACGCCTATTTTGGTGAACGGTATGTGCATGCAGCATCAAGTATTTTATTTTATGAAGGAGGTCATGTTTCAGAGAAGATAGAAAGTCGCTTGCTTGAACTTTGTTGTCACGCCAAGCCTGAAAATAAAGGGACTATAGACAACATTGATTACGTATTGGAACGATTAGTTAAATCTGAAAAATTTGATATATGCATTACTTTTTTAGAGCGTTTTTTTGAGTTGAGTGATTACAAAACTTCAGTTAAAGACTTTGATAGTTTTGTTCGAATAGTCTGCCAATATAAGGAAGCTTACTTATCACCACTAATCACCAGATGGCTGCTTTCAAAAAATATAAAGCTGGGGAAGTTTTGTTCTGATCTGTTAAATGATTCAGCAAAAGGCATTTGTTTAAGCTTTGATACAAGCAATTTAGATAATCACAAAGATGGGTTTTATCTATACTTGGCAAGAAAAGCCTGTGGGTGGTTTTTCTTGCAACCTAAAACTGTAATTACTTTACTCGAGTCCCTCCTAGATGGTGCTCCCATAGCAGAGGTTGAAAAGATTCAGCAGCTAATTTTCAATCCATTATTGATCAGCTACCCCGGTACTGTGAAGGAGCACCTAGTGATGTTATTAGACTCTGAAAATAAGAAAATTTCAGAGCTAGCAACGAAGACCCTATTTCAATTTGATGGCTATCAAAAAAATCTTGAAGTAGCTGCCGATATTAGTGAACTCAGACCGAGTGAACAGGAAAGGCACACATACTGGAAGCATCATAATAAGGTTATGGATGAGTCTATGAAGCAAGCGAGACATCAGTCTCTGTTATCTTCTTTATTTATGGGGAATGAATCGATACTGTTGTACGGAAATAAATCCATACATTACATACATCATGGTGATAAAAAAACTCGACAAGAAACGCCTCTTCAAAAAATCAGTCATTCTATTGAATTTGCATCGATGCTTAATGTCGATCCCCATGGCCTTGATAATATGCTTTGGCAGTTTAGAGTGGAGGGGTGTACTTCATGAAATTAGTTATAAGACAATACCTAGCATCTCTTAAGGAGCGTGGTGAACTTGATGCATTATTACCTGATTTATTATCTCAAATTGGCTTCGAAGTGTTTTTAAAGCCTGGTATTGGAAGCAGACAATACGGGGTTGATGTTGGTGCATATGGCAAGTTGTCGGATGAGGAAGATGAAAAAGTTTATTTATTTTCAGTAAAATCAGGTGATCTAGGTAGAAAAGATTGGAGTAGTGGTAATCCACAAGATTTAAGGCCGTCCATTGAAGAGATTATTGATGTCTTTATCCCAAGTAGAATTCCTGCTGAATATAAGGGAAGGTTAATTGAAATTTGCTTATGCTTTGGTGGCGAAGTTAAAGAAGAAGTCAGAGCTAATGTGAGTTCTTTTTTAGATAAATATTCTTCTGATAATTTAAGTTTTTCAGAGTGGAATGGAGATCGCTTAGCTACATTAATTGAACAACATATGTTGAGAGAGGAGCTATTACCTGAAAATTGTCGAGGCTTACTTCGAAAGTCTTTAGCTATGATTGATGAGCCAGACATTTCATTTAAACATTTCAGGCAGCTTGCTATTCGCCTTACTAGCGTGGAAGGGCGCCCCCCGAAACAAACCTTAATGGCTATTCGTCAACTTTATCTATGTCTTTGGATTTTGTATTCATGGTGTAGAGAAGAAGGTAACCTTGAAAGCGCATATTTATCTGCAGAATTTTCTTTATTGAATGCTTGGGAAGCTTCAAAATTTGCGTTTGAGAAAAAAAATAAAATTGCGGTAGGCGCACTAGAAACACTAAATTCAATTCAGCAACTAAATTTACAGATATCAAATAGCTATTTAGAGGAAAAAATCATTCCTCATGCAGGTAATTTATATGCTTTGTCGCATGCAGTTAGTCCTTCCTGCGCTATAGACGTGAACCTGAAACTTTTCGATGTCCTTGGTAAATTAGCATTAAGTGGTTGTTGGGCTCACTGGTATTTGGGGCAAGCAGAGGATACTAAAGCAGTAGAATATTTCTCAAATATTGTTGCTGAATATCAAGAAACAATAAAAAAATTAATAGCTAACAATCCGATGTTGTTTACACCATATAAAGATGAGCAGGCAATAGATATTGTTATAGCCATATGGTTTTTATCTTTAGATGCAAAGCATTGGGAAGATATTCATGTGTGGTTAACGAACATGAGTCGTAATATTTACCATATGCTTAAGCTGCATAATATGTACCCGACAACTATTCAAAATTATGCAGAGTTAATTGAACACCCCGTTGATACAACAGAAGAATATAGAAAAAGTGTAACGAAAGGTTCAATTTTATATCCATATATCTCAGCTTTTTCGGCAATTATGAGTTTTCATGAACCTTATGAAATGGTTAAAAAAATAAAAGAAGAATTCTTGCCTCATTGTAATTTCCAGGTATTTTTCTTTGATGAAGAATCAGAAAAACATTTTTATCGGTTTGATGAAATGCACGGAGCAATATTATCAGATGCATGTGTAACTAAAACTCCAGAAGAGTTAATCAAGCAGCTATACGATGAGTGTAAACAATCTGATAAAGTATACGAATTGAGTGCATTTAAGTATTCACTTTGGCCGATAATTTTAACCGGTTGCCGCCACTACCGATTACCAGTCCCAATGCACTTTGTTATTGATTTACATAAACAGATCAAAGCGGCTATTGATAGCTCAGAGGTTAAAGTGACAGGTTAAGTTGCTGGTGTTAAGTTAGCCGCTACAGTTAAGTTCATTGATAATGATGCTTCCTCCCATTTCAGACGGGGGATAACAGAAAGTGTCAGTAAACGCCAGTATGATACTTTATTACTTCGAATCTTTCGTGTTTTGTCTGTTAGAGTAAGACAGTATGCAGCTTTATTTATTTAGACTAAACATATAAAGCAGCCTTTAGTGGGTTTGCAAAGAACTCCAGTATGAAACTTTATTACTCGACCACACTATTATTTCGTGATAATAAAGTCGTACATTGGATAATAAACTCGTAATAAAGTTATCCACAACGAATAATAAACTCGTATATTTTTTGTGGCTAAATAATGAAGCCTTTACTTAAAAGCTGTGTGGCCGAATAATAATGTCTTTAACTAAAAACTTAGGCTGACGACCAGCAGTGATTGGATCTACCCTA
>Ga0209826_1001902_pt1 | contig 14144 bp, 13 predicted proteins | sample GOMGulsemesocosm_5_FD_184637 | JGI IMG/M metagenome (GOLD analysis project Ga0209826, IMG submission 184637) | Methane-oxidizing microbial communities from mesocosms in the Gulf of Mexico - GOM15C Gulf of Mexico (SPAdes) (version 2) | ecosystem: Environmental > Aquatic > Marine > Cold seeps... | reverse complement strand
TGTAAATGGTGCCCGGACACGGATTCGAACCATGGACACGAGGATTTTCAATCCTCTGCTCTACCGACTGAGCTATCCGGGCACACGATATGGTCGCGTATTAAACAGGGGTCAGCCTATTTAGTCAAGCGTACGATGGAAATTAACCGTTATTTAGCCGGATCGACGTAACCTTCGGGTGCTTGGGCCTCGTCGGTGAACAAAAACTTCTCCATTTCAGCCTTTAATAAGGCACGTGCTTCGGGTTCAAATGGGGTCAGGCGATTTTCGTTAATGATCATCGTTTGTTGTGCTAACCAAAGTTGCCAAGCTTCTTTGGAAATGTTTTTCAGAATCCGCTCACCGACCTCACCTGGCATCGGTGATTTTTCTAGGGCTTCGGCTTCACGCTTTAATTTTTGGCAATACATAGGCTTCTCTACTGAATGGGAGTTTACTTCGTTAGCTGTTCAATCAATTGGCTAACGGGTTTCGGTAAGCCTATTTTTACACGACTGGCGGATTGATACCAGCAGGTTCTAGCCGACTCTGCTATCCGCCCTGTGACGTCAGTTGCCGGATAAACAACCGTCGTATAGTCTAAGTGGTAATGCGAAAAGGTATGGCGCTTCTCTAACAAAGTATCAGCCTTTGTTAAATCTATGCCTTGCCGCTCACACCAAGTAAGCAGTTCTTCATAATCATCAAAGCTAGGGAAAGCCCATAGACCACCCCATAGACCCACCGCTGGCCTCTGCTGCAACTGCACTTCGTTTTGTTTCTTCGCTACCAGCCAATAACAGCGTTTTACCGGCAAACTGGCTCGCTTTTTAGGTGTCGGTAAGGCCGCGACTTCATCTCGTTTTAGTGCCAAGCAATGCTCGTTTAAGGGGCAGCTCGTACAATTGGGTTTTGCCCGTGTACACACCGTAGCCCCTAGATCCATCATCGCTTGATTATATTCACCGGATCGCTGTTGGGGGTTCAGGGTTTCGCTCAACTGCCACAATTTTTTTAGAATGGCTGTATTCCCCGGCCACCCCGATACCGCAAAACATCTGCATAATACCCGTTTCACATTACCATCTAAAATAGCCGCAGACTGTCCCAAAGCAAGGCTAGCAATAGCGCCCGCTGTTGAACGCCCAATACCCGGCAATTCGCTTAAGCCTGCCACGCTGTTTGGAAAGCAACCATGATGCTCGTCCACAAGGCGTTTTGCCGTTTTGTGTAAATTTCTTGCTCGCGCATAATATCCAAGCCCTGACCAATGATGTAGCACATCATCCAATTCTGCCTCAGCTAAGTCCTCTAAGCGTGGGAAGTGCTCAATAAAGCGTTGGAAATAAGGAATAACCGTTGCAACCTGCGTTTGTTGCAACATAATTTCTGACAGCCAAACATGGTAAGGCGTTGGGGTTTGCTGCCACGGCAAATTTTTCCTTCCGTGGTGATCAAACCATTCTAAAACCAGCGACTGAAAAGTTTCAGCCGCTAGTTCAGCACCCAGACTATCGAGTTCTAAAACAGGCCTTTTAATAAATCACCCACCTGACCCTTTAGCTTATCGTCTAACTTTTCTTGCAGCTTCTGCTTAAACTCTTGCTTCTTTTCTTCAATTTTCTCTTGCTGAGTCGCTAACAAAATAGCTTTTACATCTAATTGAACACTCGGTTCAGCAAAAGTACCTTTCACATTAACGGGAAGCAGTATGTTTTTAAGATCCTTTTTATCAGCAAGTTCAGCATCCGTTAATGCTTTTGTACGCTGCAAGGTCAAACGGTAATCCAGCTTTTCACTCACAAGATTTGCATTACCAGCACCCCTCACATTAATCACTGGCGAGCTAATCAGCAGGTCATTATTTTTGACTAAACCATTGGTAATGATGGTGCTTGCCGACATATCACTAAATGGCGTACTGCCAGAGTGAGCAATCGACGCCGCAGATAAATCCCCCTTCAACACTGCTTCTCCCTGCTTCATCAACGCTTCAACATCAATACCTGTTATAGCGCCATCTTTAAAGCTAAAGGTCGCCGTACCATTCAGTGCCGATTTAAATGCCGCAATACTGTTACCACGAGTTGTTAAGTCAGCATTAAAATTAGTCACCCCAGACAACGTTGATTTGCCGGTTAGATCAAGCAATAGCGGTGCAATATCAATATTTGATGCCTGCTCTTTTACACTAATTCGAGGTGCTTTCTGCCGTGCATCGACCACAGTTTTTCCGCTATAACTGCCGTTATAAAACGACTTTACACGTTGCTGTGTCGTTAACACCCCATTTTTAGCTTGTACATTTAAACTAACTTGCTCCGCTTTAAGGCCATTCACCTTCAAGGATGCCACCTCAAACACACCATCAATATTTAACCCGCGAATAGTTTCAACGGGAATCAACGCAGTTGCAGCAGGGCTTGCGACCACTACCTTAGAGTCGGCTACTGTGTTTCCAGTCGCTGCTGACGCTGGTAAATAACGATCAACATCAATCGTATCGAGTGCTAAATTGAATTTAATCGCTGGCTTTGATAAGTCACTCACTGCAGCAAACCCTCTCAGAGTTGAATCATCAAATTTTATGGTTAATGGCTCTAGCTTAACGTGGCCTAAACCTTCCAAATCAACCGTTAAGTGAGTGGCTAAATTAACAAGCATTGCCCCATTTGGAACAGGCTCGCCGGCTGCATCAATCGCTAAACTCATATCGCTAAAGTTAAACTGGTTTAATGCCTCGTTAATAATCAAGTCACCCGTTAGCGCTAGCCTTGCTGTCACCTTCGGCTGGCTACTATCAATCGTAAACGCCAAATCAACAGCCATTGGTTTACCCAACGCAAGCGACTCTGTCGTTAAATCTAAATCAATTAACTTATAACTTTCGTTTTTGCTGGCATCTGACCAATTAATATTTGCATTAACAATTTCCACACCACCCACTGCAATTGCACCAAGAGCGGCTTCGGAGGATTCAATTTTAGCGCCTGTGGAAGACGGCTGCTTTTCAGTCTTTGTTGGCTGAGCCATATCCGCCCAGTTAGTAACACCTTGCTTGTTTTTTGCTAAATTTAAGGTCAAACCTTTTAGTACGATAGTACTCACATCAATTTGGCGAAGAAGCAATGGAATGAATTTAACCTTCACATTAGCCTCCTCAATTTTCGCAAACTGACTGTCTTTAAAACCATCCGCATTACTTAATGTGACTTGATTAATGCCCACACCAATCCAAGGGAAAACAGATAGGCTTAACTCCCCCTCAATCACTAGGTCACGGCCTGTTTTTTCTTTTACCAACTGCTGAATATCATCCCTGTAGTCATTCGGGTCAATAACCATCGGTATACCAACAATGGCAACCACCAGTAGTACAACTACACCCGCTATTACTTTAAATAACTTACCCATAACTTCTCCTTAATCAAAAACCACCTAAATTAATATAACTTCACACGCCTTAAATTATGCCGCTAACAGCCCTTGCATCTCAGCTAACTCTTGCTTTGAATCTATCAATAATTGCAGGGTATTATCCGGCCCAAGCTCACCCAAGTTAAATTGGTGGAATGCAGGGATTTTAAACAGGGGCGGGCAAGCCTTAAACTCGGCTGTGCCTATCATTGCATGCACCCTAGCGATTAAAATCAACTCTGGCAGCCCCGCTTGCTCATTATTAAGTATCCAATTCTTCCTATTCCTAACAACCTCCAACTTATCATTAAAACCCCATTTTTTCATGATCGTTTCGCCCACTCTTGGCGCAAGGTTATCAATGCAGGCATTCCTCGCCTTATCATCTTGCAAAATAGTTGGATACTCCTCAAGCGCACCTAAAATTGCGGGCACACCAATATCTTGAAACAACCCCGCTAACATCGCATCACTGGGGTTAATCTCTGGTACCTTGTCCGCCAAAAAGTAAGCCATTACCGCCATTTTAGTTGAGAATCGATAGGCCTCTTTTATATGTTTTTTTATTGCTGGATTCGATGAATGAAAAACCGCTCTCGACAAAAAAGCTAATGACAAGTGATAGGTTTCTCGTTTGCCAATTAATGCCACTGCTCGCTCAACACTTTTTGCTGGCATACGCGTCATAAACCGCAAACTACGCGAGGTTTTAATAATAAACCCCGACAAGGCCATATCATTCTCGATAATCTTGGCAAACATTTTTGCGTTACCTTTTGGGTGATTAAGGGCGGATAAAATCTTTATTCCAACCTCTGGCATTGCTGGCAACAGCAACTTATTCTTGCTAATTTTTTGATAAATTTCTTCGTAAGTCTTATCCATAGCTACCTCAAACGCTCCCTTAGTTTATAAATTACCCATCAAAATTAACGCACAATACCCATCAAATAAACAGCTGACTTAACCATTTAATCGAAAAATTTTCACGCTTTTTGACAAAACAGCAAGTAATATTTTCTTATTATAGGTATCATTCTCAGCCTTTATTAAAATTTTAGTCAGTATCTACATTAGATGCTGAAGCAATGGGCATTGATCATGGACGCAATTAAAACAGACGACACTCGAATTCTTAGCACTCAAGAAATTATTTCACCTGAGCAGCTACATAAAGAACTTCCTATCAGCAATGACGCCGCGAACACGACCGCCGTCGCTAGAGAAGCGATACACAAAGTATTACACGGTGAAGACGATCGCTTACTCGTAGTAATTGGCCCTTGTTCAATTCATGATACCTCGGCTGCGCTGGACTATGCTGCTCGATTAAAACCTTATATTGATAGCTTGGCAGACGACTTAATCATCGTGATGCGCGTCTATTTCGAAAAACCACGAACAACCGTTGGTTGGAAAGGGCTTATCAATGACCCCGATCTCGATGAAAGCTTCGACATAAACAAAGGCGTACACCTCGCTCGTGATTTACTGATAAAGCTAAACGCACAAGGGGTATCAGCAGCCACCGAATATTTAGACCTTATTACACCGCAATATGTCTCCGATTTAATCGCTTGGGGAGCCATTGGCGCAAGAACAACAGAAAGCCAAACACACCGTGAACTATCTTCCGGCTTATCATGCCCTGTTGGTTTTAAAAACGGTACTGACGGCACTATTAAAGTAGCCATCGATGCTATTGGTGCTGCTTGTCGACCTCACCACTTCTTATCCGTTACCAAGAAAGGCCATTCAGCCATTTTCAAAACAGCTGGGAACGAAGATTGTCACCTTATCTTACGTGGTGGCAAAGAGCCTAATTATGATGCTGAAAGTGTTGATAACGCTGCAACCGTTCTTGGCAAAGCCGGGGTTAACCTGCATATGATGATTGACTTTAGCCATGCCAACAGTAGCAAACAGCACGAACGCCAAATGGTTGTCGGCAAAGATGTTGCTCAGCAAATTGCCAATGGCGATATGCGTATTAGTGGTGCAATGATTGAGAGTCACCTCGTTGCTGGCCGCCAAGACCCTGTTGAAGGGCAACCACTCGTCTACGGCCAAAGCATCACGGATGCTTGCATCGACTGGGACAGCAGTGTGCAGTTACTAGAAGAACTAGCCGCTGCCGTGCGTACACGCCGCTCAATAAACATAGACACCGCTAATGATTAAGCAAGTACACATCCAAGTTAATGGCCGAGCACAGTCTTATGCCGAGAATACCAGCCTAGAACAACTTACTAAGCAAATGGGCCTATTTGGCAAACGTATTGCTATTGAGTTGAACGAAGAAATAAAGCCCTCTGATCAATTTAACGTCATTCAGCTTCAAGAAGGCGACATCGTAGAAGTCGTTCAAGCCATCGGAGGAGGCCAACCCGACGACTTTATCATTGCTGGAAAAAAATACTCATCCCGTTTGCTCGTTGGCACTGGTAAATACAAAGATATGGCCGAAACACAGGCCGCCATTGAAATGAGTGGTGCAGACATCGTAACCGTGGCTATTCGCCGTACAAACATTGGTCAAAACCCAGGCGAACCCAATTTATTAGACGTTATATCACCTGATAAATACACCATACTGCCCAATACTGCAGGCTGTTTTACATCAAAAGATGCGCTAAGAACCTGTCGCCTTGCACGTGAGTTACTCGGCGGACACAACTTAGTTAAACTAGAAGTATTGGGCGATGAAAAAACGCTGTTCCCCGATATTACTGCGACCCTCGAATCTGCCGAAATTTTAGTTAAAGAAGGCTTCGACGTCATGGTTTACACCAATGACGACCCCATTATTGCCAAGCGCCTTGAAGAAATGGGCTGCGTTGCCGTCATGCCTCTAGCCGCACCTATTGGCTCAGGCTTAGGGATCCGTAACCCATACAACATCTTAACCATTATTGAAAATGCCAATGTACCCATTATTGTTGATGCTGGGGTAGGCACTGCATCCGATGCAGCAATCGGTATGGAGCTAGGCTGTGATGGCATTCTTATGAACACCGCCATCGCTCATGCCAAAGACCCTGTACTTATGGCATCGGCCATGAAAAAAGCCGTGCAAGCTGGGCGTGAAGCCTCTCTAGCAGGCCGCATGCCTCGTCGCCGCTATGCGTCTGCGTCATCCCCTCTAGATGGCCTCATTTAATCAACACCAGCACTCGCATGACTAACGATTCAAAACCCGCCTTTTTACGTAGAATTCGCAGCTTTGTTAAACGTGAAGGGCGCTTAACGCCAGGGCAGCAAACCGCCATTGATACCGGTTGGCCTCAATTTGGGCTAAATCCTAAAGAAGCAATAAACCCTAACGAACTATTCGCTAACGACAACCCAGTAACCCTAGAAATTGGCTTTGGTAACGGCGAAAGCCTAGCAACAATGGCCGAAGCCGAACCTAATAGAAACTTTATTGGAATCGAAGTTCACCGCCCAGGCGTCGGCCACCTTTTACGCGTAGTCTTAGAAAAGGGAATCAGCAATATCCGCATTTTCGATACCGATGCTATTGAAGTGTTACAACAAGCTATACCAGACCATAGTCTCGATTGTGTACAACTATTCTTTCCCGACCCTTGGCATAAAAAGCGTCATCATAAACGTCGCATTGTACAAACTGATTTTTTAGACCTTCTGCAACGTAAATTAAAAGCTGGTGGGCGCTTCCATGCTGCAACAGACTGGGAAAATTATGCTGAACATATGCTAGAAACCCTAAATAAACACCCCGACTTTAGCAATGCAAATAACAGCGACTACAGTGAACGCCCTAAACATAGGCCTTTAACTAAATTTGAAAATAGGGGTTTACGCCTAGGTCACGGTGTTTGGGATCTCATCTTTATTAGTAAGAGTTAAAGGCAGCTAATCCGTAAACTGAATAGGAACAAACATCCCGTCTAACTCATCAATAGCAGAGGTAATCAATTGCTGTTTTTGAGCATTCTGGCTAAGTTTCTCGTCCAGTGCGTCCTGCCCTGCTGATACACTACGCAAACTCTCTAGCTTACTTTCCATCAGTTTCTTTTGCTCACTCACTTCTCGAATTAACGTAGATAATGCCAGCGACTTCCAGGTCATTATATCAGTCTGGGCCTGTTGAAAAATAGCCACCGCCTGCCCGCCAATCGTTTCCATAAAGCTTTTGGCCAAATTACCTTGCCCCGTCAAAACAGCAGTAGAGTGGCTGCTAAACTCAAGCCCCTCATGTAATAATTGATGAAGCTTTTCTTTATAAATTGTGTCGTCAAACACCGCGGGCTTTTGCACATCAATATCGTGTTCGTCTTTAAACTTTTTATAAATTCCATCTAATAAATGCACACTGGCTTGGCTGGCTTCAAGCGCATCATTAAGCAATACATTTAATCCATCAAAAACACCTTGCATCCCTTGGTGGATGCCAACACTGGTCCAGCTTTTAATCATACTCTCGCCGCCTTCATCAATGATTTTCTGAACCCTTGTTGGATTAACAACTTGTAACAAATCATCAATCTGCGAATTGAATAAATGCCGACTCGTTTTTAAATGTGCTAAATTTTTCGTGTAAACCGTTTGTTGCTTACGCGTAATCAATAATAACTCTGCCGTAGCATCCTCACTTTTACTGTAAATACTTTGTAGGTCCTCCACATGTTTTACAATATCTTGCTCGCGCTTCTGCAGCGTCTTTTGCGCTGCCTGCATATGGCTAATAACATCATCCTCAACCTGCTGCTGAAGAATTTCTTTTTGTGAACTCAACACTCGATCTGACAAAAAGCCCTCAAGAGCCGCCAATCGACTATTCATCAGCGCTGACTCATCATTTTTTATTTTTGCAATAAGCGCTTGCTTGGCCGATAGTGGAAAAATAACCGCCTTATCAAGCTCTAATAAACGAGCAGTTTCATGAGTTTGCTTATCAATCGACTCCATCCATGCCGACTCGCTCATTAACTCATCATTCAACGTATCAATTTTATTCAACACAACCGCTAAACCATGAGGGTGCTTACTTCTATAGGTACAAATATGCTGCTGCCACATATCCATATCACTTTGAGTCACCCCCGTATCGGCAGCCAATACAAAAATCATCGCCTGTGCATTCGGCAACATGCTTAACGTTAACTCTGGCTCACTGCCCAGTGCATTCAAACCCGGTGTATCCAATATCACCAAGCCTTTCTCTAGCAATGGGTGTGGAAAACTAACCAGCGCATGCCGCCAATAAGGAATAGTCACATCATTTTGCTCATCTGCAGGCGCTAAGCCTAATTCTTTAGCCTGCTCTGCCGACACGACTTTGGTACGTAATAACTCCATAAAGCTATCTTGCATACTGTCTGGCGAATCACAATCCAACTCAATATGTGTCCATTGTTTGGGTTGTTTTTTATACTCTTCTATCGACGTATCATTAGCCCGCGTTTCAACCGCCAACAGTCGAAGGTAAGGCTTTTCTTTTTGATCAAAGAACAGTTCCGTCGGGCACATAGTCGTTCGCCCCGGGCTGGATGGCAGTAACCGCATACCGGTGGAAGAAAAAAACAATGCATTAATCAACTCTGTTTTCCCGCGCGAGAACTCTGCGGCAAAGGCAATCGTAATAGTGTCTTTCTCAAGCAGACGTAAATTCTTAATCAACATCAACTCAGTCGTGCTATCGCTTAAACCAACGCCCTCTAACCAGCCTTGATAACGCTCAATAGACTCCGCCATCGATTGCTTCCAACAGTCATAATTTTCTAGTTTGGTATCAAGGTTCATGTCATCAAAAATCTAGCTTTATAAGACCTCTGCACAAAAGCTCGTTCGCTCCTATACATCGTTAAAAATGCACCCAAAGCATTCGCTATGCTCATGGGGTAGGCTCTACTCAATCGGTCATTTACTACAGTACCAAAAGTAGGTCTCATGAGAGAAACTCCCTCACTCCGCGCATTTTTGCCTCGCCTAAAGCGCCTACTTTGGGTGCCTAGAAACAAAATCGTCTTCTGTGCAAAGGTCTCTTTATAAAAATCGCTGCTGTTATACATTAAAATGAGTATAGATGATTATTGAAATAAATCTTCTGGGAGCTGTGACGGAGCACGCACTCTGACACGTTTGTGTCGACTATGCGCACCCGATATGATTTCAACATGAGATTTCTTAACTCGAAAAAGTGTCGATAGATACTGAATAAGTTGCTTATTCGCCTGCCCCTCTACTGGCGGTGACGTTAGTGATATTTTTACCGCATCTCCATGCACACCCTGCAACGCATTTCTGCTAGCTCTTGGCTGTAAAAAAACATAAAAAACAAGGTCGTCCTCATCCCACAGGTAATACTCAAAAGACACTAGTCAGCGATAAAATAGGCGGAACCAATAACATTTTTAGTACCTGCAAACCAATAAGCGCGGCCATCGGTGCTAAATCAATCCCGCTTATTGGCGGAATTACGCGCTGAACCGGCTTCATAACAGGCTCCGTTATCTTATAAATTAAACTCACAACCGGGTTATAAGACCCTGGGTTCAACCAGCTAAGAATAACCGTAGCAAAAATACTGAATAGGAAAACATTAATAATACTGTCTACTGACTCGGCTAAACCCCAAACAAATATAGCCCAAATACTGAACTCACCCTGAGTTAAGCTAATCACCAAACCGATAAGCATCTTCATCGCAACAATTAAAACAATAGCCGCAAGGTTTAACCCTTTTACCGTTGGAAAAAGCGGCTTTAATACACTTAATGGTGGCTGCGTTAGCTTAATAATAAATGCTGAAACGGGGTTGCGAGAATCAGCGCCCGTATATTGTAGTAATAAGCGTAAAATTAAAATAAAAATATACGCACCAACAATCGTATCCACTAAAAAAACCAAGGGATTAGACAAGTACCCTGACGACATTAGCTCGCCCCTAGTTCATCGGATAACTCAATAGAACGATCTCTAGCCGCCAACACAGCTGCATGATAAATATCTTTTAGTCCACGCGCACCCATAACTTCTAGCGCACGCTCTGTTGTGCCCCCAGGTGATGTCACACGCTCACGCAATACCGCCGCCGACTCACTTGATGCCAGCGCCATTTTCGCTGCACCTAAAGCCGTTTCCTGGGTGAGCAACTGCGCTGTTTTTTGATCAAGCCCTGCATCAACCGCCGCCGCTTCAAGTGCTTCCATCATTAGGAAAAAATAAGCAGGTCCACTGCCCGACAATGCCGTCACCGCATCAATATCCTGCTCGGTATTCACCCAAACCGTAACCCCAACCGCACGTAGCAACGATTCAACCTGATCTTTTTGAGCCTCACTCACTTGAGCATTGGCATATAAACCCGTCGCACCTGTTTTAACCAGTGCTGGGGTATTTGGCATACACCTCACCAACGCCAAACCACAGCCTAACCATCGCTCAAGTGCATCAACTCGAATACCAGCTGCAATCGATACGATAACCGGCTTAGTCTTCTGAACAGCATCACTAATGCTCTCTGCAACAGCCTGCATATGCTGAGGCTTCACCGCCAACACGATAATATCCATATCAGAGGCTAAGGCTTGCGCATCGCTTGTCGTATTAACACCAAACGTATCATTTAAGCACGTCAACTTACTCTCATCTAAATCAGCAACTGTTAGCTTATCAGCCGGGTAATCATTACTCACCAAGCCACCAATAAGGCTACTTGCCATGTTTCCGCCACCAATAAACCCAATCTTTTGTTTCTTCATCTTTTTCACTTCAAAAAAATTAATATATTAAGCCCATTAAACCGTATTTTTCGGCCGAGCACCAAAAATAGCCGTACCAACACGCACAATACTGGCCCCTTCCGAAATAGCTGACTCTAAATCACCACTCATTCCCATCGATAATGTATCGAGTGTTAAACCAAATTTCTCATTCAGCCGATCCTTCGCTAAAGCCAACCGCTTAAAGGCTCCACGCTGTTCATCAGCTTGTGTTGTTGCACGTGGAATAGCCATTAAGCCACGTAAACAAAGTTTATTTAAACCTAATAACGGCTCAACCACTTCATCTAACTGTTCCAAACTAAATCCCGATTTAGAGGCCTCACCGTCTATATTAACTTGCAAACAAACATTCAATGGCGGCAAATAAGCGGGACGTTGTTGATTCAATCGTGTTGCAATTTTAAGCCTATCAACACTGTGTACCCAGCTAAAGAAGCGCGCAATATCTCGAGTTTTATTCGATTGTATCGGCCCAATAAAGTGCCAAGAAATATCTAAATGCGCCAAACACTGCTGCTTTTGTAACGCATCCTGCAAATAATTCTCACCAAAATCACGCTGCCCTGCCTTGTATAAAGACAAAACATCACTGGCTGGGCGAGTTTTACTCACCGCCAGCAGGCTCACCTTCTGCGAATTTTCTCGCTTAGCGGCATACTGATTAATTAACTCCAGTTGTTGGGCGTATCTTTTTAATAAAGTGGGCATGGTTTAATTATTCCTAACTATACTTAATATTATGAGACCTTTGCATGGAAAAAGATTTCGTTTCTAGGCGAGGCAAAAATGCGCGGAATGAGGGAGTTTACTGTAGTAAATGACCGATTGAGCACATTTTTAACGAAGCATAGGAGCGAAAGAATTTTCATGCAGAGGTCTCAAGGTACATTTTAATTTACACGCATTAGTGCTATGGTCAGCTAAACGCTAAACACGCATTATACAAATAACCCGGCCCACGAGGTCAACCGGATTTAACATATGGATATTTCAGACTTACTTACCTTTAGCACCAAAAACAACGCTTCCGATTTGCACTTATCCGCAGGCTTACCGCCAATGATTCGTGTCGATGGTGACATTCGGCGAATCAACATGCCTGAACTAGAGCACAAAGAAGTTCATAGCATGATTTATGACATCATGAATGATAAGCAGCGGCGTGATTTTGAAGAATTTTTAGAGGTTGATTTCTCATTTGAGCTACCGGGAACCGCTCGATTCAGGGTTAACGCATTCAACCAAGATCGTGGAGCCGCAGCCGTATTTAGAACCATTCCGGTAGATATTCTCAGTTTAGAAGACTTAGGTTGTCCGCAATCTTTCAAAGAAATCATCAACGTGCCGCGGGGCATCGTCTTGGTAACGGGGCCAACAGGTTCCGGTAAATCGACAACCCTTGCTGCGTTAATGGATTACAAAAACGATAACGTCTATGAACATATTCTAACCATTGAAGACCCGATAGAATTTGTTCATAAAAGCAAAAAATGCCTAATAAACCAACGTGAAGTGCATAAACATACTCATGGCTTCAGTGAAGCGCTACGGGTTGCACTACGGGAAGACCCCGATATTATCCTAGTTGGCGAAATGCGAGATTTGGAAACCATTCGATTAGCACTGACCGCTGCCGAAACAGGTCACTTAGTTTTTGGCACACTACATACCAGCTCAGCCGCCAAAACTATTGACCGTATTATTGATGTTTTCCCTGAAGGGGAAAAAGGCATGGTTCGCTCCATGCTCTCCGAGTCATTGCGTGCTGTTATTGCACAAACACTGATGAAGAAAATTGGTGGTGGACGTATCGCCGCTTGGGAAATTATGACTGGCACAGCCGCCATCCGAAACCTGATTCGTGAAGATAAAATTGCCCAAATGTACTCCACCATTCAAACCAGTCGTAAAGATGGCATGCAAACTCTCGATCAGCACCTTACCGAATTGGTTCAAGCGGGCTTAATTACTCGACAAGATGCCAAAATGAAAGCCGTCGATAAAAAATCGTTCAGCTAAATATTTAAAGGATAAAAACATGGATTTTGATGCATTATTACAACTCGTCGTTCACAAAAAAGCCTCCGACTTGTTCATCACCTCCGGCTGGGCACCCACCATCAAAGTCAACGGTGCACTACAGCAAGTATCAAAAACTCGATTAAGCGCTCGTCAAGCACTCGATATTGTTCAAAGCATCATGAGCGACGATCAAAAACAAGAGTTTGAAGACACCAAAGAATGCCAATTTGCTATTCAACGCCCAGACATTGGACGATTCAGGGTCAGCGCCTTCGTACAAAAAGATGATGCCGGTATGGTATTGCGCCGTATTGAAACGACCATCCCCACCATTGAAGAACTGAACTTACCACCTATTCTTAACGAATTATCAATGACCAAGCGTGGCCTCATTATTTTTGTTGGCGCAACCGGCACGGGTAAATCAACCTCCTTAGCCGCCATGGTTGGGCATCGCAATAGAAACAGCTCAGGCCATATCATCACCATTGAAGACCCTGTTGAATTTGTACACGAACACGATGGCTGCGTTATCACCCAACGTGAAGTAGGCATTGATACCGAATCCTATGAAGTTGCACTTAAAAACACCCTACGTCAAGCGCCCGACGTTATCCTAATTGGTGAAATCCGTAGCCGCGAAACCATGAGTCACGCCATGACCTTCGCTGAAACAGGCCACCTTTGCCTATCCACCCTGCATGCCAATAACGCCAACCAAGCACTTGACCGCATTATTCACTTCTTCCCTGAAGATGCTCATAAACAACTCTTTATGGACTTATCGCTGAATCTAAAAGCGATGATCGCCCAACAACTTGTCCCAACCATTGACGGAAAAAGCCGAAAAGCCGTCATTGAAATAATGCTGAACACCCCGCTAGCCTCCGACTTCATCAGAAAAGGCGACATCCACAAACTCAAAGAACTGATGAAAAACTCCACCGAACAAGGCATGCAAACCTTCGATCAGGC
>Ga0209826_1001897_pt1 | contig 14155 bp, 14 predicted proteins | sample GOMGulsemesocosm_5_FD_184637 | JGI IMG/M metagenome (GOLD analysis project Ga0209826, IMG submission 184637) | Methane-oxidizing microbial communities from mesocosms in the Gulf of Mexico - GOM15C Gulf of Mexico (SPAdes) (version 2) | ecosystem: Environmental > Aquatic > Marine > Cold seeps... | reverse complement strand
TGCGGCGCAGGCTTGGGCTATGCCCGCCCCCTGTATGCCGCCGCCAATGATGGCAATGTCGGTTTCGGCAGCCGGTTGGTACGGCTCTGGCATACTTGGGTCCTTGTTGGATACGTCTCGGCGGGGTTCTGATGTTCATTTAGTATAGATAAGACCAGAGTGAATGGCAGAACTGTGCTGAGATTAAGTGAACGAAAGTGAAGTCTGAAGGAAGCGTGTATCGCCATTGATGAGCTTTGGTGAGTAAACCCAGAGCTCCTCAATGCCATAGTATCCGTGTGTGAAGGTCAGGCGAGCCCTGAGTTTGGTCCCAGTTTTATGGAGCGGGTTTTGTGTTGAGTGAGCATAGGCACACAACTCCGCTTGTTGTTTTACGTCAGACGGTGCGCAGGCCAATGATTCCAAGTGGGCATACAGCCGTTAACCGATGCCAGTGGATAATCATCGCGTATCCGCAGCTGGCATCCCTTGACGGTTGCAGTCTTCCCAGTGCTTGCCTTGGGCCGCCCTTAGCTAACGTCATTGTTTGAACTGCTCTTGCTGTCTTTCCTCTTGGGCTATTTATGACTCTCCCTTGGATTGTGTGGCATGACAATGACTCACCGTTCATCTCCTGAAATGTAAAAAAGTTAACAGTGTTTTAAAGCGGGACTTTTTATCGTTAGGCCTCAACGCTGATGTTTGTCTGTCGTCCGTTTGGGGCGAGGGTCGGAGCGGCGCTATGCAGCCAGACAAGGAGAGAGAAGAATGAGCAGTAATCTTGCTACCCCCGCCGAGCGCGTACACTTTAAATTGCACGGTTTACAACTAAAGGCCATGAAGCTGGGGCTGAAGTTGATACCGATTCCTGATACCAAAGTGTTGGTGGGCACGCAGGCGACGGCGGAGTTGGCTCATCATATTGCTGAAGCCGGCGTCAAACGGCCCTTAATCGTGACCACGGCGGGTGCGCTAAAGCGTGGCCAAATTGATTTGTTACAGCGGTCGCTGGCGGCGGCCGGTTTAACGCCGGCGGTCTTCTCTGGCGTTACGCCTGACCCAACCTTTGCGGTTGTTAACCAGGGCGTTGCGGCTCAAAAACAAAATGACTGTGACGCGGTGATCGCCTTTGGTGGCGGCTCTGCCATTGATGCGGCCAAGGCCATTGCAGTAGCGGCCACCAACGACAAACCGGTGGCTAAGTTGATCGGTATTCGCAAGGGCAAGCAGAACCCGCTGCCCGTATACGCCGTGCCCACCACATCCGGTACCGCATCGGAGGTGACTAACGTGGCGGTGGTGTCGACCGACAAGAGCCACAGCAAACGTTTTTTAATTGATGGGCGCGCGGTTTCCAAGGTGGCTGCGCTGGACCCAAGCTTAAGCGCCTCGCTGCCCGCTTCTATTACCGCCGAAACCGGAATGGACGCCTTGACGCACGCCCTTGAGTCCTTCGTGAGTCGGCTCAGTTCCGCCGAGTCTGATGCGTTCGCGCTGGAGGCCGCTACTTCGATCTTTGAGCATCTTCCTGTGGTGTTTGAGGACGGTTCGAACCTGGCCTCACGCGAGGCGATGGCATTGGCCTCACTGACGGCGGGCAAGGCATTTCGAAAAACCGCGTTGGGTTATGTGCACGCCATTTCTCATCAGCTGGGGGCTCGCTACGGTTTGGCCCACGGCCTGGGAAATGCCATCTTGCTGCCGCATGTGTTGGCCTACTCGCTGCCGTCTATCCAAGACAAGCTGGCGCAGCTGGCGGTTAAGGTGGGTATCGGTAAGACCGACGATTCGGTGGCAGAGTTGAGCGAGAATATGGTCACGCATGTGCGGGCGCTGAACGCACAATTACAGATTCCCGAAAAAGTACCCGGCTTGCAGGTGGCGGATATTCCCAGCATCGCCAACAAGGCATACGGCGAAGCCATGGGTATGTACGGCGCGCCACGTTATATGGGGCGCAAAGCTATTGAAAAGTTACTGCACGCTTTGATGTAAACCGGCAAACCTTCTTGAAGGCGTGACATTGAATGTCGGAGAGGGGCCTATCCAGCACCTTCACGATGACTTGGGCGGGTATTGACGCAGCGTTTGTTGAGCTGAAAAAAGCAGGGCGCAGGATTGTTTTCCTGTCCCTGCCATTTTTATGGTGTTTATTTTGCCGAGCTTAGGCTCCCATTAACCCCTGCCTAGTGGCTTCATCTAGTGTGCTATCAAACGCACTTGTGAGCTTGGTCATGATCTCATCGATCTGCGCGGGGCTGGTGATCAGCGGTGGACACAGGGCCACGCTGTTACCCGCCACGGCGCGCACGATCAAACCGTTGTCTTGGCTGTGTTTAACGGCCATGGCACCGACGGCGCCATCCTTGAACAGCTCGCCGGTTTTCTTATTGGCCACCAGCTCTGCCGCACCCAGCAGGCCGCGGCCGCGAACATTACCCACCAGTGGGTGCTCACCCAGCTTGCTCAAGCATCTCTGCATATACTCGCCTGCCTCGGCGGCGCTCTGGAAAATTTGATCGCGCTGATAAATATCCAACACCTTCGAGGCGATGGCGCAGCCGACTGGGTGACCGCTGTAGGTGTAACCGTGACCAAACACACCCACCTGCGCACTCTGCTCAATCATGGCTTCGTACATATCACCGCGAATTAGCGAGGCGCTGATGGGGTAGTAGGCCGACGACAACTGCTTGGCAAACGTCATCATGTCGGGCTTTTCTATGTTCATGGTGGTTGCGCCGAAGTCGTTACCGGTACGGCCAAAGCCGGTTATGACTTCGTCGGCCCAAAATAAAATATCGTAGCGACTTAATATAGCCTGCACTTTTTCGTAGTAGCCCGCCGGTGGCACGATCACGCCACTGGCTCCGGTGATGGGCTCGGCAATAAACGCGGCGATGGTGTCTGGCCCTTCGCGCAGAATCATCTGCTCAAGGTTGTTGGTAATGCGCGAAACAAATTCCGCTTCGCTCTCGTTGTTTTGTGCGCCGTTGAAGTAGTGCGGGTGGTCGGTGCGCAAGATGCCCAGCGCTTCTAATGGCGCATCAAAGTGTGCGAGGTTGGCCGGTAGGCTGGTGAGTGCGCCGGCGGCTACGGTCACGCCGTGGTAGGCGCGCTCGCGGGTGATGATCTTGCGCTTTTCGGGTTTGCCGATGGCGTTAAAGTAGTAGCGCAGCAGTTTAATGTGCGTGTCGTTAGCGTCCGACCCAGAGTTACCAAAAAATACCTTGGCGTCTTGCATGGGCGCCATCTCGGCTAGGCGCTCGGCCAGATCAATGCCGGCCTGGTGTGTCTTACCGCCAAACATATGGCTGTAGGTTAGCTTACGCATCTGCTCTTCGCTGGTGGCGATCAGTTCTTCATTGCCGTAGCCCAGCGAAGTGCACCAAAGGCCAGCCATGCCCTCTAGGTATTGCTTGCCTTGATTGTCGTAAACATAAATGCCTTCGCCGCGCTCGATAACGAGCTGTTCGATGGCTTTAAAATTGGTGGTCGGGTAGATGATCGCGCTCATGTCGCTGTCCTCATGTACTTAGCTTATAGTTTCGCAGTGTGTGTTGTGGTGCGGTTTAATTATTTGTCGAGACCACCTAGGCACATGTATTTAATTTCAACGTAATCGTCGAGGCCATACTTGGAGCCTTCGCGGCCATTACCAGACTCTTTAACACCGCCAAAGGGCGCCACTTCGGTAGAGATAATACCTTCGTTAATGCCCACAATGCCGTAGTCCAAAGCCCCGGCAACACGGAAAATACGACCGATGTCACGGCTGTAAAAATACGCGGCCAAACCAAACTCCGTGTCGTTGGCCATGGCGATGGCTTGCTCTTCGGTGCTGAACTTAAACAGCGGTGCCACTGGGCCAAAGATCTCTTCGCGGAACACGCGCATGTCCGTGGTCACATTGGTGAGGATGGTGGGTTCAACATAAGAACCACCCAGCTCGGAGCGTCCGCCGGTAACGAGTGTCGCGCCCTTTTCAAGGGCATCGTCAATAAAATCACAGACGTCGTCGGCGGCCTTGTTGCTGATCAGTGGGCCCATGGTGACGCCATCGTAGGTACCGTCGCCCAGTTTAAAAGCCGCAACCGCCTTGGCGAGTTTTTCGGCGAAGGCATCGAACACATCCTCGTGCACCAGCATGCGGTTGGCACAGACACAGGTCTGGCCCGCATTGCGGTACTTAGACGCCATGGCTCCGTCGATCGCGGCATCCAGATCGGCATCGGCAAAGACGATGAAGGGCGCGTTGCCACCCAGCTCCATCGAGGTGCGCTTAACCGTATCCGCACACTGACGCATCAAGTGTTTGCCGACCGGCGTTGAACCGGTAAAGGTCACCTTGCGCACGGTTGGGTTACTGGTGAGTTCGTCGCCTATGTCGCTGGTTTTACCCGCCAGTATGTTGATCACGCCGGCAGGAATACCCGCGCGCTCGGCTAGCACTGCAATGGCAAAGGCCGACAGAGGCGTGTTGTTGGCGGGTTTACAGACCACGGTACAACCAGCCGCCAAGGCTGGGGCCAGCTTGCGCCCGAGCATCGCCGAGGGGAAATTCCAAGGCGTGATACAGCCCACCACACCGATGCCGCTCTTGACGACCATTAGCTGTTTGTCGCTGCTGGCGGCGGGAATGGTATCGCCGTAGAGGCGCTTGCCCTCCTCGGAAAACCACTCGATAAAGCTGGCGCTGTAGGCAATTTCGCCACGGGCTTCAGCCAGTGGTTTGCCCTGCTCCGCGGTGAGAATCTGCGCCAGATCTTCTTGGTTTTCCATCATCAGGTCGAACAGCTTACGTAACAGCAGAGCGCGCTCTTTGGCGCTCTTGGCTTGCCAGCTTGGGCGCGCGGCTTCTGCCGCCTCAATGGCCCGACGTGTCTCGGCGGTGCCGCAGCGGGCAATCTGAGCCACGGTTTCACCGGTGGCGGGGTTTTCAACAGCGAGGGTTTCACCGCTGTCGGCGGATACCCACTGGCCGTTGATGTAGGCGTTGCCTTGCAGGAGGCTGGAATCGTTAAGGGAAAGGGCCATGGTGAGCTCCGTGTTTAGAGGTGAGGAATCTAAAGGGTTATTTTAGTAAAAATAACGAATGAGTCGACTTTATCAGTTGATATGATCACCACAATCGATATTTAATCAACGTCATGGTGACTTTAGGTAAACAGGTGGTATCGATATGATCTTATCTCGGCGGAATTTACCGCTCAATGCGATGCGTGCCTTCGAGGCTGCTGCGCGCCATTGCCACTTGCGCAAAGCCGCAGAGGAGCTGGGGGTCACCCACGGGGCTGTCAGTCGTCAGGTGCGCCAGCTCGAAGAAATACTAGCCATTGAGCTGTTTGATCGCAGTCACAATCGGCTCTCGCTCACCTCCGCTGGCCAGCGCTTGTTGCCGGGCGTGCGTGAAGGCTTGGATAAAATGGCCGAGAGCACGCTCTACCTAGACCCAGAATCCATGAGCGGCAGTTTGATCATTGCTTCGACGCCCTCGATCAGCGCCGGTTGGCTGGTGACCGCTATGGGTGAGTTTAGTCGTCAGTACCCCGAAGTCGAATTGCGGCTCTTGAACATCGACCCGCTGGAGCGTGAGTTGCCTACTGAGGTGGACGTCGCGATTTGTTATGGTCGACCGGAGGTCGGGCAGCGGGAGATTATTGAGCTGTTTCAGGAGCGTTACTTCCCCGTTTGTCACCCTTCGTTATTGGAGGGGCAGCCGCCCATAAGCCGCCCTGAAGACCTGTTGCGCTACCCGCTACTACACGATCATCACAGCCTGTGGCCACGCTGGCTAAGCCGTGTGGGGATTGAAGGCAAGGCCCAGCAGCAGATGTACCTACAAGACAGTTACCAAGTCTTAATGGCGTTGCGTGAGGGCTTCGGCATCGGTTTGATGGATCGGGTCGACGTACACCGCGATCTCGACAGTGGCCAGTTGGTGTCCTTGTTTGATGACACCATTGAAGCCGAGCAACGTCACTATTTGGTCGTCGAGAAAGAAGGCCGCTCGATCAAACGCGCACGTTTGTTTGCCGAACATTTACAACGCTACTTGAATGAGTCTATGTTGGAATAATAAAGCGCTGTTTGTAGCCGTGATAGCGTTGAATCTACGACTGAGGAGCAGCTATGAAAACAATGACATGCAAACAGTTGGGCGGCGCATGCGATAAAACGTTTGAGGCCGAGACCTTTGAAGCGATGGCGGAGCTCAGCAAGCGACACGGTATGGCAATGCACAAAGCACAAGACGCCGCACACCTTGAGGCGATGCAAAATATGGGGGAGCTTATGGCCGCTCCAGCAGCTATGCAGCGATGGTTCGAAGAAAAGAAAAGGTTGTTTGCAGAATCCCCCGACATTTAGACCTTGTTTGACGCAGCTATCCCGCGAGGGTCAGTCGCTGGGCAATGTTAAAAGAATGAACATAGGAGAGAAGGCATGGAGTTTAATTCGGCACTTTTGGTTGGGGGATTGGTTACGCTGGAGCCCATTAATACTCAACACCTAGAGGGGCTTCAGCTTGCGGCTTCTGCGCCTAAATTATGGCGCTACATTCCGTTTGCATTAAACGATCCGTCCATCATGGAGCTCTATGTGGGGCATGTGTCTGACTTGCCAGCAAAAGGCGAGGGTCAAGCTTACGCCATACGACACAATGAAACTGGCCGAGTGATCGGCGGTTCTGGTTATTGGCACATAGACCATCAAAACAACAAGCTTGAAATTGGTGGCAGCTGGTTGATGGAGGATTTTCAGCGCAGCGGCGTCAATACAGAGGTGAAATACCTTCTGCTTAAAAACGCGTTTGAAACTTTGGATTGTAATCGAGTGGGCTTTAGCATTGATGCGCGCAACGAAAAGTCCTTAAGGGCGATCGAACGTATTGGTGCGACGAAAGAGGGCGTTCTTCGTTGTGACATGGCCATGCACGATGGCACCCTGCGCGACAGTGCCATCTACAGCATCGTTAAACGTGAGTGGCCCGCGGTGCAGGAGAAAATTAAAGCACTGCAAGCGGCCTATGTTTAAGTTCATGTTTTTGATGCTGGCGGTAGTGGGTTGTTAAGCGTTTTAAGGGGGCGCTTTAATGCTAAGGGCTTGGATGATAAGAGTGCAGTATTGGCTTATGACTGAAAGCCCAGAGGCCTGAATAAGCCCCTAGGTAATATCGTGCTACTTCTCCAGCAGTTTTAGTTTGCCTGCCGCGCCGTTCCATTGCTCCGTGTCACTCGGGGCGTCTTTCATTTCGGTGATGTTGGGCCACACCTCGGCCAGCTCGGCGTTGAGTTCTAGGAATAACTGTTCACCATCGGGCAGCTCCTCCTCTGAGAAGATGGCTTCTGCTGGGCACTCTGGTTCGCACAGGGCGCAGTCGATGCACTCGTCTGGATGAATGACCAAAAAATTGGGCCCCTCGTAAAAACAATCCACAGGGCAGACTTCTACACAGTCGGTGTGTTTGCACTTGATGCAGTTTTCGCCTACTACAAACGTCATGATGTTGTCCTTGAATGATCGCGGTTAGATATTCCCGCCAAACAGGTAGATGAATTGCAGAGCGCCGATCACGGTGCCGATGACGCCGCCGGCTAGCCACAATTTCCACTCGTCTTTTTTGAAGGTGGGGCGCAGCACTTCGTTGAATTCGCCGGGCGCGAGGTCGCGCAGATTGTCGAGAATCTGCGTGCGGATCATGTCGGTGTTGCCGGTGAAGTCTTTGCCTAAGTCACTCTTACTGAAATCACTGTTGTTAAAGTCGATTGTGTACAGTCGCTCCAGCATGTCGGACTTGGCCTCGCTCAGCTTGTCGTCGCCGGCCAGCATGGCCACCATTGGGTCTTCTTCATAGATGGCCATGCTCTCGTTTATCTGCTCTTCCATGATTGACACCAGGCGTACACGCGAGTTACCACTGGCCATCTGCTTAGTGATGTTGGCGCTGTTGAGTACCTCATCACAGACCACGTTGGCAAACTGCGCGGCGGCTTCAAATTGGCGCTTCACAAACAGGCCTTGAATGGTAAAGGGGCCAATCTTAACCGGCTCACTCGGTTCGAAAATCAGCGTCAGCGCCATCCAGTTGGTGGCATAACCCACCAAGAAACCCGCAACCGGCAGCACCCAGCTGGCTGGGTAAAGCATCCAAATAAACATTTGCAGGATGCCGAATAGAAAACCAAAATACAGACCGGACATCTCAATGAATTTGAATTCCGGCGAGGCAACCTCAAAGAGCACCTTGCCCATCAAACCGCGGTCTTTGGTCATTTCCTCGGTCATTATGGCGTCGATATCAATCAACTGGTCGGCGTCGGCCTGGAGCTTTTCGAATATAGAGTCAACGACGTTGCTGATGTTCTCGCGAATCAAATTGGTGATGTATTCGCGCAGTTTCTCGCGCGCCTTGGCCCATGACTCCGGCGCAATGTTGGTGGCAAACTCCTCAACAACCTTGTCGGTCATCTTGTCGATGAGTTTGTCGGTCTGCGCCTTGTCCTCCTTGAGACTGGTGAACATCTCTTCCGTGTTGATCAGCTTTTCGCGGATCATAGTGCTGAAGTTTTGTGACATCTCTTCGGCGTTTTTTGGGATCACACCCTGCCAGCCGAAAATCGGTGCAATACCGATAAACTTTACTGGGTAGAGCGTGGCCTTAACCGCAATCATGTTGGTCAGCCAGCCAATAAAGCCGGCGACAAACGGGATGCAGAACACCATGGGATTTGCGTTGATGATTAGATCGAGCATTCGCTACTTCTCCGCTTACGCCGTGGCAACTTCAGGGGCGTGAGTGTTTTCCATATCTTTCAGCGCTTGCAGCACCACTTTAGAACCGTTAAGGCCCGGCATGCAGGTGACCCCCGGCCCTGGATGACATGAGGCGCCAGCCATAAACAGGTTTTCCAGTGGCGTGGTGTAGTTCGAGTGTTCCTGACGGTTGCCAAACATCTGATCTGGGTGCATCAGGCCGCTGGCAAAGTCGCCTCGGGTAACACCAAAGTTGCGCTCGAAGTAGTGCTGGGTAAAGGTGGCCTTTTGCAGGATCAGATCGCGGAAGCCAGGCGCGGCCTTTTCAACTCGGTCAAACATACGCTCTTCCATCAGCAGCTTTTGGCTCTTGTGTTGGCCCTCTGGGTTTACCGCTGGGAAGTAGTGGGCAAACATAGTGCAGGTGTGGTGGCCTTCAGGTGCGAGGCTGTCGTCAAGCTGCGATGGGAAGTAGAAGTAGGTAGCGGGGTCTTCCGGCACTTCACTTTTCTGGTAGGTTTTCCAGGAGTCGTGCAGGTTGTCAGGCGACGGAATGTACGACAACAACCAGCTTTGCACCTTGCCGTTGATCCACTCAAGTTCACCGGTGAAGGTCGGTAAGTCTTTAAGGGCCAGGTGAATCTGAATGTATCCGTGGGTGTGCGCGATATCTTCTACGCGGCTAACGAAGTCGACCGGCAGTTGTGATTTGTCGCACTTATTCAAGAAGGTGTTCTGTGCATCTAGGGTGGAAACTACAACTTTTGAGTAAAGTTTCTCGCCGCCTTTCAGTTCCACTCCCGTGACTTTGTGTTTACTTTGAGAGTGACCACTCTCAGTCGCTTCTCTGATGAACTGGGTGATCGGCGACTTGTACATGATGTCGACGCCGTAGCGTTTGGCGACGGCTTCCAAACAGTAGGAAAGTTGGCCGATACCGCCTTTAGGGATCTTAAAGTCGTAGGTGTCGCCGGCGCCGTAGTGGTAGGCCAGCGATAAACCACTGCCCTTGCTGTGAGGCCCCATGTGGGTGCCGTCGATAGCAGAGGCGCAGAGCGAGCCGAGGATGGTGTTGTACTGGCCTTCCTCCGGGAAGAACATGCGCAACACGTCCATGGCTGAGCCGTAGTTGATCTTGGCGAACAGCTCGCGCAGTTCTGGATCTTCTTCGCGGCTAATCAGTTCTTCTAGCGTCGGGCACTTAACTTCTTCAACGTAACGGTCGAACACTTTCTTCCACTGAATCATAGCCTTGCTGAAATTTTGGAAGCCTGTCATGGCATCGAAGCCATGCTCCTCAACTATGTGGTTGGCCAGCTCCATCGAGTCGGTGTAGGAGACAAACTGGCCGTCACCTTCTTTGCCGAACACGGTGAAAGAGCTTTCTGGGCGAATCAGCTCGAAACCTTCTTTGTCCAGCTCCAGGTACTTGATGAGTTTTTCTTTGAAAACCAGAAAAGCCCAGGCGCCGACACTGTGCTTGAAACCCGGGAAGAGCTCGCGTGTTGCGGCTTGGCCGCCAGGGCCAAAGGTCTTCTCGATAATGGCGACTTTTTTACCGGCGCGTGCCAGCTCGATTGCGCAGGTGAGACCGTTGTGGCCGGCACCAACAATAATGGCATCGTATTCACTCATAATATCTTCCCCTAAATTCGTCTGTGGATAACTTAGTTGCTACAGGGTGCTTGTGGGCAACCTGAGGGTAATTTGTGTGTGAGACATTTTTTACTTTTTGTATCAGTCGGAATTAAATATCGTTTTTTTTGAGACGAAAGTCAAATTTTGTCTCGTTGCGAAGTGTAAAGCCCGCTACACTGGCGTCCTAGTTGGGGAAGGATGTTGATGGACATTGATATGACAGAAGCTAATAGCGTGGAGGGGCCAGGACAAAAGTACCCAGGCGGTTCTACCGCAGAGCGTATTCTCGACACAGCGCAGGCACTCTACCTAGGCGGCCAGGCTGAAAAAATCAGCATGGAGGCCCTGGCCAAAGCGGCTGGCATGGGTCGCGCCACGCTCTATCGCCACTTTCAAAACCGCGATGAGCTGGTGTTGAGCTTAATGGTGCGCGAGGCCCGCACTTTGGCAGTGAACGTACAGCAGCAGCTGCAGGGTATTGATGAACCCTGTGAGCACATCATCGAAGGCATCATCCTCGCGGTGGATGCTGTGAGCAGCAGTGAGTTGTTTGCCGCCGTCTTTGTCATGGGCGGCATGGATCGCGGGGTGTTGATGTCCGACCGCCTCTTGGCGGTGGGCATGGAAATCATTGTGCCGCTGGTGGGCGGTGCCGGTTTGGCCAAGAGCACAGACCTGGAAGCCTTAACCGAGTGGATCTACCGCATGCTCATTTCGTTTATCACCGTGCCGAGCGCCCACACATCGTCGCCGGATGCCATGCGCTCGTTGCTGCACAAGATGCTGCTGCCGCTGTTGCGGTAACTAGCTCATGATTCTTACAGTTCATAGACGGTTCAGAATCTGAGTGCCATCATCCAGTTTTCTTAATTGGACTTTGGGTGAACGCAATAAACGTCATGAAATCAATAGGTGCGGGTGTCGGTGCTTTGTTGTTCGTCGGTGGCACGCTGCAGGCCCAGGCAATGCCGCCAGAAATCGCCTTCACCGCTTGTAGTGGTGCGGCCGATGGTAGCCAGTGCTCGGTGGACACCCCCCGCGGCGAGTTGTCGGGCAGCTGCCGCCAGCCGCCCCGTGAAAGTCGTTTGCTGTGTGTGCCAGCAGGCCACGGCGCAGGGCGTGGTCATGGCGGGGAGCGACAAGGGGCTAAACCGGGCGGCGGTACGCGCAACCATACGGTGACACAATCGGATGGCGAGCCAGCGTTACTGCCTGCCAACAGCGCGCCCATCGCCAACAGTGAAAGCGAGCAGATGTTGGCCGGCCAGTGGCGTGTGCTCACGGCCAATGGCGTGGCTGCGCACAATACTGGTGCCTACCCCAATCGCGGCAACCCCAATGGCATCAGCGAACAGAGCTATGAGCTGCGCGTACCGGCTCAGCCAAAACTCAGCGGACGTATTACGCCCCTTAAACACGCTAACTTTGGCCTGTCGGTGCAGGGCGTGCCTTTTGATCCCGGCGCGGCCGAGTGGTATCAGGGCAAGCGCAACAGCCAGTGGCAGTATGAAGCCCTATCGGGTGCTGTGGAGCTGGGCATTGATGAGCATCACGCCCATGTACAGCCCAGCGGCGCCTATCACTACCATGGCCTGCCCAGCGGTTTGCTCGACCAGTTAAATGTGCAAAGCGGGGCGCACTCACCGCTGGTGGGTTGGGCGGCCGATGGTTTTCCTATCTATGCGCTGCACGGTTTCAGCGAGCCATCTTCGGGCAAGGTTTTAAGCAAGCAAACATCCAGTTATCGTTTGAAATCCGGCTCCCGCCCCAGTGGCAGCAATGACCCAGGCGGTCGCTATGACGGCACCTTTATCGCCGACTACCAATACATTGCTGGCAGTGGCAGCTTGGATGAGTGCAACGGCCGGCTCACCCAAACCCCTGAGTTCCCCAACGGCACCTACGCGTATTTTCTCACCGAACAATGGCCGGTGATCCCGCGCTGTCATAAAGGCAGCCCTTCAAGCGATTTTGCCAAACAGCGTAATCGCTAGGGACTTAATATCCATGAACTGTGTGTCTGAATAAGTCAGTGCCAGTCGACTCAACTAAACTCAATACTGTAGCCGCAGATTGAGGAGGGTTGGGTGTACATTGATTGGGGTTTAGAGGTGATCATGGCGGCGTCGGCCATTTATGCCGCGCTATTGGGTTGTATCATTGGTTTGGAGCGCCAGCTGCATAGACGTGAGGCGGGTATTCGCACCTACGGTGCGGTGTCGCTGGGGGCCTGCGTGTTTGGCTTGATATCGATACACGCGGTGGGGGTCATTGATACCACTCGCTTGGCCGCGCAGGTGGTGTCGGGCATTGGTTTTGTCGGCGCCGGTATCATCCTGCGTGATAAGGGCAAGACCACCGGTTTAACAACGGCGGCTACCATTTGGGCCACGGCTTCGGTTGGCCTGTCAGTGGCCTACGGCATGTTTATCCTTGCTACCTTAACCGCTCTGATTGTGCTCTTATTGCTGGCGGCCAATCACCTGCCCGGTTGGGAGCGAATTCATAACCGGCCCAAGCGGAAAAAATAATCGGCACCAGCGAGTATCCATACCTCTTGGCTTTTACGTGGCATACAATGTTGCGCTTAACGTCCATGACTCTGGTTCCTAACTATGCTCGAACAACACCATCTGGTTAAACTGGCCTCGGTTAAAATGCCCTTCGGAAAATACGGAGGCACCCTGCTGATGGACCTGCCTGAAGAATACCTGCTGTGGTTTGCCAAGAAGGGCTTCCCTGAATCGGAGCTGGGCCGCTTAATGGCGCTGTGTCTAGAGATTAAGGTAGAGGGACTGGACTCATTGTTGGTGCCCATTCGCAAGGCCTTGGCCGCCAAGGGTTAAGGCTGTTGGTGTTGGCCTTAGTCTGTTCGGAGGTGGGGGCCAGCTGGTTTGCTGATTACACTGGTTTGCTTAGTTTGCCAGTAGAGTAAGCGTATTACTGGCTTGGAGATGGCTCGCAATCACTTCATGCACGGTGCTGAATAGAGCCAATTAATAAAAATACGAGAGAATACTTATGTCGGATTATGTTGCCCCTGCTGAAGCGAATAGTCATATTGCCGCCAGTGTTGTGATCGATATGCCTATAGAGCAGGCTTGGGAAAAATTGCAAGATTTCTCAATAGCGCATAACTACGTGGCGGGTGTAACCAGAACAGAAATCACCACCGAAAAGAAAACCGGACTCGGGGCCAGTCGCCGTGTCTATCTGGGTGATAAGAAATACAACAACGAGACCATCATCGAATTCGGCAATTACAATATGCTGATGCGTTTGCACATCAAAGATAAAGAGTTGCCGCCTTTTTTGATGGCCCAGTGGCGCTATGCCCTGAGCAAGGCCACCGAGAATACCACCCGCGCGACCATGACCATGAGCTACGCCACCCCTTGGGGCCTGTTTGGTACTATGCTGAACAAGTTAGTGATCGTGGGCGCGGCGAAGAAAGCAACGGCTAAAGTGGCCAGTGGCTTTAAACACTACTATGAGACCAACGTGCCAGCAACGGATGCCGACCGCGAGCGCCTGTTGCCCGCAGTAACCGTTGAGGCAAGCTAAGCCACTCGTTTAAGGGGCCGGGCACTTGTACCCCTTTGCTGGGTATCGGTGATCGTCCTGACAATAACTGCTCCTACGCATCTGTGCGTCCGCGGTATACGGTTCATCCGGAACAATAACCGCTCTTACGCATCCTTGCGTCCGCGGTATACCGTTCATCCTGAACAACAACCGCTCTTACGCATCCTTGCGTCCGCGGTATACCGTTCATCCTGAACAA
>Ga0209826_1001894_pt1 | contig 14166 bp, 13 predicted proteins | sample GOMGulsemesocosm_5_FD_184637 | JGI IMG/M metagenome (GOLD analysis project Ga0209826, IMG submission 184637) | Methane-oxidizing microbial communities from mesocosms in the Gulf of Mexico - GOM15C Gulf of Mexico (SPAdes) (version 2) | ecosystem: Environmental > Aquatic > Marine > Cold seeps... | reverse complement strand
AACCTCGGATTGGGAGAAATTGTAAAAATAGAAAGCCCCTCCCAGTAGTAGCAGCGCCACCGCATTTAACAAACCCAATGCCGTCACCATCTTCGCAAGAGATATTTTCATAATTCAAAACTCCAAATTTACTACTTACGCCAAATATTTTTTTTAAGAACATCACTCTTTGGGTGATCAAACAGTTGCTGTTGGGCGCATACCACCCATATACCTCAAAATTCTAATTAGTAAAATTTGCGACAAATTATTCTGCATAAAATAAATCCAACATTAGTAAAAAATAGTATTTTTAAAATTTGAAAAAGTTTTTCCTACTCAAAAGTATCTAGAACAACGAAGACAGCCATTTTGTCTTTGAAACCGTGATAAAACGACCTAGTTGAAATGCTCGAGAACATAATAATGTCACTCACGTGGGTTTTCGAGGATCCCTTCTCCGAAAACAAAATGGCCGACGCTGCCAATATTTTATTTTGTAAGATTTTGCTGCACTTCTGCTTCGCTGACTTCATTTTTTTCGGATTAAGGACTCACTTATTGTTTTTCCTAATCACATTAAATCTTTTTCTTGCGTACAAACTAATATTTACCTACCTTAAGTAGAATAACAATCCAAATATTATTAAATCAATTATCATATTTTATTGCACCTCATAATGTTTAGAAAAATCTGTTGGACTACAAATGTAAAAAGAAACTGGCGTCCATAACTGGACCAATCAATTGGGAGGAAAATTCGAATGAGACAAGCCTACAAGTCGGTATTAATCGCCACGGCTTTCGCACTGTTAGCTGCTAGTGCTGTGGAAGGCGCTACTAAGCTAAAAGTCGCAACCATTGCTCCTCCTAAAACACCTTGGTTCAGTCATTTGGAAAAATGGCGTGATAGAGTGAAGAAAGCTTCTAACGGAGAACTCATCTTACAGCTTTACCCGAGCGGACAGCTAGGGAACGAGTATGATGTTTATAAACAGGTTGCTCGTGGCCGAGTTGACATCGGTGTATTTTCAGGAGCCGTTATTTCGGCCAACATTCCTGAGCTTGGATTGATGAGCACCCCTTTTCTTTTTGACAAAACCTCCACCATTGATTGTATTTACGACCGTGAGATGAGAGCTGATTTTGAGAATTTGATTGGCGACAAAAATATGAAAAACTTGCAATGGGGCGAAACCGGTTGGTTCAGCGCCTATGCAATGGATGACCTCTCAGATCCTGCGGCCGCTAAAGGGTATAAAATTCGGACCGCCCCAACTCCCATGTCAAAATTAATGTGGGAATCTGTGGGCGCATCTGGAATTGAAGTTCCCTACATTGAAACCCCCGCAGCTCTTCAAACCGGAATCGTAAAGGGCGGCGAGACAACCATTCTTGGTTTTATGGCTTTCGGATTAGCTAAAATTGCCCCAAACTATTTGGATATGAAGCAATATCATCAAGCAGGCGCGACATTAATCAGCCAAAAAAAATTTAGAAGCCTTTCACCCGAGTTACAAAAAATACTCACTGACAGTTTGCCGCCTATTGCCGAAGTCAGAACAGCAATTCGCGGCATGTCCGACGCATTGATCAAAAAATTTGCAGCCGCGGGCGGTCATGTTAGAGATATGAAAAATGGCCACCGTACAGCTTGGGCCGCTAAAGTCTCCCCCAACTGGCCCGAATATGTCAAAACACTCGGTGGGCAATCTTCAAAATTATGGCCAAAAATTCTGGCTGCTAAGAAAACCTGCGGAGGCTGATTGGTGGTTATTGCCAAGAAACTGCTGGAAACGATTTACAAGGGGGAGACTGCAATTGCTGTGCTCGCATTCACAGGAATAGCACTCCTCCTACTAGCAGATGTTTTGTTACGTGAGTTTGCGGGGACGTCGATTTCAGGCGCCCAACGGACGTCCGTATATGCAATGATTTGCACGGGCTTTTTAGGCCTCAGTATTGCAGCAGCCCGCGGCCGCCATTTAAGGCCAACATTCGCTGATGGTTTAATACCGAAGTCCTTTCAGATTGCGGCATCGCGCATCGGCACACTCATCATGGCGATCACCTTTCTGATTTTTGGCGGTGTTGCCACAGGCTTTGTGATTGAAACCCATGAATACGGAGATCTCGCACGGGTCATTCGTATTCCCTTATGGTACATTCAACTCATTGTACCCTATGCCTTTTTTTCCACTGGATTACGTTACGCCCTTCACTTTCTGTATCCACAGCTCAAACCTGATGAGGAATAGAGCCCGTGATTGAAGCCATAATTCTGTTTTGCCTCGTAATTGGTCTATTGGCCCTTCGCGTAAATCTTGTTGGCGTTCTTCTTATACTTGCCGTCTATATTCACTTCGTTTGGGGTGACGGCATTTTAAGCTACATAGTAGAAGACATGTGGGTGGCTATCGACAAAGAGGTTCTTCTTTCCATTCCTCTGTTTCTCCTTTGCGGCAGTGTCATGTCTAAGGGTGCCATTGCCAATCGAATGATAAACATTGCAACGACCATGACTGCGCCACTTCCCGGCGGGCTCGGCATTGCGACAATTATCACTTGCGGAATTTTCGCCGCCATTTCTGGCTCCAGTGCAGTCACCCTCATTGCAGTCGGCTCCCTTGCCTATCCTGCACTGTTGAAAGAAGGGTATGGGAAGCCGTTCTCTCTTGGACTGCTGACCTCAGGCGGCACTTTAGGCGTCATTATACCGCCCTCTATTCCCATGATTTTGTACGGGATTGTCACAGAGACCTCCATCGTTGACTTGTTCATTGCCGGTGTTATTCCAGGCATCCTGCTTACCCTTCTTTTGTCAGCCTACGCCCTCTGGCGGGCCCGAAAGATGGAACGGAAAAGGTTCGATGCTACCGCATTTTTATCAGCATTGCGCTCAGGTATTTGGTCAATATTAATGCCTGTTCTTTTGCTGGGCGGTATATATTCAGGCTTCTTTTCACCGACCGAATCCGCCGCTATAGCTCTCGCATATTCACTCATAATCGAGATATTTGTTCACAGAGAAGTCAATCTAGCCGACCTATACGATACAGTCATTGAAACAGCGACACTGATGGGATCTTTATTTCCCGTTTTAGCCATCGCACTTAGTGTCAACTTACTTTTAACAAGCCATCAGGTTCCAGCCGAGCTTACCAATTGGATGAGCGGCCTAATCACAGACAAATTCACTTTCTTGCTGATCATGAACGCAGTGCTTTTGGTTGTGGGCTGCATCATGGATATGACGTCAGCGATCTTGATTTTGGCACCAATTCTAATGTATTTGGGTAGAAATTACGGCGTAGATCCCATTCATCTGGGTATCATCATGACAGTAAACTTGGAAATCGGCCTCCTGACGCCACCACTTGGAATGAATTTAATCATCGCAATGACAGCCTTTAGGGAAAACTTCAATCTCATCGCAAAGTCAGCGTTGCCGTTTGTACTGGTCATGCTGATCGGCCTTGCGCTCATTACATACATCCCGCAATTATCTCTAGTTTTATTACGGTAAAATATACTTATGACCCTACCCGGAAAACCAATATGGCAATGGATGCCGATTTAAAGGGTCAAGACGCCAATGCACACCTGGCGAATTCATTGCGATTCACCACTTCTATCAATTTTCATATTTTATCAGCAATTGTGTCTCTAATTGGCATCGAAAACGGTTGGCCAGTAGGGGTTCAATTGATTTCAACTCGATATCGTGAAGTTATCTGCTTAGAGGCTGCGAAAAATGTTGAAAACCAGCTCGGAGAATTTTACGATCGCTCCCAATTCCCACAGACAAATAACGAACACTAAGAATAACAAATTCTAATAGGCAGGAAGCTAAGAAATGACTGATAAGGTTTGGTATCAACATTACGGTAACGACATTCCCACTGAGTTGAATATAAATGCATATCCAAATGTCATCGCAATGATCGACGAGGCCGTGGGCAAATTTGGAGACAAAACTGCCTTTCAAAACTTCGGCGCCAAGCTATCCTTTGGGGATCTTGATATAGCATCCCGCAAAGTGGCGGCATACCTTCAGAAAACCCTAGGACACAAAAAAGGTGATCGTGTTGCGGTCATGATGCCAAATATGTTGGGTTTCCCCGTTGCCATGCTCGGGATCTTACGGGCAGGCCTCGTACAGGTGAACGTTAATCCACTCTACACAGCTAGAGAACTTCAGCATCAGCTAGACGATGCGGATGTGGAAACAATCGTTCTCTTTACGGGATCAACGCCAGTACTTGCAGAAATCATCGAAAATACGCCCATTAAAAACGTGATTACGGTCGCATTAGGTGACCTTGGTAATGCGGCTCTTCCGAGCCCTCCTGTCCATGAGGGGATCTCAGAAAGTACGCCGTTTACTCAAGTTCTTTCCGAAGGCGAAAACCTGAAATTTGATCCCGTTGAGATCACTCAAGATGATTTAATCTTCCTACAATACACAGGCGGAACAACGGGTGTATCGAAGGGTGCGATGCTTACCCACGGAAACCTTGTCAGTAATGTCCTTCAATATCGTGCATTCTCTGGAGATTTAGTGCACGAAGGTGAAGAACTCATCATCACAGCCTTGCCGCTTTATCATATCTTTGCCTTGATGGTGAATTTCCTCAGTTACTTCCTTGCGGGTGCTGAAAATATCCTGATTACCAACCCACGGGATATGCCGGCGTTTATCGCGGAACTCCAAAAACATAAGTTCACTATGATCACTGGCGTAAACACCTTGTTTGCCGGAATGCTAATGACACCAGGTTTCGAGAAGTGCGACTTCTCTAACCTTCGCAACTCCGCTGGCGGCGGAACGGCTGTTCAAAAGGCAGTTTCCGATCGGTGGAAAGCATTAACTGGTGGGCATATTCGGGAAGGCTATGGTCTGTCGGAGACGTCTCCAATTTTGACGTTCAATCCTCCAAAAGCAAGTGAGTTCAGAAGCTCAATCGGCATTCCAATTCCCCTAACTGATATTTCCATTCGGGACGATGATGGTAATGAAGTTGACCAGGGTCAGACCGGCGAAATTTGCGCAAAAGGCCCTCAAATCATGAAGGGTTATTGGAAACGTGAAGAGGCTACTAATGAGGTTATGACCGATGATGGTTATTTCCGCACCGGTGATGTCGCATACATGGCGGAAGACGGATATTTCCACATTGTCGATCGTAAAAAAGATATGATCATTGTGTCTGGCTTCAACGTGTTTCCAAACGAAATCGAAGCCGTTGCGGCAGAGCTTGATAATATCGCTGAATGCGCCTGTATTGGCGTTCCAAGTGAGCGGACCGGTGAAGCGGTTAAACTCTTTGTTGTCAAAGCACCGGGCAAGGAAATTACAGTTGAAGAAATTCAAGAATATTGCCGAAAGAACCTAACAGCATATAAAAATCCGAAAGAAATTGTCTTCATTGATGAGTTGCCAAAATCAACAGTTGGCAAGATTTTGCGACGCGAACTTCGGACCGTATAACTAATACATCTAACTGAAAACATATATATAGAGCCAGGCTTGAGGAAATTTCCCAGGCCTGGCTTTTTGTTAGTTTTTAGGCAGGAATATAAAGTTAAACAAATAGTTGCCGTAGTGATCCCTATGATCTGATGCCAGCGCTCTACCAAATTTGGTCAGAGCACCGCCATTTAAAGCAAATGGCTCATAGCCATACTCGTAAACAGTACCAATCAACTTTTCTACGGCAGTTTGGTGTATTTTTCCTCCATAGGGAACAAGAAGTTCACTTTTCTTAGTTTCATTAGACAAAGCAATTTTATGAACGGTAATTTTGGGATTGCCACAACGTTCCAATATTTTAAACATTTTCGGGTTTGGCTCAAACGCGTGAACTTGGCTGCATTGCGGCGACAGCATATAGCTCCAAACACCCTTGTTCGCACCAATATCCAATGTAATCTGGTCAGCCGGTGCTAAAAAGGGGAGCAACTTAATTTCAGCCTCACCTTTTTTCAGCTCTTTCTGAGCTTTATACCAAATGTAGAGCTGAGGTTGCACAAAGAGAGACTTCATCTTCTCTTCAAACGAAGACGGCGGCTCCCAGTCTTCAGATATTACTGCCATTGAATTATTGCCCTGTATTCTCCCGTGGCTTGATAGTCTCAACGATAATCGTTTTCAGGAATTCAATAATATTAAATCTGTAACAATTGCTCTGCTCAAACGCAATGCGCCAAGATCACATGATATGATCTTGGCGCATTTAATCTCATCAGTAAACGAGAGGTGTGTTTACAACAAGCTTGGTAGCCACAAAGTGATTTGAGGGAATGCAATCAGAATGAAGAGAGTTACCACATCCATTAGCAAGAACCACATAATGCCCTTGAATATTGTTTCCAAACGCACTGTATTTCCCACAACCCCCTTCAAGACATAAACATTCAACCCCACGGGCGGGGTGATCAAACCAATCTCAAGAAACTTGATCATAATGACCCCAAACCAGATCAAATCAAATCCAAGCTGCTCAATCACTGGCGTTACAACAGGTAATGTCAGAAGCATAATCCCCAGCGGGTCCATGAAGGTTCCAAGGATGATGTAGACCAGAGACAATGCGAGTAAGATACCAATAGGCGGTAAATCCAAAGTGATCGCCCAATCAGCAAGAACACTTGCAACACCCGTGATCGCAATAAAGCCAACAAAGATCTTGGCACCCAAAACAACAGCAAAAATACTACTGATTTGCGTTATGGTTTCAACGATTGCATTTTTAGAGCGTTCTTTGTTCATGCGCTTGGATAAAAAGGCAAGAACCCATGCCCCGATAGCACCCACCGCGGCAGCTTCTGTTGGCGTCACAAACCCTGAGTAAATGCCGCCCATAATAATCACAAATAAAATGATTATGGACCACGTTCCTTTCAGAGAATGGACCTTTTCAGTCCAGCTTGCTTTTTCTGAACTTGGAGCAAGTTCCGGATTTATAGCAACCCGAACCCAAATCATTGCCATGTAAATTGCAGCTGACAATACCCCTGGAATGAAACCAGCCATCAATAATTTTCCGATGGATTGCTCAGTAAAAATACCATACAAAATCATCAAAATACTTGGTGGGATCAAAGACCCTAAGGTACCACTAGCAGCAACAACACCGGTAGCTAGGCCTTTATCATATTTATAGCGTAACATTTCGGGGACAGCGAGTTTCCCCATTGCGGCGGCTGTTGCCAAACTGGATCCACTGACCGCAGCGAACATCGCACAACCTGCAACCGATGCCATCGCCAAACCACCCTTGAGCCCAGACAACCACATACGAGCGGTATGATAGATATCTTTTGTAAAGCCAGCGTGGAATGCCACATAGCCCATCATAAGAAACAAAGGAATGGCAACGAGTGAAAATGATGCAATGAATGAAAATGGCTCAAAACTTACAAAAGACCATGCAGCTTCAAATCCACGCTCCAAATCGAGTTCTCCGCCGTTTGGCCAACCAACGGCCAAAATCAAACCAAAAAACCCAACAACTCCTAGCGCAAATGCGATGGGAATGCGTACAAAAATCATTGCTAGCAGAACAACCAGCCCTGAAATACCTAAATGTAGTGGTTCCATGAGAAATTAAATCCTAGTGATCAGGCATGTGCGATACTTGCACATCCGACGGACCTTCAATTAGTCCTTTTATAAAGTCGGTAAATAATTTGAGCAGAAGCAAACCGGTTCCAAGAAACACAGACCCTCTTGCAGGCCATTCAGGAACTTCCAGAGGACCTTCAAAAATGGACTGATCAATGTAGGAACTCCAAGCGTCTCCAAATGATGCAACGGTCACGATACCGATGAAAATCATCCCAACGGCCAAACCGAGCATATCGCAGATATACTGACCTTTTGGTCCCATCATATCCGTCAAAAGTGTAACCGAAAGATGTGCTTTTTCTTGCTGCACAAAGGCAAAGGGCAAAAACACCAACACAACAAGCAGCGCTTGCATAATAATAATGTCGTCTGGAATTGGCGTATTAAAGAAATAGCGACCGCATACAGAAACAGTAATGAATAACATGATAAAAATCAGCACGGCCATTGCTATATAAGCGAATGCCTGGCTGAACCAATCAACAACCTTAAACATAAATACTTCCTCAGAAATAAAAGATGCGCCCCCGAAGGAGCGCATCATATCTAGCGACGAAACCCTAGCGGGTCCAAGGGTAGCCTTTAGTTTTCAGCTCATTTTCGTATTTGGCTTTAACTTCTTCAAATTTCTTGACGAAGGCTTCACCGTCTATACCCTTTTTGGACATTTTTGCGATCCAATCAGTCGTATAGCTTGCGCCTGCGGCTTTCCATTTATCAATGTCAGTTACCGTATGGAAAGTTACTGTTTTCCCATCGATACCTGCCATCATTGCTTTTTTGGCAGCTGCGGCTCCTGCAAGGTAATTTTTGGCATATTGGTCCATAAATTCAATACCCAATTTGTCAAAAATTGCTTTGTTTTTATCTGAAAATTTGTTGTAAGTCTTCAGATTGATACCAGCACCATAACCCAGAACCTGACCCATTTGGATTTCAGTAAAGTTACCAGCAACTTCATAATGCTTGTATGCTTTTGCGGCAGCCATGTAGTTGATCGTTCCGTCAACAGTACCGCGATCAAGTGCTTGATAGAGTTCACCAAAACCAATTTTAACCGGCGTTGCACCTAATGCTTTAATTAGTCCAGTCCAGCCCCCACTGGTACGGATTTTTTTACCTGCAATATCTTCAACAGACGTAATTGGATCTTTGGAAATAAGATCAACGGCACCTGTTGTGAAGTTGAAGAAAATTTTAACATTACGTTTTTGTGTTTCTTTGCGAAGCGCAGGTACTGTTTCCCGCATTTCTTGCCATGTTCGTGTACCAATCCAAGGATCTTGCACACCAAACGGTGCGTTAGCCAAATTCCAGATAGGAAGTTCCGCTGGTGTATAGATTCCCAAAATTGTTCCGGTATCAGAAAGGCCTGCACCCACGGCTTTCATGGTTTCTTTCCCTTTTACAAGAGATTGGCTCCAGAAAAACTTAACTGTAAGTTCGCCGCCTGTACGCGTTTTTAGCTCTTCAGCCCACCATTTAAGGGTATCTGCACGGGGACCACGGGGTGGCCCAAGATCAGAATAGCGAAGCTCAAGAGCTTGAGCTGTTGTGGCACCGAGGCCCAACACCATTGCACCAATAGCTAGTGAAGATAGGAAATTTCCCTTAGTTTTCTTTAGAGTCAGCATTTATTCCTCCCAGAGTAAAAATATTGCTTCTTGTTTGTATTTATTTTTTTTGCGCCTGCGAGATTTTTACCTCGCAATTTGAATTTTATTTTTATTTTTCGTTTCTGCGCCCTTATTGTCAGATGCAATACACCATAAAGTCAACAAAAATGAAAACATGAATTGTTGCGTTTTGCATACCGAAACAATTTCTGAAAAGTTCGCCCTTCTCCTTAGAACTAAAGCACTAGAAAATGGTAATTCCAATGAAACTTGATACAAAATCCGATTTTGCGGGCGTCGACGCCCTACTAACTCACTACATAGATTCTAATCAGCTGTCAGGCGTCGTTGCAGCCATAACGGATGGCAGCAGGATACAGCACCGCTTTATCTATGGATATCAGGACCAGGAACTCGGCTCTCCTATGGCTTGGGATTCCATCTTTCGGATCTACTCAATGACCAAACCTATCACTAGCGTCGCAGCTATGATGCTGTGGGAACAAGGCAAGTTTAATTTAGATGATCCGATAAGTACGTATTTACCATCATTTAAAAGCACAAAAATTCTAAATGAAGACGGGACAACTCATCCAGCAAATTCATCTATAACCGTTCGTCATATCCTTTGCCACACCGCAGGGATTACTCTGCCCGCGTTTAGTGACGATCATTTGGCGCCGCTTTACCTGGAGAAACAACTTGATGGCATGCGAAGTAAAGGTAACCTCTCGGAGATTATCGACAAACTCGGGGCCATGCCTGTAAAACACGAGCCGGGCTCAAAATGGGCATACAGTATGGCCACGGATGTGGCAGCTAGATTGGTTGAGATATGGAGCGGTATTTCATTCGAAAAATTCATAACGACAAATATTCTGCTACCCCTCGGGATGACCGACACAGCGTTTCAGATCTCTAAAGCCAACACGTCACGTATAACGACCAACTATAATGTTGAGGACGGGCTACTCAGCTCCGCCATTGATACGGGCGGAAGTAGTCGTTTCCTGAACCCACCTGAGTTTGCCTGTGGATCAGGCGGCCTAACCTCCACAGCGGATGATTATCTTCAGTTTATGCAAATGCTCCTCAAAGAGGGAGAGCATAACGGTGTTCGTATTCTTAAACCGGAAACTCTACAAGAAATGACCCGAAACCACCTGCCAACGGACATGGAAAATTTCGGCGCAAAAGGCTTTGGCAACAGTAACTGGGAGGGAATAGGTTTCGGTTTAGGCTTCAGTGTTATCACAGACGGCGAAAAGACTGGAATTCCCCAATCTTTAAGTGAATACGGGTGGACTGGTGCTGCGGGAACTGCTTTTTTTATTAATCCGCTTCTCGGCCTTGGCGCTATTTTACTAACTCAATACATGCCATCTGATTCCTATCCACTCCGCAAAGAATTTCGAGAAGCCATATATGGCGAAATAATACTATAATTAGACCATATTTTGACGCACTAACCAGCGCAATTCAACGTATTTTAGAAAAATTAAATAAATATTGAAATGACAACTGATTACCCTCTAATATCGGCTAGTGGCACCAACTAAAATGGCAAAAAAAGAACCATGAGGGGCAATTTTATGAGCAAAGACACACTATCTATTCGCCGAACTAACGGCGGCGTAGGCGCATTCGTAGAAAACGTAGATTTATCGACAGGCCTTAATCCTTCATCCGTAACCAAAATCACTGAAGCTCTCGGCGAGCACGGTGTTCTATTTTTCCGCGATCAGAAGTTAGAACCAGAAGCTCATCAAAGTTTCGCAGAAAAAATGGGAAAAATTAACGTAAACCGTTTTTTTCAAGCTGTGGACGGCCATCCACAAATAGCTGAAGTCCGAAAAGAGCCCGATCAAAAGTATGCCATTGGTGAAGGTTGGCATACGGATCATTCCTATGATCAAATTCCCGCGTTAGGATCGATCTTACTTGCAAAAGAGCTTCCAAATCACGGTGGAGATACAATGTTTGCAAATATGTATCTTGCCTATGATGCGCTGTCAGATGGACTTAAAGAGGTCTTGGATGGCCTACAAGCTGAACATTCCTCTCGCCATAGGTTTGGCGAAACATCATTTTTGGGAACAAACCAAAAAGATACCAGCGGTCGCGTCGGTAATGCGGCGAAAGCAACGCAGGATGCAGTACACCCAGTAGTTATTCGCCACCCAATTAGCGGAAAAAAAGCGCTTTATGTGAACGGAGGTTTCACCCTGCGCTTTGTTGGTTGGACTGATGCAGAAAGTAGGGGGCTACTAAATTATCTCTATGAGCATGCCAGCAAACCAGAATTCACCTACCGCTTTGAATGGGAAAAAGGCTCCATTGCCATGTGGGACAACCGTGCGACTTGGCACAAAGCTCTGAACGACTACCACGGGGAAAGGCGCCTCATGCATAGAATTACACTTGAAGGTGTTCCTCTCTCCGCCTAAACAATCGTTGCAGCCCTCCCCCTGAGAGCTGCAACGGCCTTCCGTGACCGACTTGTTCCTAACGGATATTGGATACTACCTCTAAGATAAACGGCACCCTAAACACCTCCCCCTGAATCTCTCATCGTTGACGCTCGATGCACACGCTCTATGTAGTTAAATAGTGGTGGCTTAAACTGTGCAGGGATACAAGCGTGCAAAAAAAGGGGAAACTGCAGTTATTAGCTCTCGTCACGTGCCTTTTTATGAGCACGCTTGCGTCAAGCGCAGAACCGCCTCAAAAGCAGATACTGACCCTAACGACACCTGAAGGTGAAGGGGTTTTCACACAATATCTACGAGATGTTTTCAATATCCTAGGGAACCGAACCCATATAAAATTCATCATACATGAGCTTCCTAAAAAACGAGCCTTACACGCCGCCAATAGTGGGCAATTTGACGGCATGGCAGCCCGAATTAGTGGCATGGCACTGAGAGGTTTTCCAAATGTTCAGATGATCGAAGCCTCGCATTTTACAGTCAAGCATATCTTATTTTCTTCAAAACCATCCTTAAAAACACAAATTTTCGACCTACAGAGCCTCATTGTAATTGGCAACAATCTGCATCTTCGTGTGGGCTTCTTACGGGGCAGCAAAAAAGCAGAGAGTATGCTGTCTGGATTATCATCCCAAAACACAGTGCCCTTTGATAGTCCGCAAGACGCCTTCGACCGAATTGAATTGGATCATTTAGATTTGTTCCTAGGAGGCCCGGGGATTGTCAGTAAAGCCTTGCTTAAAGAAAAATATAATGGCTCGAAAATAAAAGAAATTGTTGTCCTCAGCGAGACAAAACTATACCCCTACCTCCATATGAAACACGCCGACCTTGTTCCTGAAATTACAAGAGAGCTCATAAAAATGGCTGAAGAGGGTACGCTTGCGAAACTCCGCGCTGCAATTGAATAATTACTAAAAAGCTAACAACGCCTTCTGATCGTTGTTAGCTTTTGATATTCGCGACCTAATAGTCTGCGTCTGACAATTCAACGACGCATTTGCCGTCAACTTTTCTCTCTAACACTGCATCCATAGCTTCATGGAATTGTGATAAAGGGAACACCGCACCGACTTCGGGTTTGATTTTACCTTGGCTATGGAGCTTCAAAACACCTGCGACCATTTTGTCGACCAGATCGGCGTAATCTTTACGTTCAGTTCCTGGGCTCCAGCCATAATAGTGCCCAAGATTAAATCCCATGGCAGAAATATTTTTTAACAGAAGAAGGTTCGCGGGTATTTTCGGGATTTCGCCGCAAGCATAACCGATCGTTAGTAATCGCCCCTCCCAAGCCATACTCCGTATAGACTGATGGGTCACTTCGCCGCCAATGCTATCATAGACAACATTGACTCCTTTTCCGTCTGTAATTTCTAGAACTTTTTCACGGAAACCGTCAATCCGGTGATCAATGACAAAATCAGCACCATGGCGCTTAGCCATATCACAATGCTTTTGCCCCCCGGCAACCGCAATCACTGTTGCCCCTAGTGCTTTGCCAATTTCCACTGCGGCAACTCCAACGGCACCCGCAGCCCCATGCACAAGTAAGGTCTCTCCCTTTTCAAGGCCTGCCCGCCGAACCAGGGCTCCATAGGAAGTCGTGTAGGACAGCACCATCATGGCAGCTTCTTGATAACTGACATCATCTGATATTTTATGACAGCAAAGCTCGTCCACGCGATTATATCCGCCATTTCCACCTTCATCAGCGTTACACATAACCCTGTCCCCAACGGATACGCGGGTTACCCCCTCGCCAACACTATGCACAACACCAGCGACCTCTGTTCCCGGCGTAAAAGGAAGAGGTGGTTTACGTTGGTATTTTCCGGCAATCACAAGGGACATGGCAAAGCTGACGCCGGCTATTTTGTTTTGAACAACTACTTCGCCTGCCCCCGGCACAGGTACTGGCAAGTCTTTCAACGCTGCTTTTTCACGATAATGTCCAAACTCTTCAACAACAATTGCTCGCATATTTTTTCTTTCTTTTTGTTTTTGCTCGCAGGGATTTATTTAGATTTAATCCACACATTTAGATCTTCAAAACTAACGACTGTTAAAAGAGATTAGAACAAATCATGCAATTTGAAAACTTACGTTCAGTTGCCCCGGGAAATCACGGATCGTTGGATCGCCAAATATCCACCGAGAATAAACCCATCGCATGCCTATTCTGACCTTAAGCAAGATCAGAGAAGCATATTGACAAATTAGGACAATCGCCTAATTATCTTGAATAGGACATACGTCCTAAAAATCAAACCCACATAATGTTACATAAATACCTACCTCACAGCCGGGACATTTACATGACCGATAAAGCGTGGATTAAGCGTGGCTTTGATGAAGGCATTTTTGTTCTAATTGGTAGCCTGCAGCCAAATCTTGGCGGCGGTATATTAGCGTACGGCACATCCCTCTCCGATCTTGAAAACCGGATAAA
>Ga0209826_1001893_pt1 | contig 14169 bp, 17 predicted proteins | sample GOMGulsemesocosm_5_FD_184637 | JGI IMG/M metagenome (GOLD analysis project Ga0209826, IMG submission 184637) | Methane-oxidizing microbial communities from mesocosms in the Gulf of Mexico - GOM15C Gulf of Mexico (SPAdes) (version 2) | ecosystem: Environmental > Aquatic > Marine > Cold seeps... | reverse complement strand
TGTATCGTATGGGATGACTTACTATAAGACCTCATGAATGAGAGTAGACTAAAAGTCTTGCACTAAAGTGCATAGTTTTTACTAACGGTTGAAACAATAAAAGACAGCTAAAAGTATATCCCCACCCATACATTTAAACTGATAAACTTAAAGACTACAATACAACGAAAAAGACAGCGCCATGCCAAAAAAACTAATAAAAAAATATATGCCTGATCCTGAAAAACTTAAGCAACAAAAAAGCTTACAGTTCTTAGGCGATAGATTGCATGAACCTAACTTATGGCACTTAAACCGCCGTTCTGTTTCGTTGGCTTTTGCTATTGGGTTATTTGCTGCTTGGATTCCAACGCCAGGCCAGATGGCAATTGCTGCAGTTGGCGCATTTTATTTTAGAGCAAACTTACCTATCTCAGTTGCATTAGTATGGATTACTAATCCACTCACCATGCCTCCCATGTTTTATTTTGCTTATATTGTAGGCTTAACCTTTTTGGGACAATCCACGCCAGGTGATGACTTTGAATTTAACCTAGACAGTATTTTGGCAAGTCTAAGTGATATTGGTGGCCCATTTTTATTTGGTTGTTTAATTTTAGGGATTATTTCATCTGTTGTGGGTTATTTTGGCATTCGACTTTTTTGGCAATATCAAGTAAATAAACAGTGGAAAGCTAGAAACCATAAATAAGGTTAAATGGCTATTAACAAATCACAGGTTAAAAATGTTGTCTAAACAGTAGGAGGGGCCTGTGGCCGCGAAAGCACTTGATCTTGCTCTAGTCGCGGCCATAGGCCCCTCCTACCAATAAAATAACTCATGAATTTACTTGTTTTTTATAAACCTGTGGTTTGTATAGAGTCTGTAAGGTTATATACTTCGCGCGCTCACGACTGCGCGAAGTATAATTGAGAGCTATACAATCAATCCATCTTCCATATGTAACACTTTATCCATTCTTTTTGCCAAATCTATATCATGAGTAACGACTAAAAAACTAACTTTTAACTCTTGATTCAGCTCCAACATCAACTGATAAATTTGCTCTGCAGTTTTACTGTCTAAATTTCCCGTAGGCTCATCAGCCAATACACATTTAGGGCTATTGATTAATGCTCTTGCTACAGCCGCACGTTGCCTTTCACCACCTGATAATTCCCCTGGTTTATGTTCTACTCTATGGGCTAAACCAACACGCCCTAATAATGCTATCGCTTTTTGACGCGCTTCTTTTAAAGGCCGCCCTGCTATTAAAAGTGGCATCGCTACATTTTCTAAAATAGTAAATTCACCTAATAAATGATGAAATTGATAGATAAAACCTAGGGAACGATTGCGTAATTTACTCAATTTAGAAGCACGAATCGTATTTAAGTTTTCACCATCTAAAATCACATGTCCTTGTGTTGGCTTTTCTAAGCCACCCAACAAATGTAATAAGGTACTTTTGCCTGAGCCTGAAGCGCCCATAATTGCAATACGCTCACCCTCATTAACAGCTAAGTCAACGCCTTTTAAAACACTAACGTCTAAATCACCTTGTTGATACCGCATGATTAACTGCTGGCATTCTAATATGATGGAATTACTCATACCTCAATACCTCAGCAGGATTAATTCTAGAGGCCTGCCAAGCAGGATAAAGAGTAGCCACTAATGACAAAGCAAAAGAAATGGTGGCAATAACATAAACGTCCCCCCATACTAATTTTGAAGGCACATCACTAATATAGTAGACATCAGCAGCCATAAATTGCACGCCAAAAAAACCTTCAATAGCAGGAATAATAGTTTCAATATTTAAAGCCAACAAAACACCTCCCAAAGTCCCAAAAGCTGTACCAATAATACCGATGATGCCTCCCAAAACAATAAAAATGCCCATCACTGACATATTCGACAATCCTTGAGTTTTTAAAATAGCAATATCTCCCCGCTTATCAGTAACCACCATTACCAAGGTTGAGACTATATTAAAAGCAGCAACAGCCACAATTAATAATAAGATAATAAACATCACTCTTTTTTCAGTTTTAATTGCTCTAAAAAAATTACTGTGCGCTTTAGTCCAGTCACTTACCCTATATTGATTGTAAAGTTCATTTGCTAAGGTTAATGTTATTTTAGGGGCATTAAACAAATCATCTAATCTTAACCTTAATCCACTAACCGCATCTCCTAGTCTAAACAGCTTTTTAGCATCCTCGATATGAATCAATGCCATATTACGGTCATATTCATACATACCTACTTGAAAGATTCCCACCACAGTAAATCGCTTTAATCTAGGTAGAATACCTGCTGGCGTAGAATTAACCTGAGAGGTAATAATAGTCACTTTATCCCCCGGCATAACGCCTAAATAACCAGCTAATTCAGCCCCCAAAACAATACCAAACTTACCTGCTACTAAATCAGTTAACTGCCCCGCTTTCATTTTATTTGCAACTTCTGATACTTTGGGCTCAAGTAAAGGAATCACGCCACGAATAACAGTGCCACTCACTCGCCTTCCTGCATTGACCATTGCTTGACTTTTAACAAAAGGAGCAGAGCCTTCTACATGAGGTTTATTAATAATCTTTTTTTCAAGTTCTTGCCAGTCATGTAATTTTCCATCCCTACCTGAAATGGTGGAATGAGCCGTCATACCTAAAATACGTTCACGTAATTCTGCTTCAAAACCGTTCATCACTGAAAGCACAGCAATTAAAGCAGTAACCCCCAGCGCTATGCCTAGTACAGAGGTTAAAGTAATAAATGAAATGAACTGGGTACGTCGCTTGGCTCGCGTATATCGCAAACCAATATAAAGTGTAAGAGGTTTAAACATAAGAGAATTTTATTTTTTTGTTTTACATTGAGAACAGAAGCCGTACAAATAGAGACTATGGTCAGTCAATTGATATCCTAGTTCTTCTGCAATTCTCTCTTGGCGCTGCTCAATAACACTATCAGTAAATTCATCCACTTTGCCACATTTCATGCAAACAAGATGATCATGATGATAGCCCTTATTTAATTCAAATATAGAATTTCCACCTTCAAAATGATGACGTGTAACTAAACCCGCCCCTTCAAATTGAGTTAAGACCCGATAAACGGTTGCCAGACCAATTTCTTCGCCTTCACTTAATAAAATTTTATAAACATCCTCTGCTGATAAATGTCGTTGGTCAGTCTGCTTTTCTAAAATCTCTAAAATCTTAACGCGCGGTAATGTGACCTTTAGGCCTGCATCCCTTAAATCATTACTTTCCAACTGCCATTCCTCATCTAATTATAATTTTTCAACAGTGTAATTAATTTCACACATTAGAAAGAGCTAATTGTATCTTTTTTTATTGATCTACGCAGATACTTTTATAGGATTATCTATTAACATACGGTATGATTTTCCTTATAGCCTATTTTATCTTCAGAGAACATGAGAAAAACCTGTTATTCCCTAGCATTAGTCACAAGTATTACATTATCTGGCTGTTCAACAATAATGAACAACCTGCCTGGTGTTTATACTTTAGAAATCCAACAAGGAAATATTATTACCCAGGAACAGATAGATCAACTGCGTCCACAAATGACTAAGCGACAAGTTTTATATATTATGGGCTCCTCCATGCTAATTGATACTTTTCACCAACAACGCTGGGACTATATTCAATCAGAACAACCCAGTGGCGAAGATAGAACTCAGGAAAGACTTGCTTTAATCTTCGACGAAAATAATAAACTCAGCACTATTCAAGGAGATTTAAGACCTAGCGCAACACCCACGCGTAAAAAATCTACCGTAACCACAGTTGAAGTCCCCACACGCTATTTAGATAATACATTATGGGGTAGATTTATCCGATTATTTGATGATCCCCCCCAAATTGATGAAAATAAAAATTCAAAAGAAGGTGAAGATAACTTAAGTGATTTGATATAAAAGCATGTAAGGTAAGAGCATCCGCCAATGTCATTAAGTTAAGGAATTATTGGTTTAATACTGGCTCTTAAAGCCCTCGCCCCTTTTGGGGAGAGGGTTTGGGTGAGGGGAGAGATGAAAATTCTCTACACCTTATTATTTCTCTTTTTGGACTTTGAATATAAAGAAAAGAAATATTGCAAAAAAGCGATATTTTATTCCTCGCCCCTTTTGGGGAGAGGACTTAAGAACAAAATACTTAGCTTAATGACATTGGAGCGTCCCCCCCTCAGCGCGATTTTTATAGCTCAAATGGAGCATGTATTATTCGCGCCAAGGGCGGATGATTCTACAGCAAAGACATACTATTTCATTTTTGATTAACAGCCCTATTTCTTCTAGCATCCATTGGGTTTTGTAATAAAGGCCGGTATATCTCTATTCTCTCCCCTGCCTCAACCCGCTGATCTAACTTACAAGTCTTTCCAAAAATACCAACAGGCATCGTTGATAAATTAATTTCTGGATATTGATTTAAAACCTCGGACTTATCTATCACTTGTTGAACAGTGTCATCCTTCGCTAAAACAACAGACAGGAGTAATTGTTTTTCGGGGGTTGCAAAGACAACTTCAGCCTTATCCATAAACTTGCTTTGCTCTATCGGTAAATGATTTAACCATAGTGTTACAAATCTGGTTAAAAACAGTACCAAAAGCTAAACTAGCAAACTTGCTATTCATTTCAAACTCTAAATCCAATGAAATTTTACTGGCATCTTCACGTAATGGCATAAAATCCCACACGCCATCAAGCGAGGAAAAAGGACCATCTAATAATGTCATAAATAATTTTCCATGACCATCATTTCTATTTCGGGTTGCAAATGTTTTATTAAATCCTGCTTTAGAAATTTGTAACTCAGCCTCAACAATTTCACCTTCTCTTTTCAGGATTTTACTGCCGCTACACCACGGTAAAAAATCAGGATAAGATTCAATATCATCAACTATCTCAAACATCTGAAATGCAGAATATTTAACCAAAGCACTTTTTTGTACAATGGACATACTTAGAAGACTCCAACAACATGCAAAAACACAAGAAAAACAGATGCAGGTGCAACATAACTTGCCAAATATTTCCATAATGCATATTGCGGTTCAGGCAAATTCAATTCATCTCGAACATCTTTATCATGCATAACCCATGCAGCAAATACTGCGATACAAAAGCCCCCGATAGGTAACATCAGATTTGCTGTTAAATAATCCAAGAAGTTAAAAATGGTTTTGCCAAAGATTGTAAAGTCTGACCATTCATTAAATGATAAAGCAACAGTCACACCTAAAGCCCATGTTGCCGCACCACTTATCACGCTGGCTTTTACACGGGTAACCCCTTTATTTTCTACCAGCCAGGCAACGACAGGCTCAATTAACGAGATTGATGAGGTTAACGCGGCAAAAACTAATAGTACGAAGAATAAAATACCGAATAACCAACCCCCCGTCATATTGCCAAAAGCAATGGGTAATGTTTGAAAAATCAAGCCAGGACCAGAGCCAGGTTCTAAACCATTAGCAAAAACTAGAGGAAAGATAGCGATTCCCGCAAGCAATGCAACAATAGTATCTGCTCCAGCAATATATAAACTTGTTTTTGCGATTGAAACACCACTCGGTAAATAAGATCCATAAACCATAATAGCGCCCATCCCTAGACCTAAAGTAAAAAAAGCATGACCCATGGCAGTCAATACTGCATCGCCATCAATTTCACTAAAATCAGGACTAAAAAGAAAAGATAAGCCTTTAAAATATGCTTCACCTGTTGTCATTGCATAAGCAACCAACAACAATAATAAAGCCAGTAAGGTGGGCATTAATAACTGAACCGCTTTTTCAAGCCCGCCTTTGACGCCCCTCATCACCACACTCATTGTTGCAATCATAAAGAGTGTATGCCAAAAAACCAATTGCATTGGACTAGCAATAAACGTATCAAATGTTGCCTTAACTTCTAGCGCATCAGCAGAAAACCCACCAAATATAGCTTTAAAAACATAAGCACTGGCCCAACCAGCAATGACACTATAATAAGAAAGGATTAGTACACCAGCAAGAACCCCCATCCAACCTAAATAATGCCAATTTTTATTAGCGTCGGCTTCTGTAGATAAAGTTGCTAAAGTGTTAATAGGACTTTGTCTTCCACGTCGCCCCATCATGGTTTCGGCAATCATAATTGGAATGCCAATCGCAATAACGCAAGCCAAGTACACTAAAACAAAAGCGCCACCTCCATTTTCACCCGTAATATAAGGAAACTTCCATATATTACCTAAACCGACAGCCGAACCTGTTGCAGCCAGAATATAAGCGAATCGTGATGACCATTCTCCGTGTATTGATTTTGTATTTGCCATTTTTGTGCCAAGCGTCCTAAAAAACTAAATAGTTACGTCCATTATCTACTAATCAAGTAAAATACCAAAACATTTCCTTTCCGTCAGTTTAAAAACACCTTCATTACTATGGCTGGTAAAAAATCTAAAAAGAACAAACGTCAAGAGAACACGATTGCCTTAAATAAGCAGGCATCCCATGAATTTTTTATTGAAGACACATTTGAGGCCGGATTAGTTCTTGAAGGTTGGGAAGTTAAAAGCCTTCGTGAAGGCCGCATACAGCTCAAGGAAAGCCATATAATTATTCATAAAGGTGAAGCTTGGTTATTAGGTGCCCATATATCACCTTTACTTTCAGCATCAACTCATATTGTTCCTGATAGAGTCAGACGTAAAAAATTACTGCTGCATCAATATGAGTTAGATAAATTAATCGGTGGAGTAGAACGTAAAGGCTATACCGTTGTCCCCCTTTCCATGTATTGGATAAAAGGACGAGCCAAACTTAAAATAGGTCTGGCTAAAGGTAAAAAATTACATGACAAACGTGCTGCGTCAAAAGATAAAGACTGGCAACGTGATAAAGCACGGATTATGAAGCACGGGTAATTGGTTGCTTGACGGTATGTATACAAGGGTGGAATAGCGATAGCGTTTTCCACCAGCTCTTTAAAACAATATATTAAACATCACAAAAATGTCGGAAAACGCTATCGCTATTCCAACCTACTCTTTCTAACCTTCCAAACCACTACGTATTTTTAGAAATTATTTCCGTGGTATAACGATAAATTTTAATTTGATCAGACCAATAGTTTTTTGCTAGTCCAGCCTTTTGTTTTAAATGTTGTAAAAACTGTTCTGATGTAGGAATGGATTTCCAGACTGAGGGTAAAAAAGTACCACTACGCTCACCATTTTCTAAAATTAGGCCATCAATATTTGGCTGTATCTGAGAAATTAAATCCTGTTCAGACGTAAATTCAATTTCCTCCGACGGGCTTAAAATAGAAAGAGAAATTTCTATTTCTGCTAGTTCAGAATATTCCAGAGGAGGAAATCTTGGATCCTTATAAGCGGCTGAAAATGCATTTTCACATACGTCTTCTGCTAATGGCAAAATCGCATTAAGCATCCCCATACAACCTCGCAACTGTTTGTTTTTTTCCAAAGTTACAAAAGTAGCCCTTTGTTTTGATAGCTCAAAAGGGTAATCTCTTAAATCAATACTTAAAGGGTTTCCTGTTTCCATTCCTGACTGAATGGATTGTTGAGCTAAGCCTAATAATATTTCCCTTTTTTTCTCACTCAACGACATAAGCACCGTACCCCACCACTCTATCCATATTTTCACTGCCTGCGGTATCACCTGAATTTCTTAAATCAATTGTTTTAATTTGTAACCCCTTCACCCTAGCTAACGCCATTAATCCGACAATAGCAACCTGACCACAGGCCGCGTCCTTTTTTAGTTTCTCGCACTGTAATTGTTCAATGATTTCAGAGGTTTTCTGGTCTAATTTCATAGCCGTTTTATAATCATAAAAATGGCTTAAATCAGAACTAATCACAATAAGAGTATCCTTTTGCCCCCAGAATAATTCAATAACCTGACAAACTTGATCAGCCGTAGCATCACCCACGACAATAGGAATTAATGAAAACTCTTGTAACACTGTCTGCAAAAAAGGTAAATGTACTTCAAGACTATGTTCCAACTCATGCGCATGATCTAAATAATTAACAAAATGAATTTCAGCCAATTGTTGAACAGCCTTTTTATTAATAGATACTTGACCTAATGGCGTCATAAATTGGTCTGCTGTACTTAATGCAAGACCTTGGAAACTCACTCGGTGAGAAGGCCCAACTAACACAACTTGTTTAATTATTTGTTTTACTGGCTCTAATCGTGCATAAGCTGTCGCAGCAATAGAGCCAGAATAAATAAATCCTGCATGTGGCACTATGATAGCTTTAAGCGTTTTTATACCTTGAGGCACTTCATTAAGATAATGTTTTACCATTAAATTAAGTTGCTCAGAATTAGAGGGATAAAAAGTACCAGCAACAGCTGCTTGTCGAATATTAACCATGCTTAATTTATAGGCGACTTATACTAAATTACAAGTTCATGAAGTAAATTAATCTGCGGTTTATACATGGCCAAAATATTGCTATGTTAATATGAATAAAACTCTTTTAAAAATCGATTTTATGACCAACTCAGAACAAATCTTACGTCGATACGAAATGATTCTAACGTCTGCTGGTGAAGGGATTTATGGCTTAGATCGCGAAGGTAAAGCAACCTTTGTTAACCCCGCAGCTATTACTATGACAGGGTGGACGGAAGACGATGTTCTTGGGGTATCCATTCATGCACAGCATCACCATAGCAAAGCTAATGGAGATCATTATCCTCAACAACAATGCCCTATTTATGCTGCTTTAAATGATGGTGAAGTTCATCATGTGACTAATGAAGTATTTTGGCGTAAAGATGGCAGTTCATTTCCCGTTCACTATACCAGCACGCCTATCTTAGAAAATGATTCAATTATTGGTGCTGTTGTCATTTTTCAAGATGTCAGCCAATTAAAACAAGCTGAATCTGAACTGGCAATATTACAACGACACAATGAATTAGTTTTAGCCTCTGCAGGTGAAGGCATTTGTGGTTTTGACTGTGATGGTCAAGTCACTTTTATTAACCCCTCTGCCGCTGCAATGCTGGCGTGGCCAGATCAACAAATTTCTAAGCAAAGTATTCATAATATTTTTGGTAAAGGCGAGACTAATACAGAAGAGTTTTGCCCTATTCACAATATCATGCAGGGGAAAAAACGTTTTCAAGCCAATGACAAAATATTTTGGCGGCAAGACGGTTCAAACTTTCCTGTTGATTTTGTCAGCACTCCCATTATGGAAGACGACAAATTACAAGGCATTGTTGTGATTTTTAGTGATATTACGGAGCGAAAACAGGCTGATCAAAAATTAAAAAAAGCTTATTCTGAAATTGAGCAATTAAAAAATCGTTTACAAGCTGAAAACAACTATCTACAAGAACAAGTTAATCTAAACCATAGTTTTGAAGATATTTTAGGACAAAGTAAGCCATTAAAATTATTGCTACATCAAGTAGAGCAAGTCGCCCCGACTGAAACCAGCGTTTTGATCCAAGGTGAAACAGGCACTGGTAAAGAGCTGATTGCCCGTGCGTTGCACAACCTGAGTTTACGTAAAGACCGTACTTTAGTTAAAGTTAATTGTGCCGCTCTGCCTGATAATTTAATTGAGAGTGAATTGTTTGGGCATGAAAAAGGTAGCTTTACAGGCGCGACAGCAAGACGTATTGGTCGATTTGAATTAGCCGATAAAGGCACTATATTTCTGGATGAAATTGGAGAATTACCTTTAGAGCTGCAGGCAAAACTACTACGCGTACTACAAGAAGGTGAAATTGAACGCCTTGGCGACTCTAAAACCATTAATATTAATGTCCGCATTATTGCCGCTACTCATCGTGATCTGAAACTCATGGTTGAAAAAGGTGAATTTAGAGAAGATTTATTTTATCGCCTCAGTGTGTTTCCTTTAACAGTCCCTTCCTTACGTGAAAGAAAAAACGATATTTCCTTACTAGTGCATAATTTTGTCACTAAATACGCCAATAAAATGGGAAAACAACTCAACAATATTTCTCAATCGACTCTTGATAAGCTACAAAATTATCCTTGGCCTGGAAATGTACGCGAACTGGAAAATGTGATTGAAAGAGCGGTTATTTTATCGCCCAAAAATAGCTTGCATATCCCAGAATTAAAAGTAGTTGCTAATAATCAAAATCCTGAACTAGAGAGAATTTTATCACTCACCGATATGGAAAAATCTCATATCATTAAAGTATTGAAAATCACTGATTGGAAAATTTCAGGCGACCAAGGTGCCGCGGTTATTTTAGAAATGCATCCCAATACTTTACGTTCGCGTATGAGTAAACTAGGCATTCGACGATCTAACACCATTGCTTAAGGAATCTCTGATCAAGTCCAATTATTTTTATCTTGCTAAATTCTAAGCAACTTAATCAGAGCTTCCTTAACAAAATATCGTTTATTCACGAAATATCATATTTCATAAATTATTCTTATTACACTCTAATCTCTCTATATTACTGTTATTAATCATAAAAATAATTTTTCATCCTCTGGCATAGTTCCTGCGTTGGCTATTAGAAAACACTGAAAAAATATTCAGAGGATAAAACGATGAAAATTAATAACTTACCCCCTACTCTCATATTACTAACAATCCTTATTTCAGGTATAGCACATGCTGAGTTACCTACGATAAACAACATCTCAAACAACTTTCCTTCATCCCCTATTATTACGGATGAAGAAGCTCTCTCATGTAAAACTGATTCAATAGTTAAAATACATCAGCCATTTCCTGTTTCAATGAAATACTTAAATGGCAAGGTTCAATCCAGCTATACAAAAATGCGTAATGGAGTTATTCGTCATGTTACAAAAGAAGTGGCCTTATCTTTATTCAACTTTAGTCTCAATGGTTTTGCAGCAGAGAATATCGCTCATTATGTTTCCGAAGGAACCACTCCCTTCCTACCCTTTAAATTTGCAAATGGTGTCAAAATTACCAAAGTCACCCCCAAAGGGAATACCGTTATTTACAGAACTGAAATGCCAATTAGTACAAACCACAAACTAGCAAGGTCACTTGCTTTAGCAGGTAAACTTTCAGCTTCTACAACCATTTGTACTGATATAAAAATGGTTGATGATTTACTAGGGCGAGATGTCGTTATTCAATATGACTATTATGACTCTAATGGCATATTTTTTAGTTCGTTTACCATTAATGGTTAATACCCCTCATATTGTTACGACTAAAAAACTTTGCATTAAAATGTGACTGATTGTGAACCGTCAAAAAAAATTTGTAGTTCGGCAGTATTTTTTAAATCTTTAAGATTCATGATGACTTTCATTCTTTTATCATGAACAGATTGACTGGTTTTGTCAGCTTAGGCCCATTCTATATTAGAATATAGTGCTCATTTCATATTGGAAAAGGCTAAGGAGCGAAAATTCAATAATACCCGAAGCCTGACTGGTCTTTTAACTCCACAGGCGTGCTAGAAAAACAGTTACGTAGCTTGCTATGCGCCTGTTTTTCTAGCACGCCTGTGAAATCAAAATCCTGCGCCATACTTTCGGATATTATTAAATTCTCGCTCCTAAATGTAGGCAAAATAGGATAAACAACATACAATGGCACATCCCAAATTATTCTGATTCTGGGCATAAATATAAATTTTAGGAAAAAACATGAAACAAATTACAGTTGATAGCAACCCAAGTGAAGCACTTTTAAAAAAAATGGGGACTGTTTACTGGCCAACATGGGAAAAAGAAGTCTCTGTATTCCCATGGGAATTTGTGACGACTGAAACAGCACTTATTTTAGAAGGTGAATGTGAAATGACACCTGAAGATGGCGGCCCTTCAACTACCTTTAAAGCGGGTGACTTAGTCGTATTTCCAGTAGGTTACAAAGGCACTTGGGAAGTGAAGAAAGCACTTAAAAAGCAGTACAGACACGGCGGCGGTAAATTTGTAAAATGTTTTTTTAACAACTTAACCATCATGCTAAATCGCATTAAATCATAAACAACCACTCGCTAAAAGAAGCAAGTGAGTTAAAGAAACTGGCGACTGAATGTCGAGATACAGGGCGAATAGCCCTGTTCTTAATGTTGCCATTCTATAAGATAGACTAGATAAAACAAGGCATTACCGTAGATTGGATTGCCATCTTTTTTGCAACCCAAATTTTCTACTTAAGACAGAGAATTAAATAATCATAAAAGGCCGAGTCTGAAAGCTGGGTAACAAAAACAGTTATTTCATGTCTTTTCTCCTATCCTCAGCCCACTCATCAGATAATGTTTCTTTTGCTAACGGTTCATTATGGTTATATGCAGCTCTTGTAATCAAATGGGCACCCACGGGGGGGCAGTAGCCATAAAAAAAGCAATCGCCATTAACAACGTGAGACTACTCCCATATCTCCACTATGTTTTACTTTATCACCTGACAGACTCAAAAATACTAATCAAGATCAAGGGAGTGCATATTAAGTAAGACATGCTCGTTATTCGAATGGTCTGTAAAGAAGCTATGTTAAAAAAGACCCCCGACTGAACATGCCTATTTCCCAAGTCAGTAAGCAAGAAGGTATTTTAGCTAAACTTCTATATAGTTGGTGCTATACCACCATTCGCAATAATCAACTCACCGTACCGAAAACCCATACTGTTATAATGCACTCTACTCTCTTTACGACAACTTACCTAGGTCTCAATGTCATTTTCAAACCTTGGATTATGTAATCCTATTTTACAAGCTATTAAAGACTTGGGTTATATCGCCCCTACCCCTATCCAGAAACAAGCCATTCCCATCATTATTTCTGGTAAAGACCTAATTGCCACCGCTCAAACAGGTACAGGCAAAACTGCCGCGTTTGTTCTACCAATATTGGAGTCATTTAACAAAGAGCGCCAATTACGTGGTAAACGCATACGCGCCCTTATCCTAACCCCTACACGCGAATTAGCGGTTCAGGTTGCTGCAAATATTGCTGAGTTCGGTAAACATTTAAGCCTAAGTTCTATGGCTGTTTATGGTGGCATTGATTCCGAGCCACAAGTGCAACGCTTAATTGAAGGCGTTGATATTTTAGTGGCCACACCGGGCAGGTTACTGGATTTGGCTCATCAACGTGCACTACATTTTGATGAACTTGAAGTACTTGTATTAGATGAAGCGGACAGAATGGTGGATATGGGTTTTGCTAATGATATTTATAAGATCATTGACCGCTTACCCGAAACTCGTCAGAACCTATTATTTTCGGCCACCATGAGCCACGACGTTCACGCCCTTGCCAATGATTTTTCTGATAGCAAAATGAGTAAGCCAGCGGTTGAGATATCTATCTCACCAAAAGCCACAACGGCACCCAATATAAACCAGTGGCTAATCACAGTAGATAAAGACACAAAATCTACATTGCTGAGTCATTTAATTAACGAGCAAAAGTGGGATCAGGCGCTAATTTTTATCGAGAAAAAACACGGTGCTGCCAAACTGGTCGCCCAGCTTGCAAAACGCGGTATTGAAGCAGATTGCATTCATGGTGATAGAAGCCAAGCCATGCGTGAAAAGATTTTGACTGATTTCAAATCTGGAAAACTAAAATACTTAGTGGCCACAGGGGTTGCTGCCCGTGGTATAGATATTGGTGAGCTTAGTCGCGTTGTGAATTACGACCTACCCTTTAAACCAGAAGAATATATCCACCGTATTGGCCGAACGGGTCGCGCTGGTGCCACAGGTGAAGCCATATCGTTTGTTGCAATGGGTGATTTTAAAAATCTATGCGCCATTGAAAGTCGTTTAAACCATATAATCGACCGAAAAGAGATTGAAGAATTTCCGGTTAGAAAAGTGGTTCCCTTTTCAATTTTAAATTATGTTCGCAAGAGCAAACCACCCAAGCCTAAAGCACCAAGTAAAACCTCAGCCAATAAATCAGAGAATAGAATAAACAAAGATATTTGGGGTTAATGGAGAATAAGGGGACTCATTCGACCCTTTATACAAAACTGTTCAAGAACCAGAGAAAAATAAGTTACAAAAAATGAAAACCAGACAGTCACTTTAAGAAGCTATAACGAGGCTGTAGGAAAACCTCTTTTTCTATAAAAACCCACTTTTTATAAAAAATTAGTTATTTAATATCAAGTAGTTA
>Ga0209826_1001892_pt1 | contig 14177 bp, 12 predicted proteins | sample GOMGulsemesocosm_5_FD_184637 | JGI IMG/M metagenome (GOLD analysis project Ga0209826, IMG submission 184637) | Methane-oxidizing microbial communities from mesocosms in the Gulf of Mexico - GOM15C Gulf of Mexico (SPAdes) (version 2) | ecosystem: Environmental > Aquatic > Marine > Cold seeps... | reverse complement strand
TTTGGATATATAATTAATAGAAAAATTCTTTCACATTTATAGCTCTTTTGCTAGACTAACCGAACGTTCGGTCAGCCTGAAAGGGAGATACAAATAATGAGTTTTGAAACAGTTAAAAGTCATCAGCTTTCTAAAGGTGCTTTAGTTATCTTAAACGAAGCTGAAGCATTATTTGCCCAACAAGGTTTTAAAGCAACATCTATTAGTGAGATCGCTAAGCAAGTGGGTGGGAGCAAAGCGAATATCTATCATCACTTTAAATCTAAAGAACACCTATACCAAGAGGCGCTTAAACTAGCCTGTGAACATGTTTTTAAGCCATCAGATACGATACTCTCAAATAACCCTAAACAAAGATTGAAAATGTATATTAGCCTACATTTAAAGAATATGATCGAACAGCCTAATTCAACCAATTTAATTAAAAGAGAATTAATGGACAATAATCAAATAGAAGGGAAACTGTTGGCAAAAGACATTTTTACTAACACCTTTGCAAAAGTATCTTCACTCATTGTTGAAGCTTATGATATAAAAAAAACAAATTATAATGTCGCTTCTATACAAGCTTTTATGCTTATTGGCGTTAATATGCTTTTCTTTGACACTCAATCAGTAATGAAATATTTACCCGATGTCTCGTCTTTTTCAAGTAGCCCTGAAATGTTCAGCGATATAATGTTTGATTTTATTATTAATCAGAATGCTGTTACTACTAATGTTCCTCAAGGAGGGAATTTAAATGTATAAAGTAGTTATTTACTTATCTATTGCTTTATTTGTGATAACTGGTTGTCAAGAGTCTGAAGTGGCTCAGTCACCAAAACAAAAAGTTTGGCAGGTTAACGTACATTCTGTGCAATCAAGCTTATTACCCATTCATTTTAAATCAATAGGGTCTGTTGTCTCGGATCAACGTATTGATGTTTCGTCTAGAGCGACAGGCTACATTAAAGATATTTTAGTACTCGAAGGTGACAAGGTCGCTAAAGGACAAATATTAATATCTCTTGATAGCTCGGATGTTGAAGGGGCAATTCAACAGGCTAAGGCGTCGGTAAATACCGCTAAATTAGCAGTTCGTGATGCAGATATTGATGTAGAAAGGTATCAGGATCTATTTAAGAAAGGTAGTATCTCCGAAAATAATATGCGTAAAACGCAATTATTTCGAGATAGAGCTAATGATGGTTTAGCAGCGGCTAAAACGGCATTATCAATTGCTAAATCACAACGTCAATATATACAAATATCGAGTGAAGTTGATGGTATCGTTGTTGATAGACATCTTAGAAAAGGTGCGCTTGCTACACCAGGCAAACCGATACTTACCATTGAGTCTAGCCAAGGACTTTTTTTTGATACTTATGTTGCAGAAAGCCAGATCAGTAAAATAAAAAAAGGCGCTAAAGTCTTTGTGTTTATTGATGCCTTAGATGAAAAAATACTGGGTACTATTGCTAGAGTTGTTCCTGCCGGAGACTCTACTACTCGTCGGTATAAAGTGAAAATATCTTTACAAAATCATGAAGGGCTTTTGTCAGGCATGTTTGGCAGGGTTAGCTTTATCTTAGGTGAAAAACCTTCAATTATCATCCCAACTTCGGCACTAATAACGCGTGGCGGTTTACACGGAGCTTTTGTGGTTAATGAACAGCAAGAAGCTTATTTTAGGTGGCTTAATCTAGGTGTAGAAACAAAAGAAGGTATTGAAGTTAGAGCGGGATTATTAGCCGATGAAAAAATAATATTACAAGGCAATAATCAAATTCGAGAGGGAGATATTGTAAAACACTCAGCCTTAGTTGGAGGCAGTAAATGAGTGAGTTAAAGTTAAATGCGGCAGGACAATTAGCTAATATTTTTATTAAGTCAAAGTTAACAATATTGGTGATGATGAGTTGTCTAATATTAGGCTTTTTAGCGATTTTTTTAACACCTAGAGAAGAAAACCCTCAAATTGTTGTTCCTGGAGCTGAAATTTTTGTTAGCTTACCTGGCGCTAGTGCTGAAGAAGTTGAACAATTAATTGTTAATCCATTAGAAGCCATTGTTCGAGAAATTAAAGGTGTAGATCATACCTATGCTGTTGCTTTTAATTCGTTAGCGGTAATTAATGTTCAGTTTGAAGTGGGCGAAGATCCAGACAAATCATTAGTAAAACTTTATGACCGTGTTCTTGGGAAAAGAGACGCTCTACCTAAAGATGCTTCTACCCCCTTAATAAAAAGCGTCGATGTTGATGATGTACCTATTGTAACCATTACGCTATCGTCTGATAAATATAATGATTATGCTTTAAAACGCTTGGCTGATCGCATGGTAGAACGTTTACATTCTATGAAAGCTATTTCAGTTGCAGGTGTACGAGGTGGTCGTGATTTAGAAGTAAGAATTGAACTTGACCCCGAACGACTACTGGCATTTGATTTAACCCTGAATCAAATTACGCAAAGCTTACAGCTAGCCAATATTTCTGTACCAATGGATACACAGGTTCGAAAGGGTCAGAATAGTCGTATTCATCTAGACTCATTTTTATCATCCAAAGAAGATGTTAGTCAGCTTGTTGTAGGGGTTCACCTTAATAAACCTGTTTACTTAAATGATGTTGCTAATATTATTGTTGCTCCCAATGAAGAACGAGAAACCTTGTCTCGTTTTGCTTTTGGTCGTGCAGATCCACGTTTTAACCAAAGTATAGAAACTGAAATGCCAGCGGTAACAATTCATGTTGCAAAGAAACAAGGCTTTAATTCAGTCTTTGTTGCTCAAGACATTATTGAAAGAATTGAACGACTTAAAAAAAACATGATACCTAAAGATGTTTATGTCGTTATTACCCGAAATGATGGTGAGAAAGCGAATACGTCAGTAAATAACCTAATAGAACATTTAGGTATTGCTATTTTTTCTGTGTTTGTTATCTGTATTTTCTTTTTAGGGGTAAAAGAAGCGCTCATTGTCGGTATTACAGTGCCATTAATTTTAAGTTTAACGCTTGGGATTTCCTATTTATCAGGTTTAACGATTAATCGAATTAGCTTGTTTGGCTTGATTTTATCATTAGGATTACTCGTTGATTCAGCCATTGTTGTCATTGAAAATATACACCGTAACTATAAAAACTTAAATGGAAAAAATAAAACTGAAATAACAGTATTAGCAACTAATGAAATAGGTAACCCTACCAACCTAGCAACCTTTGCCATCATGTTGGTATTTATGTCGCTATTGTTAATAACCGGTATGTCAGGAGAATTTTTCTACCCTATTGCATTTAGTGTACCTGTAGCTATGTTTTCTTCGCTGGTTATTGCCTATATAATCACGCCTTGGGCAGCTAATCGCTGGTTAAAACCAGGGGAAGGACATGATCTAGAAGATCATGATAAAACTGATAATTTACATAAGTTTTATCACTGGATTATAACGCCCTTACTTAATCGTAGAAAAGTTCGTTATATCGCTATCTTATTGATTATATGTTCGATTTTATTATCCGTATTACAACCAGTATGGCAGTTTATTCGTCCTGGCGGTATTTCTGGTCCAATATCACCCGGTGGCATATCACTTGCTCTACTACCTAAAGGTAATAAAAATACTTTTAACATCACCATTGATATGCCTGAATATACACCCGTAGAAGTCACTGACCAGATAGCTCGTGAAATAGGTGTTTTATTACGAAAACATAAATATATTACTGATTATCAAACATGGATTGGACAATCAGGTGTTATTGATTTTAATGGATTACTGCGTGGTAATAGTAATAAGTTAGGCCCACACATTGCTGAAATTAGAGTAAACCTTGTTGATAAAAAATCACGTGATATAACCTCTATTTTATTAGTGAGAGCGCTTAGGGATGATATTTTAGCCATTGAAAAACGATTTCCAGGCAGTGTTGTTCAGCTAATCGAAGATCCACCAGGTCCGCCAGTTCGTGCAACCTTATTGGCAGAAATTTATGGTGAAGATCTAGAGGTAATGAGAAAAATTTCAGCTAAAGTTGTGACTGAATTTGAAAAAACCTATGATATCGTTGAAGTGAAGGATAGTGAAGTTGACGATGTTCGCGAATATAAACTAGCGGTTGATAAAGAAAAAGCGGCACTGTCTGGCGTATCCGCTGTCGACGTCGCTCAAGCGATACGTCGTCTTGTTAATGGTGAAAGTTATGGTCGATTACACCTTGAAGGGGAAAAACATATAGTACCAATTAGGTTACATATACCGAGGAAGTATCAAATTGATCCTGTGTTATTATCTCGTGTATTTGTTACAAATAGCGAAAATATAAAAATTCCTCTTTCAGAGTTAACCTATACTGTAGAGTCATGGCAAGATAGGCCTATTTACCATAAAGATTATGAGCGTGTTACCTATGTAGGTGCTGAGTTAAAAGAAACGGCGCCTGTTTATGCCATTATAGATTTAGATCAACGTATAGATGGCATGTTGATTGATGATGTCCAACTTACGACAGGAAATTTACAATTAACACCAATAGAACCCGATATAATAGATGGTTATAAATTATTGTGGGATGGTGAAATTAGAATGACGCTCGATACTTTTAAAGATATGTTGCTAGCGTTAGCGTTAGCACTAACATGTATTTATTTGTTACTTGTCGGCTACTATCGCTCATTTATTATTCCGCTAATAGCTATGTCAGCCATACCATTAGGGTTAATAGGTATATTTCCCGGGCATTGGATAATGGCTGAACCATTCACCAACCCATCAATGATAGGTTTAATTGCATTATCTGGTGTGGTTGTTAGAAACTCTTTACTCATTATTGATTTTGTTCTTGATTATATGAAACTTGGCATGCCTTTGCATGAAGCGGTAAGTGAAGCAGGTGCCGTACGATTAAGACCAATACTATTAACAGCATTAGCCATAATACTTGGCTCCTCAGTTATGTTGAGTGACCCTGTCTTTACAGGTTTAGCTATATCACTTATTTTTGGTACGATTACATCGACAATACTTACTTTAGTGGTAGTGCCTCTTTTGTTATATTCTTTTTTTCGTAAAGTTTAAATATATAGATATAAATACTGGATATATTTTATGATTAATCAAAAAGGACAGAAATTAAAAATAGGCATTGCTTTAGGGAGTGGCTCAGCCAGAGGTTGGGCCCATATAGGTGTTTTGCATGCTTTAAAAGAATTGGGAATAGAGCCTGACATTGTCGCGGGATGTTCAATTGGCGCTTTTGTTGGCGCTGCATATGCTAGTGGGCAACTTGATACTTTAGATGAATGGAGCAGAACACTTGGTTGGAAAGAAATCGTGGGGTTTTTCGATTTGTCTTTATCTAAAGGTGGTTTGATTCAAGGTGAAAAGCTTTTTAGTTTTATTAGTGAAAAGTTAGGTGAACCTGATATTGAGGAACTCTCATTAAAGTTCGCCTCTGTTGCTACTGAATTAGATACGGGTAGAGAAGTTTGGTTAAGAGAGGGTTCTTTATTAGACAGTGTTCGGGCATCATTAGCTTTTCCTGGATTAATTACACCAGTAAAACATCATAATAAGTGGTTGATAGATGGCGGCTTGATAAACCCCGTTCCCGTATCTCTTTGCCGAGCAATGGGAGCTGATATTGTTATTGCCGTTAATTTAAATGGTGATCTGATGAGAGATAACGTTAAAGCGTTTAGTTTAAAAGAAGATTCATCAGAATTAATAGAGAGTGCGAAACCTAGTTTCTTTGAACGACTATCAACGCCGTTAAAATTAGAGATAAATAAGCATAAAAATTTCTTAACATCAAAGCTCTTTAATCAAGATGAAAATACGCCAGGGGTATTTGAAGTAATGGCTAGCTCAATCAATATTATGCAAGATCGTATAACGCGTAGTCGTATGGCTGGAGACGTACCTGAAATAATTATTTCACCAAAACTATCACAACTTGGCTTACTTGAATTTGATAAGGCTGAAATGGCAATAGAAGAAGGGCGTAAAAGTGTTGAAAGAGTCCGTACTGTAATTGAGGATGAATTGGCACAACTAACTTAAAAAGCACGGAACAAATCACTAGCAACTTTAAATTAATAGTAAAAACTATATGTTTTACATGAAAAACAAGTGTATAAAAACTAAGCGTGAAAAATCCAATTATATGAAATATAAGTCATTAGTTGCCTTTGTTATGCTGTTTATTATTTTCTCTATTACTCTTTTACCTATTACAAGTAAAGCGTCAAATGTTAAATTTGATAACTGCATTTTAACAAAATCATCTTCAATAGATCAAAATATGACGTTACAAACGTTAAATAAAATTTGTAATGAAGAATTGTTAGAGAAAGAAGTAAAACATTCAGCTGTAGAAAAAAGATTCAGATCAGAACAAAAACTAGCTGACGAGCCTTTTGTCATTATTCCCCATAATAAAAATTATATATTACCTATCTCTTATACTGACAATATTAACCAAGCGGTTTATTTGTCAGATAATACGTCTAAAGAACTGAAAAACATGGAAGCTAAATTACAAATAAGCTTTAAAGTGCCATTACTTACGGATAGCTTATTTATAAAAGGTGATAGCATTTCTTTTGGTTTTACTCTCCAGTCTTGGTGGCAAATGTATACTCAAGAGTTATCTCGACCTTTTAGAGAAACAAATTATCAACCAGAAATTTTTTATTTTACTCCTTTGGATGTTAAAATTTCAGGTGGTAAAACAGGGCTTTTTCTGGGGATAGAACATCAATCGAATGGGCTATCGCAATCAAGACAATTATCACGAAGTTGGAACCGAATATATGTAAACTTTATTTTTGCAAAAGATAACTTTGCTTTGTCTTTTTGTCCTTGGTGGAGAATACCAGAAGGAGACAAGGTAACGACACCTGAAGAGCCTGGCAATGATAATCCTGATATTAGCGATTATATGGGGAACTTTGAGCTTATGACGGTTTATAAATGGGAAAACGTTGAATTTTCAGCCAAAGGGCGAGAAAACTTTAAAGAACATAAGGGTGCTATCGAAATAGGAATAACCTTTCCGTTAAATGGCAAGTTACGAGGATATTTTCAATACTTTAATGGTTACGGAGATAGCTTAATCGATTATAACCATTCGCAAGAGCGTTTTGGTTTAGGTATCGCACTAAATGATTATTTTTAAATGATAAAAAGAGGTTTAATCATGGTAAATATAACGACAAAAGAATCAAAAGTTGAGACTTCTGAGGGATGTTTATATATTAAAGAATGGATTCCAGAACAACCGTCGTCAGACATCCCCCTTATCATGCTACACGATTCTTTAGGTTGTGTTGGATTATGGAAAGCTTTTCCTGAATTACTAGCAAGTAAACTTTCTAGGCATGTTATAGCTTATGATCGATTAGGTTTTGGGTTGTCAGATGTTCGTAATGAACTACCTTCTGTAGATTTTATTAAAGAAGAAGCGAGTATCTATTTCCCCGCAATTAAAAAGCACTGTTCGATTCAAAAATATATGCTACTTGGCCATAGTGTTGGTGGCGGCATGTCGCTTAATATTGCTGCTACGGATAAAGATTGTATAGCGGTAGTTTCTATTTCAGCTCAGGCCTTTGTTGAAGATTTAACATTAAAGGGCATTATAGATGCTAAAGAAATGTTTAAAAAACCAGGCCAAATTGAACGACTTAAAAAATGGCATGATGATAAAGCTCAGTGGGTTTTAAATGCTTGGACCAACGTATGGTTGTCACCAACGTTTGCTCAGTGGAACTTAGGTTATTGTATCAAAGATATAACCTGTCCAGTCTTGGTTATTCATGGTGAGAATGATGAGTATGGTTCTAATGCTTTTCCTGAATATATAGCGGATAATGTTTCTAGTGTTGCAACTAAAAATATAATCAAAGGGTGTGGTCACATGCCGCACCATGAAAAAACGAGTGAAGTTGTTGATTCAATAATTGGTTTTGTAAACACAATTGAAATAGAAGAATGTTTGATCTGATAAATACTTATAACATAGGTTATAAAAAGAAATTTTTACACAACATTAATACTTAATTATTAATAACACCAGGAGGCATTTATGCTGGGTAGTATGATGAACTTTCAATTGACTTTAACGTCAATTATGAAACACGGTAAACAGATTAACGGAAATAAAGAAGTAGTATCAATAACAAGTGATCATGATGAACACCGTTGTACTCTTGGTGAGGTTTTTGAGCGTTCAGCACAAATTGCTAACTTGTTAAAGGCTCATAATATTGAAAAAGGCGATAGGATTGCGACTCTTGCATGGAATGACTTTAGACATGTAGAGTTATATTATGGCATAGGTTGTTCAGGCGCAGTTTGTCATACGATCAACCCAAGATTACACCCTGATCAAGTTAATTTTATTGTTAATGATGCCAGCGATAAAATAATCTTCCTTGATGTTATGTTTATTGACTTAGTTAAAGCAGTAGAAGCTGAATTAACCAGCGTTGAACAGTTTATTGTTTTAACGTCAGACGTATCAGTAGTGGAGCATTTAGGAGAAAAATGGTCTACCTATGAAGATCAGATCAGTATTTACTCTAAAGAGTATAACTGGCCTGAGCTTGATGAGAACGATCCATGTCAACTTTGTTATACCTCAGGTACAACAGGAAACCCTAAAGGCGTACAATATAGCCATAGAGCATTAGTATTGCATACCATGGCTGCTATTGCGCCAGATGCATTCTCAATAGGTAAAAATGATTGCATATTACCCGTTGTTCCCATGTTTCATGTTAATGCTTGGGGTATCCCATACATGGCCGCGATGGCAGGCTGTAAACTTGTATTAGCAGGTGCTAAGGTTGCGGATCCCAAGGTGTTAAGTCGCCTTATCCAAAAAGAAGGCGTTACATTAGCTGCTGGTGTACCAACTGTTTGGAATTTATTAGCGCAATATATACAAGAAAACAATATTTCATTAACATGCCTTAAAAAACTGGTTGTTGGTGGCACGGCAATGCCTCCTCATTTATTCCGTTATTTTCAAGATGAACAAGGTATGGCCATCATTCATGCTTGGGGTATGACAGAAATGAGCCCGTTAGGTACAATTAATCATATTCACTCACAAGAAATACAAGACTTGGGTGCTGAAAAATTGTTTGAGCAAAAGTTAAAACAAGGCATACCTTCTTTTGGTGTTGAACTTAAATTGATCAACGATGATGGTCAAGAAGTAGAGTGGAATGGTGAAGACTCAGGAAACCTTTTAGTAAGAGGGCCTTGGGTCGTCGATCAATACTTTAACAGACCTGATGTGAAAAATGAAAACGGTTGGTTTGATACGGGTGATATTTCAGTTATTGATCAATACGGTTACATGAAAATCACGGATAGAAGTAAAGATGTTATTAAATCAGGAGGCGAATGGATTTCTTCTGTTGATATTGAAAATGCGATGATGTCACACCCTGACGTATTTCATGCTGCTGTAATTGGTATAGTGCACCCTAAATGGGATGAACGCCCTTTATTAATTATAGAAAATCATAAAGGTAATGCATTATCGTACGATGATGTGGTTGCTTTTTTAACAGGAAAAATTGCTAAGTGGTGGATGCCTGATGCTGTTGAATATGTTGAATCAATTCCTATGACGGCAACAGGTAAAATGCATAAATTAAAATTAAGAGAAAAATTTAAACATTATTCTTTTTAATATCTAAGTTTAAATCCTAAACTCAAGCCTAAATTAGTATAATAAGCCCCTTTTATTATACTAAAAATAGGCGCCCCTTTATTTACTTGTTTATTTTTGACTGGTATTTAGAGGGGGTACAGCCTTGCCAGCGTATAAAAGCGCGAGTGAATGAGGCTACTTCACTAAAACCACAGCGCTCTGTAATGTAGTCAAGGTTCTTATCTGTATAATCTAAATAAAAAATAGCTTTTTTGTATCTAAATTCATCTTTAATAGCCATGTAATTAGAGCTTTCTGATTCTAACTTTCGTTGCATAGTTCTCACCGACATACCAAGCTGAGAGGCTAGTTCATTTTGAGTAGGAAACTGATTTTGCGGAGATAAGGCAATAACCCCTTTAATTTGCTTAATAAGACCTAATGAATTAAAGGTATAATTTGTAATTGATAAAGGGACTTTTAATTGTGCTTTAACTTCATTATAGATACATAAAACGGGCTTTGATAACCAAATTTTATCAAAAACCAACTCGTTATAATCTTGATTGAATTTAATGGGGCAAGAATATAAAAATTGATAATCACAAACATTAATCGGCGCACTATCTACAAAAGAAGCATAAAGTAAAGGAACATCCTTTTTTAATAGCATACTTAATGTTTTATTTGCCATGCAAGTTAACATTGTGTAAGCAAATAAAGAAAAGTTAGGGTTTTTAGTTTCAAGCTTAAACTGCCAACGCACAATATTGTCTTCAATAATTAAATTTGAATTTACGGGGCTTCGACAGACTTGATTAACATGAATTATATCAGCTAAAGCTGATGATAATGTTTTTTCAGCAGAAGCTGATTTTATCATCAAAGCTATAAGGCCTTTAGGGAGTTTTTTTTCTTGAATACCTAATAATTCATCATTGGTATGCTCAAGAAGTACCGCATAAGATTTTACAATATAATGTAAAGAAATTACGCCTTGGGGTTCATCGATACACTCTATAGAAAGTCCTACAGCCTGAGCAAAATATTCTTTAGACATACCAACTGAATCTGCAATTAAGCAAAGGTCTTGGATGAATTTATTGGTTGCGAACAATTCATTATTGGCTATTTCTTTATTATGTATTGTCATGTTGTATTGTCACGTTAAGTCGATAAATCTGTTGAGTTTTATAAGCAATAATTAATTAAACTACATTGTACCAAGGTTTTAAAATAATAAATATATTTTGTTTTTATACGTCAATTGATTTTTAAATTGGCGCCTATAATCCTACAGCCTATTAGTGAAAACTTGGTACTTTAGGTATAGATATATTCCATAGGGGATGTATCTATATAGAATTTTAACTGATTAATAGATTAATAGATGGGAATTATTATGTTGGATACAAATGACATAGGCAAGGTGTTTGACCCTACTACTGCATCAGTAGAAAGAGGGCGACTTAGTCGTTTTGCAAAATCAATAGGTGAAAATAATTCAATTTATTTAGATGATGCTGCCGCTAAAAAAGCAGGTTATGACGATTTACCTGTTCCACCAACTTTTTTGTTTTGTTTGAAAATGGATGTACCTAAGCCTTTTGAAAATTATGAAAGCCTAGGCGTTTCTTTGCAAAAATTATTGCACGCAAATCAAACTTTTGAGTATTACAATACTGCTGTTGCAGGTGATGTACTTACTTTCAGTTCTTTTGTCGAAGATATTTATGCAAAAAAAGGTGGTGCGTTAGAGTTTTTAATTGAAAAAACGAAAGTTGTTAACCAAAAAGGCGTGCATATTGCCGACTTAGTAACAACATTGGTTATTAGAAACTAGAACACTTGAGATTTGTTAGGTAAGAGCGCCTTATTTAATAAAGAAACAATACATTCAAAAATATAGGAAAAGTAAAATGGTTACTTTTGATGATATTAATACTGGTGATTTTTTACCTGTTTTAAGTACAGAAAAAATATCTCGTACTACTTTGGCATTATATGCTGGTGCGTCTGGAGATGAAAACCCAATCCATATAGATATTGATTTTGCAAAAAGTGCTGGCATGGATGATGTCTTTGCTCATGGCATGTTATCAATGGCATATTTAGGTCGCTTGCTTACTAATTGGGTTGATCAGCGAAGCATTAAAAAAATAGATGTGCGTTTTACCGCAATTACACCGCTTTATGCACAAGTTATATGTACAGGTGTAGTACAAAAGAAAGACGTTATAGACGGGCAAGAAATAATTGAAGTTTTAGTGGAAGCTAAAGACTCTAACTCTGACGAGATTAAAATTTCAGGTGTTGCGACTATAAACTTAAGTGAAAATAGAAGTAACTAAGCTTAATTGTATTACTTAACAGTATTACTTAGATATAGCACTTAGTTACAACGATTATAAAGACGATTAAAAAGAGATATATTATGAATAAACCATTAGCAGGAAAAACAGCATTAATTACAGGATCTGGTCGAGGCATAGGAAAAGCATTAGCACTTAAACTTTCAAAAGAAGGCGCTAATATCGTTATAAACGATCTTGATGAAGCACCAGCAAAAGAAACCGTTGCTGAAATTGAAGCATTGGGTGGAAAAGCGATTGCTGTTGTAGGTAGTGTTACTCAGGAGGGTTTTGCAGATAGATTTATCACTGAAGCCACCACTGCTTTTGGTACACCAGATATTCTTATCAACAATGCAGGTTATACATGGGATTCAATGATTCATAAAGCGTCAGACAAGCAGTTTGATGCAATGTATGAAATTCACCTTAAAGCCCCGTTCCAGTTGAACAAAGCGTTTTCTCAAGCAGTAATTCCAGTTGCAAAAGCAGAAGCTGACGCTGGCAAAGAAGTTTTCAGAAAAATAATTAACATTTCATCTATTGCTGGTGAATACGGAAACATTGGTCAAGTTAATTATTCTTCAATGAAATCAGGTTTGTCAGGTATGACAAAAACATTATCTAAAGAATTAGGTCGTCACAAAATCAATGTGAATGGCGTAGCGTTTGGTGTTATTGAAACACGACTAACAGAAGCAACAAATGAGAAGAAAACTATTGTTGTTGATGGTAATGAAGTTGCTGTTGGTATTCCTGAAAAAGTAAGTCAAGGTTTTGCTCGTATGATTCCTCTTGGCCGTAGTGGTACTGCAGAAGAAGCAGCAAATGGTGTTTACTTATTTTGTACACCAGAATCTAATTACATCAGTGGCCAAATGACGGTTGTTGGTGGCGGCATAAGAATGTAGGAGAAAGGATATGTTACCTTTTTATTGTAGCTGGATTGATGAAGACTTACGTATTTTTGCTGAATCAATTAATAAGTTTATAGACAAAGAAATCGAACCATTTTATGAAAAATGGGAAGAAGAAAAGTGGATGCCAAGAGAAATCTGGAATAAGTTAGGTGAAGCTGGCTTACTCTGTGTTGATATACCTGAAGAGTATGGTGGGTATGGTGTTGATTTTAAATTTGCAGCCATAATTTACGATACATTTTACCGTCGAGGTGTTGGTGCTATTGCTGGTGGTGGTATTGGTGTTCATGCGGGTATTGTTGCTCACTATATATTAAATATGGGCACAGAAGCGCAAAAGAAAACTTACTTACCTAAAATGGCAAGTGGTGAAAATGTTGGTGCCATTGCCATGACTGAACCAGGTGCTGGTAGTGATTTAAAAGAGATTAAAACCTCAGCCAAAAAAGTTGATGGTGGTTACATCATTAATGGTAGTAAAACCTTTATCTCTAATGGCCAACATTGTGACATTGTGATCTTAGCCTGTAAAACAGATCCTAAAGCGGGCGCTAAAGGGATTTCATTGTTTCTTGTTGAAACCAACACTGAAGGTTTTGTTAAAGGCAAAAAATTAAGTAAATTAGGTATTCATCAACAAGACACCTCTGAGTTGTTTTTTAGTGATATGTTTGTTCCAGACGATGCTTTATTAGGTGCGAAAAACCTTGGTTTCATCACCATGATGAAAGAGCTTCCTCGTGAAAGACTTGGCTTGGCGGTGGGCGCACAAGCGGCTTGTGAAGGTATGCTTGATATTACTATAGACTACGTTAAAGAACGTAATGCCTTTGGTAAGCGTGTCGCAGACTTCCAGAATACTCGTTTTAAACTAGCTGACCTAGCAACGCAAGTTCGTGTTCAAAAAGCGTTTATGGATCAATGTATAACATTGTTATCTGAAGGCAAATTAGATCCTGTTACTGCCTCTATGGCAAAGTTACACTCTACAGAGTTGCAGTTTAAAGTTGCAGATGAATGCTTACAGTTCTTCGGCGGTTACGGTTATATGACTGAATACCGTATAGCACGTGAATTTGTTGATGCCAGAGTACAGCGTATTTATGGCGGAACATCTGAAATCCAGAAGGAAATAATTAGTCGCGAATTAATGAAAGATTAATTATCTGAATTTTATTGGTGATAACGACCATGTTTTTTAATTAAAAAGAAAGCATGGTCTTTTTAAATAAACCTTTCAATGCACCTTTCAAT
>Ga0209826_1001889_pt1 | contig 14190 bp, 12 predicted proteins | sample GOMGulsemesocosm_5_FD_184637 | JGI IMG/M metagenome (GOLD analysis project Ga0209826, IMG submission 184637) | Methane-oxidizing microbial communities from mesocosms in the Gulf of Mexico - GOM15C Gulf of Mexico (SPAdes) (version 2) | ecosystem: Environmental > Aquatic > Marine > Cold seeps... | reverse complement strand
AAACACGATACCGCCCTCATCGAGGGCGATACGATCCGGGCTGAGCTCAAGCGTTTCGGACGGCCGACAGCCTGTATCGTGTAAGACCTGGCAGAACATGCGCTGCGCCGGCGCTGTACAGTCGCATTTCCGGCGCGATGCCGGGCAATTCGTCCTCGCTCATGTTCTCCCCTGGTGAAGCCAGCCGTAAAGCCAAAAAGCCTAACGCGCTGCGCTTGTTGGCCGGGTTGCGGCCCATCAGCCCAAAAAGCGGACTGACGGCACCCTCACCCGGCAGGTGCTCTAACCGTGACACAAAACTGATCAGATCTGATTCATTTTAAAGGGAGCGAGTGAGCCAGGTAAAGGCGAAAGTAAGGAGAAGAGGGTAAAAAGCCAGAAGGGTGAATCACTTTAGGGTATACGGATACAGGCACAAAAAACCCGCCTCGGTGGGCGGGTTTTGCATCGTTGCGGTGATAAGACGCTCAGATATCGTGATGAAGCACTTAGCTAGTCCCTTGATTGTAAAAAACCTCTTCTGACAATTCAACCACTTCTTTCATTTCTGGTATTCTGTGCAAACTGGTTATGCCTGAGCGATATAGAGGCGCCCTACCTATCAGGTGAGTACTGATAGGTAGGGCGGGACGATGTTCTGCCCTTGATACCCACACTGACGGAGTGATTCCCGGATCTTGGCCCTGGTGTGGCTATTCAACCTTGAGTCGTGTTGAAGCGCTTAGCTAGTGCTCGTTGCTGAAACGGTATCGCCAAGACAACCGCCAAGCCTCGACTCCTTAAAACTAAGGAGATTTCAATGATTGACTACACGTTAATCGCTGGAATTGTAGTTTTTATCATCGCCCTTGCGGGCGGCGTTAAAGTCTCTGTTGGAGACATTAACATCGGTAATACTACTAAGAAAGACGATGACTAAAAACTACGGTTCCCCCTCCTTGTGAGGGGGTTTTTGTTTGGACTAGGGTATACAGCTGCAGGCACAAAACCCTCATTAGGGAGAGTTTTCATATCGTTAGAGCCCTTCGTGCTTTCAGACTACCATTTTATCAATCTTGAGCCAGATCATACCCACTATCCATTCACATGATAGTAAGAAAAGTAGTGATAATAAGATCGTATGGCATCGATTGCTAATTAAATGCAGCCCAGGCTTTACCTTGACTTGAGCTCAAAGTGAGCATATTAATAGAGAATTCCGCACCCACGAATTGCAGCTCTTCTGGTATTTGATATTCAGGGAATTTAAGCGCTCTATTTCCAACATAGCGTCTTATTTCAGGAGGCAGGTTAGCTAGATCTGATTTTTTTGGAGCAAGCTGCTCGGCTTCGTACCAATTGATATACTCGGAGCGGAGAATACCTATCACCTTATATCTACAGATGAAGGTGCAATTATCATTTAATTCTTTAGACATAAATTAAAACAACTTAGATTTCTAACGGATCGTAGCTGAGCAGGTTTTGAGTTTGTGCGAGGAATTTCTGCATCGTACCACGATGCAGAAATTCTGCTTCAGTGGGTTGTTAAACAGATGCGCGCTACGCGCGCACCTGTTTAACGCTGATTAATAAACATAATTCCGATCAGCATTATGTCAAAGAGCCACTAACCCGTGCGCTTGACAGGAACCATTACCTGGGTTCTCTACAACTGTCGTTGGGTTAAAATCAATTCTATATTGGTAACTTTGTGCACCTACATCCCATAGTTCAGGTGGCCCAATGAGCCAGCCATAGTGACCAACTGGTTGATTTAAAGAAACGCTTTCACCACCGCCCACGCCCCGCAACGGCCCACGTGGAGTGAAAAAATCCGAAATGTAAATCATATTTGGATAGGTTGCAGATTCGCTTGAGGTCCATGATACTTCTGTTCTTACAGTTTGGGACATGATGCTGAAAGGACCAGTTAAACATAAGGTTGTCATTGCGAAGGCTTGGCTTGCGATAACTTGTGAAAAAATAAGTGTTGATAAAAAGATTGCTGTCCGTTTCATTTGTATTAATCCTCTTCAACTTTAACTGGCTGGATGCTATGCGATTCAGCTGGCATGTTTTTTCTAGCATCAATAGTCATAGGTAAATCCCCGCAAACTACAGATAATCTTTCCTCAGCAAAGTCGGGAAACTCCAAGTTATAGCCCTCAACATCGAATGAACTGTAACTTATTCGGCTAGTTCCTTCGGCCTCATTGATGATTTCCTGAATACGTTGCTGGCCTTCCAATGAAAGTCTAGTGACAATATTTAGATAGTACGATGCAATATCTTCCTCTTCCTCGTTATGTGCTTTATTTAGTTGCCTAGCTAAGCTGAGACCATCAACAGTAACATCCGTCTTTTCTTGTTCGTATTGTCGGCAAGCTGCAAAGAGCGTCTTGCTGGACCGATCAATTGATGGCCTGACCGTATAAGAGGCCTCGATAATTTTTTGATCTGATATATTGAAACCTTGTGAATCTACCTGCCCATACATGTAACGGAACGCATAATGCAGCATTGCAGAATCGGGAATATCATCAAAATTTTCATTGCTTGTCGCAATTATTGTATGGAATTTGACTCGGCTTTTTACATATTCACGATCCGAAGACGAGTTATTTGCCGAACTATTGGCTACAAGCACTAATGAGCATGCTACAGATGTAACACACTTTAAAACCCATTGAACTTTTATAAAATTCATATAATTCTCTCCATTTAATTACTTGAACATTTCAACATGTGGTATATTTATACTTATTATATAATATATCATCTCCTTTATTGGTTAATGACTCGCTAAAAAATACACCATATCATTTATATTTTTAAATAACATTTGCCCATAATCACCACACTTATTGTTCTTAAGTATACTAACAAACCTCTGATTAACGGGTACTTTCATACCGTTCACACTATTTGAACTAGCAACACATGAACTCAAATACATTCACCGTGGGTAAATACTTCTTTGCGTCTGTCGCAGACTGCCCGACAAAAGAAGGCGTTGCCTTTGAGTTCACGCGTATAGACGACAACACTGAAACAGCGGTCAATATTTTAGTTTCGTACAACGACTGTGATCAGAACAACTTCACAAGCATAGAGGAATTGCTTTGTAATAAGCTTGAATGCGATTTAATCGATTTACTGACTGAAGAATATTAGCATTCTGAATTATGGGATTTGGTCGCCAGCATTGCACAGAGCGCAATCGCTGCCCGCTAGTGCAGGCCAAGTCTGTAGCATTATTTACTCACTCACTTTAGGGTATAGCGTTTCAAGTAATCCACTCAACACCCCAAACCGGTACTTTAGCCTTTAATACAGTGAAGAAAGACTATATTTTTAGGCCTTGTCTCAGTAGCATTTCCTGTACTCCCTGTTTTTTCAATAAATACTTTTTTTTTCTTATGCGGCCGTTTATAGTGAGAAAAATTGATTATATAGATGGCCTTGTTGGCTAGGTGGAGGCCTCCAGTCACATGAAAAGACGATGTGTAAACCCTGATTGCAGTCAGGAGTTTTCGATCAATGAAAACTTTCAGCGCATGACGCCGCGAGACGATGATCTAGAGCAGAAAGTGAGGCAATACCGATGTCCCTGTTGTGGCCGCATCCAGGGCGGTGAGAACTTACCCACGCGCAGCGGCCAAGGCTACACACCCGGAGACTATGTCGATCCGTATGACGATGCCAATCGAGCGCGGCTGATTGCGGCGTCAGTTATCGAATGGCGTCACCCAGGTAGCGATCAATCCGAGCGTCGTGACATCGTCAGGGAATTCACCTCCGACGACGACAACATCAGTGGCTCGATGGGCATAGATCGGCATGGCCGAATTTGGATTGAGGCGCGGTATGGATGTCGCCCGGACAGGACTCCCGAGTCTGACATTCGAGAATTCAGAGCAGTGGTGGAACCCACTGCTCTGATAGAGGGATTCATGAACGCCATTCGCGGCCAGATTGAACCTATATTACTAATGGATCATAAAAAGGAAATAACATGAAAAAATGGATGTTTGGATTATTAGCACTGATCCTGGCGGGAACCGCTCAGGCTGAGATCGAATTAAAAGACGGCTCGATGGTGAAGAAGTATTTCAGTGGGGAAGAAAGATTGAAGCAAACTCATCAAAGGCTTCATCAACATCAGCGGCAGAAGATGTTGAAATGGACACAAGGGTGTCTTCTAGAAAAGAGTTTTCTGGGAAATTTACTGCGGCCATACCTTGAAGGGTAATAGTGCCGCCTTCGATACCAATAACTGCGTCTGCATCGCCAACATTTAGCACATTATCTAGATCATCTCCCCCAGAGATTCTAAAAAAATTCTTTCTGATCGCGGCGCAACTTGCACTAACATTGTTACCATCGTAAAGACAGTCGTTACCTTCAGTCGTATATGCGAGACATAATCCCAATAGGGCGTTATTTAGCCCTAAATTATCACATTCATCAGCAGCGAATAAATATTAAGTGAATACCCCCAGCACAACGATTAGCCCGATTGGTATCAGCTTTTTCATGATAGATAGTCCTTATTCAGTAAGTGGATTTCCATTTCCTTCTTTCCGGCCCCTCTTAATTGTATAGACCGACCATTCAGAAGATGTTGCTTGTAGAATCATCTGATCTCCAGACTCCCCCTCAAGACTAGCAAGTATCACTTGCAATTTTTCGTCAGACAACCAAGTAACCCCTACAGGGCCTTGACTGTCTGGGAATATATTGATTTCAATTAATGGTTTTTCCCGAACGGGGATAGACCATATTTGCACTGTATTTGCACTGTATCCTGCATCAATATCAAATGAAGCGACGGCAAAAGCAGTATTTGAAGGATTTAATATGGGATAGCTTAACAGGCGAACTTCATGTCCATCAGCTATAGAAATCAGCAGTAAACTCCAACCTTCATCTAGAATCTCCAGAACTAGATAGTATGAACTAACAAAACTGCCTACGAAAGCATAGCTGTGGTTTGCAAAGCCAATGGCAGGTTCGTTGTTCTTAAAGCACCGCGTATCGCGCTCTAGTAAAGGCAAGCACAAACTGTCATCAGTACGTAATATTTCCCATCTACTCGAAAGCAATGCCTGATTTTCAATTTTTGTTCCGCAGAGGAACATCCCCTCATAGGGACTACATAGGGCAGGGAAAATATAGTTTATTTGATAAGGTTTCTCAAAACCAAATACATGCGATATAGGCTGGATTGAAACTATTAACAATCCTACATAGGTAAGCATGAAATAAAATCTACTCGACCTGGCTTTAATACTAAAGCCGCAAAGCATCAAATTATTCATAACCACATGCCAACCTCCGTGTTGTCTTGCCACTCTACCAATTGCACAAGAAAAATTATATGCTGATGAAGTTGAGTATATGGTTCATGCACAAAAAATTCATCTTGTGGGCAGTATTTGCGTCGTTGTCGCCTCCTAGTACAGCCTGTAGTACCTTATACATTGACCAGAAAATATGCCATCACATGGATTCAAGCACTTCCACCATTGGTAAATACTTCTTTGCGTCTGTCGCAGACTGCCCGAAAAAAAGCGTTGTCATTGAGCTCACACGCATAGACAACAACGCTGAAAAAGCTGTCAACATTCTCTTTTCATACGAAGACTGTGCTCAAAATAACTTCACAAGTGCGGAGGAATTGCTTTGTAATACGCTCAAATGCCGTTTTAGTCGATAAATGTGCAACTTGTATAAATAGGTATGAATACCAATTTTAGCGTTCATAATACGGTTATATAAAATGCACATAATAATAAGAACAAAGACAACCACGATCGAATTCAACATCAACCCCAAAATAGCCTCATTGCTTCTCTAGGCGAGCCAGCCCTTAAGCCTGCGATCTACATGAAGACCAGGATGAAGTGAGTTATTCCGTCTGCACTAGGGTATACGGATACAGGCACAAAAAACCCGCCTCGGTGGGCGGGTTTTTGCATCGTCGCGGTGGTAAGTCGCTCGGGTATCGCGCTGAAGTACGTAACTAGTAAAGCAATGTAGATGAGATTGTATTAGTTCCTCATTAAAGTTTCAGTACTGTAATCATCATATACATTTTGAGGGCTCAACTGCTGAGTGCCAGGATTTTGATTATTATCTTTTATTAATCTCGCCCAAATTGGCACGCAACCTGCCGATGTATCCTGAACTAAGGAACAACTTTCATCATAAAAATTACGTCCATCCCAATCGCCAGAACAGTGGTCTGTCCTAACATGTTGAGTGCGAGAAGAATCTGTATAAATTGCTATATCAAAATCGATATAATTTGATTGAAACGAGCCATCAATATCGAAAAATAATGGTGTCCCAGTGTAATCATTACCTGATGCGCTAGTATGAACATCGCCTTTATTAAGCTTTAAATCGTTAAAAAATAATACTGGCGGACGCCCTTCGCACCCTATTTCACCATCAACAATCAACTGACGTTCTTCAACATAAAACTCATTATTTTCTTCAAGAAGGTTTGTACAAAGAAATCTAGGGCCTGCTTTTATAGTCGTGTAATCTATTTCAGCAGATTTATCAGCATAACCTTTAACAAGGTTCTTTGTGTAGCGAATTAATACTGGCGCATTTTGTAGCACACAGGTTGGAAATGCATTGCTACGATAGGTTGCGGTTGTGTTGAGTGAAACACTATCACAAGAAGATTTAGGAAAGCCTTTTCCAACGATTTTATTCCAACCAGATAACGCTAACCAATCGTAACTGGGTTGACTACTAAAATAGTTACCTGATGCACAAGCTGATGCAGGATCCCTGCCATATCTCACTCGTTACCGAATTAACATCCAAATTAATAGGATCATCGTACCATGTTCGTAAATATGCATGAACAGTCCACTCTGAATCAGCTGCCTCAGCTAAATGTTTAGTTGCAACTGTGTATTCGCTTGTTCGGTCAATTTTTTTTGAGGATTGACCGTATATAAGCCTTCTATTATTAGCGATTCACATGTGTACGGATCATAGGCTAGTTCTTTGGTAAAGATTCGCTCTCCTGCCTCGAGTCGCATCGTATTATTAAACTTACAATTCCCGTTCTCTGTTGTACTTCCCTTTCTTATGTAACGGTTGCTTTCATTAAAGTTATCGGGATATTTGTAATAAATAACATCGCTTCCTTCAAGGCTTATTTCTTCTGCTGATAGCGGTAGTGTCCAAAAAACTAAGAGAGCAACTAGCATTAGTGGTATTTTCATATCATTTCCTTGATTTAATGCACCCAATCTAAAAAAGGCAAGGCGGTGGGCGCGTCATCGCCTAACATACTGATTATTGATCAACTTTAGAAGCCTGAGGATGATATGTAAACCAAAGAACCTCAACACACAATATAATGGTTAAAAATCCAATATGCAGGGTTGTACACCAAATAGATGAACACTGGGTTATCTTGCTTATCGAAACGTAATATCACTGTATTGGCCGACTCGTACAATGCATCACCTGCCTCAAGTGTTTGAACGGGCTGTCCTTCAATTTGATAGATCACTGTTCCTTCTAGGGTATACGGATGCAGGCACAAAAAACACGCCTCTATGAGCCCGTTTGGGTGGACGGTGCAGAGTTCGTGTCTTTGACCACATTTAACTAAGATCAGGGAGCAAGCATATCTTTACAGGGCATTGAAGCCCGCATTCTCTGAGGCGCTGCCTCACGTTCTATGATCTGTAGCCCTACTGCTTGCTATCAATAACTAAAAAGTACCGTCAAACTGAATACACACTAAAAAAAATAAAAATATATAAAAATATACTGAAACGAGCACAAAAGCCCACCTCGGGGGCGGGTTTTTTTTCGTCGCGGTGATAAAGCGCCGCGCATATCGTGCTGAAGTAAATAACTAGCTGATAAATCATATGTTTCTTTGGTTTATTTTGTCAATTACACACATCTAAAAACCATTATTTTAAAAAAAGACCGTCTTGAGTGATTTGTTAAGTCTTTATTATTCAACAACATAGATAAAAATAACGCTTGTAGTTCGCTACGAATGGCCACTACCCTAGCCGTTCAAACCACACTGAAAAAGGGCAGGAATATGTTAACCAAGACTAAACTGACAACCTTTGCATTGGCTTTCGCCGTGGGTATTACGGCTTACGCTGGCGACTATCAAGAGCACATGGACGCAGCATCAAAAGCTCAGGATGCTCGAATCACAGAGGGCAAAAAAGGAAACGGCATAGGTGCTCTCAGGCAAGGAAACAAGGAAAGAACAGAATTTAATCGCGCTATAGAGACTAATCATCCCCACAACAAAGAGACTGGCGAGCATGAAGATGGGTCGCCAGGGTAGTAAAACCTCAATTCCCCATCCCTAAGAGGGGGTTTTTGTTTGAACTAGGGTATACGGATACAGGCACAAAAAACCCGCCTCGGTGGGCGGGTTTTTGCATCGTCGCGGTGATAAGGCGCTCGGATATCGTGCTGAAGTACGTAACTAGTTAATAGATCTTATAACTTTTCACCCTAAGTTGCACTGACTTAGCCTGAGTGCCTATTTCTGATGGTATTTTTATTCAAAAAAGCTTTGAGCCTTACAAAGCAATCGCTATTCTAACCTCTCAAACCACACTGGCGGGGTGATTCCCGGATCTTGGCCCTTGTGTGGCAATTTAACCTTAAGTCGGGCTGAAGTGCGTAACTAGTCGCGTTTTTTTGCTGGAACGGTACCGCCAAGACAACCGCGAAGCCTCGACTCCTTGAAACTGAGGAGGTTTCAATGATTGATCTCTGGTCAATCGCTGGAATTGTAGTGCTTACCCTCGCCCTTGCGGGTGGTGTTAAAGTCTCTTTTGGAGACATTAACATCGGTAATACTACGAAGAAAGACGATGACTAAAAACTACGGTTCCCCCTCCTTGTGAGGGGGTTTCTGTTTGAACTAAGGTATACGGATACAGGCCCACAAAACCCACCTCAATGGAGTTAGTGAGTTATACAGTTGATCGTATCACCTACCTGGCGGCACTGAGTCTGCTGAACAGATGGCAATAGACAATTACACAGTTTTAATTACATTCTCTATTCAGGTCTATGGGAACTGGTTTTAAAAAAAGGCATTAAAGATATTTAAGCGCCTTTTTAATTGCATCTAAGGTTCCAGGCTTGAAGACACGGTTATTATTACTATCTACAACATCACCACGCTTACCCACAGAGAGCTTCCATTCGCTGAGGAACTCTTCAGATACCAAAAACTGTAAAGCCCGTTGCTCGGAATCGCTCAGTCGGTGATCGACTAGCCCTCCCTTACGATCATCAACGACGATAGTAGTATCAGGGGGGACGATTTCACGTACTAGCCGCTTTGCCTCAATTAACTCAGACTCTTGTATCGAAACTAGTAATTTCAGCTTCGGATCTTTGATTTCATGAATCCAGGTATCAGCCTTCGTCCGACGTCTTCGTGAACCCACATTAGTTGTACATTCCGCAAAAGACTTTATCAGCGCCTGATAAGGCTCACCCGTCTTGTTACGTATTGTTTGTGCCCTAGGAACCCCTCTGCCTTCCCCCAACCGAGATATGCTACTGTAAGAGAAATCAGCTACACCCTGATCCATCTGTTCTTGGCACACCGCATAGATGGCATCTAGAGTTTTAGAAACCCTGTCAGTCGCATTGCTCTTGAGCTTTTCCAATATATCACCGGGGGTCATATAAATTCCCTCATAATCCTCCTTGACCACTCTTCTCTATGAACTCTTGCTTAGGTTCAATAATCAAACTTATTTCAGTTTGCGTGACACGCTCATCTGGTGACAAATCTTCCAAACACAACCTTCCATCAACCAGTGCGTCCACCTTTTTCCAACTTTTTAATCTGTCTAGCATTAAGCGTGTAATCTGATTACCAATAACTAACTGTTGCTGCTTATCTAGTAAGCACATATTTATTGAGATTCCATTTTTAATCGCCATTTTATCCAACAACTGAGAGCGTGGTACAACAGCCATTTCCGGTGACGTAGACTGGTATATTTCTGCATTCTCACAAACCTCAGAAAGTTGGCGAAACAAAGACGATTCTTCAAAGCACACATCAAGCTCATGATCGCCTTGAACAATCAGCTTTGTCTTGGATGCTTCATCTTGTGATTCATTGTCCACTACCTCTTCATTCACTAGCGCCCGACATTGTTTTAGAAAGCGTGACACCTTATTCATATCACACATAAGAACGTCCAATTTCTTCGCTGCGCTCTCCAACTCTGACAATGTTTTTCTTTTTTTAAGCTCAAGATTATTCTTTTGCCCAAGATCAAAGTCATCCCCATGCAGCTCTGCATCATAAGCTAAATCATCTTGTCGGTTTATCTCTAGTTTTATATCACCAGCTTCTTCGTCAAGTTTACTGTATTGCTCATATTGCAGATGGCTAGCTAATGATATCTCATTACCCAACGACAGCAATCCACCAACAAATGCCGGCCCCATAATGAAATGCCGACACTGCAAGCAATTCTGCTCCCCCAAATATCCGCACCTCACTGGCGCTCTAACCCTAGAGTTATCGATAGTCGGACCACCATCTGAGCATCTCTGCCCCCCATATGGACAAATACCATAATCCCGGAATGAATAGTTGCCAACAGGTGTATCGTTAGACAATAAAGCTAGAGCATCACTCGATGTAGCAATGAGTTCATTCTTTATCTCATCAATTCTCCCTTGCTCTATCATCCTTTGTGCAGCATAGCTCTTACTCACCATTGCCTTTTTTTCGCCTTCAGAAAAGCGCTGACGTAGAGTCTCTGAGCCTATCTTGCAATAGTAAATGGTCATCACAATAGATGAATGGCCAGCCACTTTCATCAAGATCTCCAAAGGCAACCCAAACTCTTCCACAAATGCTGTTATCAGGCTTACCCGCATACTATGCGGAGTGTACCGACTCTTAAATCTGGATATAGATTTTGGACTCCCCCCCATGAATATTGCCAGCTCAAGATCTGAGGGCTGACTATGAAAAAGTGCCGCTGCAAGCTTGGAAGCTAACCGCCCGGAAAAATGACTAGGTTCCTCGTCGCCAAAATCCCGAAACAGAAAACAATTACTACCCTTAGCTAGCCGCTGATTCTCATTAAGCGATGTCCTCTGACATTCAACCCAAGGCATCACTCGTTTTATAGGATTATATTTCTGCTGCCATTGGCGAAGCTTAATCATCCAATAAGCCAGTTTTTCAGGTATCCATGCAACACTATACCCATCCCCATTAAAACTGGATTTATTCGTCGTCAGATGCATCCCTATTTCGCCATCGTCGTATCGCTTAACAAAACCCTGCTCAATAGTTTCACCCGCCAATTCCCCAGTATTATTTACCCAGCACACGCCACCACTATCAGTAACGACAGGAAGCAGCTCATCTGCCTCACCTGAATCACTGTAAGCAACTTGTCGCCCCCTGGCTGGGACAGACATAATTGCATAGGTATGCAGCCAACTTACTGGGGTCCATATTTGGGTTTTTCCATCCTTATTTCTAAAGACACAATCCTTATCATCAGGGTCAACATGAGAAGGATTGATATCTACCCAGTCAATATCAAATTCATGCAGGCGCGATAAATCCGATAAAGTTTTAGATTCAGCAGGTATAATCCATTCCCTTGCTGAAGAAACATACTGATAAGCAAGAGCATGTTTCACAGATTCATTTGCCTGGCTACCAGGAGACTCTTCCCAATCTACCTTAATATTTAAAAATGGATTATAGGCATTTAACGCAACCACTAACTCGCCAGTTTCCTCATCCTCATCTGTCAGGTTTTCAGATAGTATGTAATCAAGGAACTCATTCACTGACACAAGTGTTTTTCGCGAAACAGCAAAGGACGCATTTTCATCAAGCCAATCCCTAAATGGCCGAATATCTTTTTTTTCAGATACTAAAAACTCTTCAGGGGATAAACCAAAGTTATTCCCCTGTATATAGACACGAACAAAACGGCACAAATGCGATTCTTTTGACCTACCTCCCTTTGCAAACTTAAGAAACTCTTCAATTGACTTCCTCCATTTTTGATATGGGCTCCGAATATACCTGGTCTTAAAAGGTTCATTCTTGCCAAAAAAAACATACCAATTTATCCATCCCTTATCTTCATAGACTTCGTGAGGACTCAGAGGCAAACGTAAATCACCCGATTCAATAATATAGGTTTTATAGTCTTTTTTTGTGTCGATATTTTCAGAAACAACCACACTACGAGCATCTTCATACTCATATAACCGGGGAATACCACAAAGATCATACCAATCAACCCATCCGTTATCTTTAAACTTTCTATCTGGGTGTGACGGAAGGGGGGGATAATTACGATATTTATTTCGGTATTCCTGACTATTTATAATTCCAAGTACTTTTACAGCATGCCGAACATCATTGATCGATTTATACTTACTAGGCATTAGAAATGCTCTAAACCCCTCCCATTCCCCCCTATATATAATATTGGGGGAACTAGATAATCTAAGGTCTTTATGCCTCTTGTCTTTATATTCAGCATAGGAACTTATTCCCAGCGCCCGCGCAGCAACCGAGGCTTCTTCCAACGTTGGATAGAACTCAACGACAGCCTTCCCTAAAAAATGTGGGTAACCATTCCATTCATCCTTGTATTTCTCATCGGGGTTACCTGGTAATCTAGGGTCGTCATGCCTCCTAGACATATATTCTACAATACGCTTTATTCCCAGAGCCTGGGCAGCTGCCGAAGCTTCTGCCAATGTCGGATACGGCTCAACTACAGTTTTTCCTAAAAACCTTGGTAATCCTTCCCATTCATCTTTATAAATAACATTTGGCCCGCTAGGTAATCTTGGATCAGCATACCTCTTAGCCCGATATTCAGCCTGAGTCCTTATTCCTAGTGCCTGTGTGGCTGCCGACGCATCTGCCAAAGTAGGATAATACTCGACGGATTGCCCCAAGAAACTTAGAAAGCCTCCCCACTCATCTTTATAAATATTTTTTGGCTCGCCAGGTAATCTTGGGTCAGCATACCTCTTAGCCCGATATTCAGCCTGAGTCATTACTCCCAATGCCTGTGCAGCTGCTGAAGCTTCTTCTAAAGTAGGATAAAACTCGATAGATCGCCCCAAAAAACTTTTAAACCCATTCCATTCATCTCTATATTTCTCACGAGGTGAGCTATGTAATCTTGGATCGCTACGTCTCTTGGTCTTATATTCAGTCTGATTCTTTATCTTCAATACCATTGCAGCATCTGAGGCTTCTGCTAACGTTGGATAAAAAGTAACAGCTACTTTTTGTAAAAATTTGGGGACCCCTTCCCATTCATCCGAATATTTATTCTTAGGATTACTTGGCAATCTAGAGTCTTCATGCCTCTTAGCTTTATATTCAGATATAGTCCTTATACCTAGGTTATGTGCAGCAGCTGAAGCCTCTGCCAAAGTCGGATAGAGTTCAACAGTGGTTTTGTTCAAAAAATGTGGAAATCCTTCCCACTCATTTTCATACGTATCTCTGGGATAACCAGGCAGTCTCGGATCACTATGCCTCTTAGCCTGATATTCAGCCTGAGTCATTACTCCCAATACCTGTGCAGCTATTGAAGCTTCTTCTAACGTAGGATAAAACTCGTTAGATCGCCCCAAAAAACTTTTAAACCCATTCCATTCATCTCTATATTTCTCACGAGGTGAGCTATGTAATCTTGGATCGCTACGTCTCTTGGCCCTATATTCAATATTGGTCCTTATTCCCAATGCCTGTGCGGCAGCTGAAGCTTCTTTTAACGTAGGATAAAAATTGCCAGATCGCCCCAAAAAACTGTTAAACCCATTCCATTCATCTCTATATCTCTCACGAGGTGATCTATGTAATCTTGGATCGCTAAGTCGCTTGGTCTTATATTCAGTCTGATTCTTTATCTTCAATACCATTGCAGCATCTGAGGCTTCTGCTAACGTTGGATAAAAAATATCAGCAATTTTTTGTAAAAATTTTGGGAACCCTTCCCAATCCGAATATTTATTCCTAGGTTCACTTGGCAATCTCGAGTCTTCATGCCTCTTAGCTTTATATTCAGATATAGTCCTTATACCTAGGTTATGTGCAGCAGCTGAAGCCTCTGCCAAAGTCGGATAGAGTTCAACAGTGGTTTTGTTCAAAAAATG
>Ga0209826_1001885_pt1 | contig 14194 bp, 11 predicted proteins | sample GOMGulsemesocosm_5_FD_184637 | JGI IMG/M metagenome (GOLD analysis project Ga0209826, IMG submission 184637) | Methane-oxidizing microbial communities from mesocosms in the Gulf of Mexico - GOM15C Gulf of Mexico (SPAdes) (version 2) | ecosystem: Environmental > Aquatic > Marine > Cold seeps... | reverse complement strand
CGGCTTCTGCCAAGTCTTGATCGCCTGGCTGCTGTTCCTGCTGCCCCTTCCAGCGGTAGAGCAGGTTGGTCGCAACACCCAATGATTTAGCCGCTTCGGCTACCGAGTAGCCCTGCTCACGAATCAAAGCTACGGCCTCCTCTTTGAACTCTTTTGGATACTGCTTGTAGCTGCGTTTTTGTCCCATGCTGACACTCCAATCGTTGACAGATATTGTCTCTTATTAAAGTGTCCGGTGCATTCAACCAGAACACAATAGGTCGGTTTTCTACATGGGGGCGTTTGTACTTTTAAAAGTAGTGTTTTTTCTGAGGACGGTTTTCAGCCGTCACCGAAGTGAAAGTAGTGGAGACCTGAGTAAGGATAAAGAATTCAGTTGTCGTGTGTCACGTCGTTAGCACTTGTTGATTAAACAAGGAATGTGCGCATGTGTTATCGCTCATTTACTTAGCTAGAAAAGGAGTGGCGGTGTAGAGTCGGTGATATTTTCACTGTGGAATAGGTAAAAATTTAGACTGCTTATGGTGATCCTTTCTGTTGGACCTATTCAGGAGCAGTGCCTTTCAATTAGTCCTTGCCATTGTTTAATGACAGAGTCTCGGGTGAAGTCTTGAGCTCGTACTTTTGCCTGCTTTCCGTAATGATCGAGCAGTTGTGGTGAGCGCAGCATGGTAATTATAGCTTCGGCCAGAGCGGCTTCTGCTGTGGATAATGGTGCACCCGCGGGATAATCTTGGAGTTGTAGCGAGGGAGTGAGAAGTCCGTACTTCACCTGCTCTGTGTGCTTTGTTTTTTGGTTGTACACGCTGTCTGGGGCTAACAGCTCTCTCGGGCCTGAGTGACAATCGGTCGCAATAACAGGCCGTCCCAAACCCATAGCTTCCAGCAGGGCGTTGGGAAAGCCTTCGGCACGAGAGGGAAGCACAAAGAGTTTACAGCGCTTGACCCAAGAGTAGGGGTTGCATTGAAAACCGGCCAGAGTAACGCTCTCTTCAAGATTGAGCTTGTAAATCAATTGCTGTAGTTCTGAGTTTAGCGGGCCGTCGCCGACAATCACTAGGCGAATATCGGGGAGTGTTTTTATAGCCCTGGAAAAGGCACGAATAAGTGCCCGCTGCCCTTTGACTGGGACTAGGCGGCCACAGGTCAATAGACTGTTGCCCTGTAACAGTGTCTCCGCTTCAGCGCCAGGGCTTTGCTGGGACTGCTCGAGCATTTCAGGAGCGAAAAAGTTATTGATGACGGATATGGGGGCTAGATTATTCGGGAATAGTTTTTGAAAATCCTCGGCGGCTTCAAATGCGTTGAAATTAATGTTGTTTGCGCGACGGAGTAGAACCCTGTAACCGATTCGAACAAGGCTCCGCTTGAGAGGGCTCTTATCCTTTAGGGCCATGGACAGGTGCTTGCGAATGGAAATAATGCGCGGCACCTTCGTGTTGCCGAGTAAATTGAGTATGTTGGCGCGCTCCATAAAGCTAATCACCAGCTCTAGTCGGGCCTGCTTAATCTCTCGTTCCAGGCGTCGGTGTAGGAATGGAAAAGCTAGAGCTTTACGCAGGGTGCTCTGATCTGCTGAGCCACTGCCCAGCAGGGTGATGGCGTTCCTGACTTGCGCCTGCTCCTGCTCTGAACCTGGCAGGCTCATGCTGAAATCACTGCCCAGACAGAAAAGCCTTACTTGGTGTCCCTGATCTAACAGTGCCTTCAGGAGTGCCAGAGCCATGCGTTCTGCGCCACCGGCTTCCAGAGTGCCTATAACTATACCTATGCGTTTGTCCTGTGATTGCGTTGTGTCGGCGTCAGACATGCTGGTTGCCTCGTGGACTCTTGTCTGTGAGGGCAGCCTTGGGCGTGGAATCAGAGGTTTGAGTCAGTTTACTGTTCGCGAAACGTACGGCTGCTGTAGATAGGGGGAGTATCATCAGAAAGTACTTGTGATCCAGGCCACTCTTAATCAGAAAGTAGAGCATGACTGCTAGCAGGCTGAGTTTATAGGCCGCACACAGCTGGGCTTCGGATTCAAAGCCGTGTTTCATCAAGCGCTTTTCTGATGAGTGGAAGCCATAGAAGGCTCGCCACATTAGCAAGAGAAAAGCGGTTATTCCAATGATTCCAGAACCAACGCTGACCTCTAGGTAGGTGTTATGGGCGGGGCGCTCTTCCATCTTGAATTTTTTGGTCTCTTCGGATCTTACCCAGATCTTTTTAAATACATCGGTACCCCAGCCTATTAGGGGCCGCTCTTCAATCGCGTCCATCGCTACGATGACATAGGACGAGCGGCGGTCGAGGGATTTATCCTGGGTGCCTTCGGTAATCAGTGAGGCCTGTCGAATGAAAAACTCTTTAGGGATCACCGAGGCCGCAACTATGACCCCGGCGCCTGCGATAGCGACCACTAAACCTAGATGTTTGGGTTGAAACTTCTTGCGGTACTGCAGCACCAGTAGAATGGAAATGAGAATGATACTGAGGAAGCCACCGCGCGATACCGTGCTAATCATACCGAGAAACTGCAGGCCAGCTAAGGCAATACCTGTCATTCTCATTTGAGGGGTCTTGGCATAGACGGCCCAGTGAACCATGACGGGAAACACAAACACGCACATGAGGGCCATGTTGTTAGCGCTGATGCTGCCTCCGTAGGCTCGCTCGCCCTGGATCTGTGAAAAAATCTCGACATTGGCGAAGTAACCCAGTGCTGACATGAGTGCCCCAGCCCCCATGCTGACCCCAAGAGTGAATGGCATGGTTTTTTCAAAACCGGTGTCGCTAATCATCAACCCAGTGATGACAATAAACAGAAAGCCCATTAATAAGCTGATGAGGCCGGATAGGGCTTGCTCAGGAAAAGGCGAAACTAAATAAGCAATAAAGTTGGCTAGTAAAAACAATACTAGTGGGCTCCAGATACTACCGCTTAATCGCCTGGGGGGCTGTTTTTGTATGACGAGATAAGGGGCTAAAAAAAGAACCAGCAAGGCTGTTAATAGCCAATCGATTTTGATATCTGCGATGGGCAGCTGTCGCCAGCGAAAGAAGGGGATAGAGGCAATGATTACATAAAACATGGCCTGTAGCAGCGGGTGATCATAGGCTTCTTGGTGAGAGGGACACTCTTGTGTTTGTAATGTAGGCGTCTGCTCGCGAGGCGGGCGCCTTAGGCTTATGCCTGCCGCCAGTTTGGCCCGTCGCTGGCGGGCTGTTGCACGGGTCATTGTCTCAAGCGTCCTTTAGTATTTGGGGATTGAGAAGAGGTAGGGTAAATCTGTGTTACTGACGTCTTCAGGGCGCTTTAGGCGATGGTCAAAGAATTCAACGAGAAAGCCTAGGGTAATGCCGAGGATTAAGCCAATAATAATGGCCGTTGGCAGTATGCTGGTGGCTATAGGGAATATAGGGCTGGGGTTGGCTCGTGGCGGCTCGAGAATACTGACATTAAAGTGGTGGTTGGACTTGGTTTCGCTGCGAATTTTGGCCTCGCGGTAACGGGTTGCAAAGGTCTTGTAGGAGTCCTCCATTACTTCGCGTTCTCGATCAAGGCGGCTGGCCTCTGTCACCGAAGCGTTGAGGTTGCGGTTTTCGTCAATTAACTGCTGTATTTTATCCAAGAGTTTGGTGACTTTCTCGTCGGTGCTGGCCAGTTCGCTCCGCTCCCTAGCTACGTTGCGCTCTACCTCTTGGTGAAATAGGGTATACATACGGTCGAGCTGCTGACGAATGGTTTGAACCTCGTGACTCTGATCTGAGAATATACGACGTTTGTCCTCTAGGTCGATCAATAGCTTTTGAATTTTCTTTGCAAAATCGCCTAGGTCTAAATTGTGGATGGTAGTGAAAAAGTTAAAGTCTTTTTCCTCTAAATTTTTCTGCAAAAAAGCGACATAGTTTTTCTTTTCTATTAGTTGATTTTCTTGGGAGCTAAGCTCTGTGGCTAGTTTAGCTTGTCGTAGGTTATTGCTCTTGATTTTATCTCTCAGCTCTTTGGCTGTGCTGCCGCCGGTAAGCGATAGGGTTTGCTGCTCCAGTTCATCCAGTCCCGTGCGGAAGCCGTCGAGTTGATTTTTGAAGAAGCTGACGGTACTGCGTGGATTGAAAACTTCGCGGCGGCGCAATAAATATTGCTCAAGCGCGGCAGCCAAAATGAGTTCGGCTTCTGCCGGGTCTTGCCAAGATGTAATGATACGAATGACGTTGGTACGGGGCACCAATTCGGTTTTAAGGCTTTTTTGAACATCCTTGATGAGATTGCTGCGTGACCTTGGGGAGTCGCTGTCGAGCGCTAGGTGATTATCGCTCACTAACTGGGATACGGTATTGGCAATGACTTGGGGGGACTGCAATATTTGTATTTCGGAGAAAAGGTCGGTTTCGAGGAATGGGTCGATTTCAGCGTTAACTTTACCCAGGCTGTCTTGAGCTTGCAGAACATTGCTGCCTTTGATAATCAAAGCCCCCTTGGCTTGGTAGATTGGGGGCAAGACCACAACCATGAGCAGGCCGATACAGAGCGCGGCCAGCGTCATACCGAGAATGATGCCCTTACGAATAAAGAATATGGTGGCAAATTCACGTAAATAGTCTTGGGATTGCATGGCTCGGCTCTGTAGTTATCAGTGTTATTCTAGTGGGCTTAAGTTATAGGTCTTTACTGGCAGAGAGGCCTAGTCCGCGGAAGAAGGTGATGTCACCGACTTCACGCATTAATTGCGCCGCGCTGGAAATATTGTTGCGCGGAATGAGTAAAACATCTTCAGGCTGTAAGTAGAAATTCAGTGCTTGGGCGCCAAACTTGGACATGTCGCGCATATTGAAGCGATGTGCTTTGAGGCGATCCCCTGCACGTCGGAAAACAACGACCGTTCGGGTCTCTGCCTCGCGGGTATAACCTCCTGCTTGCGCGACAGCCTGAGCGACACTGATGGGGCGGTTAAGCTGGTAGGTACCCGGCTTGTTTAGCTCCCCGAGCAGGTAAATATTAGTGCCTGTTTGTTCGTGCATAAACAGGCCAACCTTGAGCCCGGGCATGTATTCAACGTAGTCCTGGTTCAGTTCTTCATAGACCTCTTTGATACTGCGGCGCGCAACATAGTAGTCGCCAAGCATCGGGAAGGTGGCGTAGCCGTCGGGGCGTACGGTGATGAGTTTACTCAAGCCTCGACCGGCAGTACGTAGGTCATTACGCAACTGCTCTACCCGAGTGTTGAAGTTACGAATGGTGACATAGATGTCTGGTTGCTTAAGGTATTTCTTGTAGGATTCTTCCAGCTCTTGGGCTAGCTCATTGGCGGTTTTACCTATGACCTTGTAGGAGCCTAGGTAGGGCAAACTGATAGTGCCGTCGGGTAGCACCTCTTGCTGCTGGTCTAGTGCCGGAACAGTCACAAATTTGATGTCCAGTGCGTGATAAAGGGTGATGGTATAGTCGTCTATAAGGCGGCGCTCTAAGTGGTAGACAATATCGAGAACATCACCGGGGGCAATACTGTAGCTTTCGAACACAGGTGAGTCGGAGGTGATTTTTAATGTCGTCAGTTGTTCTCCCGGCAGCCCTCTGGTGTGGTCGATGGTATCAGTAAAGTCGAACTCATCGCTGTTGCTGTCATCGTCGTAGGGGCTGCCGTTGCTGCAGCCAAGTAGGCCAAGCAGAGTCCAGCAGACGATCATGAAGCGCAGGTTCTTATATGTTTGCTTGGTCATAGTAGTGTCTAGGGCTTTAAATTAGTTTTGCGCAAATTATACGCAGATCAACGACATCAGCGTGATAACCATTTGTAAATTTGTTTGGGAATGTGAAAGCGGCGCTTGTTCAGAGCGATGCCCAGCACTTCGCCGCCGGAGCTGTGGATTTTTTCGGCGGCACTTTGCACGACATCCCATTTTGTTTCCTCGCAGGCAACGACCAAGACTAGGCCGCCAAACAATGGCGCTAGGCGAGAAGCGTCGGCTGAAGTCAGTACTGAAGTGGAGTCAATAATAACGTAATCGTAAGCGCGTTCGACAGTGTCCAGCAGTTGCCCCAGCTGAGATCGCGACAGGCTGCCTCCGTCGCCCTCGCCTGCACTCATAAAATCCAGCCCTAGGGTGGCGCTGGGGTGCAATGCTTGCTCGAGGCTGCAGCGGCCATCGAGCAGATCCTGCAGGCCATTGTGCAGTGGCGAGGCGAAGAATTTGTGCAGTCGTGGCTGGTTTATATCGGCGTCGATTAGCAGTACTCGACGCTCGCCATTGAGAGTAAGTCCATAGGCGGCAGAGAGGGCGGCAGTTGTTTTCCCCTCGCCGTTAAAGCAGCTGGTAAAGCAAATCGAGGTAGCTTGTGAGTCTGTAGCGGCTAGATTGACTTGCAGCATGTCCAGCTCACGGCTGTTGCTGGATAGTTGCCTTTCTATTTTTCGTGAGAGCTCTACTTGTGCGTGTCGAGCGGTTAACTGAAGTTTCGGAAGCGCAGATTCAGTTTCCGCCACATCGTCTTCGGCTGTGTCATCAACTAATGCTTGCTCTTCTGTCGCGACCGGATCCTGTTCGTCAGAGGCTTTATACGTAGCAGTTTGCTGGTAGCGCTCGGCGTAACTGCCGGTAGGTTTAGGCTCAGAGCCTTTACTGGCAAGTTCTGCGTCGCTCGTTCGCTGCTGCAAATAACGTTCGGCGTAGGATTGTGTGCTCTCGTTCATCGTTGTCATCGTGTCTGCTAGTCTGTGCGCTGTAAGTAGGCTCTCTGTGCTAGGCCGAGGATGTTTGGTGTCGATGGATAGCTTACATGGGGATGGTGACGACGAGAATAGCGGTGATCGCCAGTACTACGACAAGGCGCCAAGCCCATATGTAGTAATCGGTGTCGGCTGTGGTTTCTGCGCCGCCCAAACATAGGTCTGCTTGTTGTGCCCAAGTTGTTTCTGGTGCTTCCGCGATAGGCGCTGTAATGACGGCAGTTTCGGGCGCGTGTGCATTGACTGGCGCGGGGAGCACTATAGCACGCATGGGGCTATCGCTATTTTTCTCTGGCTTGGGGCTTACTGCCCAGCCGAGATCACTGGCAGCCTCTTCGACGATTGCTAGGTCGATAATGTCGGCACCTAGGATGCTGCCAGTTAGTAAGCACATATCGCATATATTGTTAATGCGTCTCGGCGTGCCCTCTGTCAACTCGACGATCCGGTGAATGCTCTCGTCGGGAAATACCGGTGAACCTGAAGCGCCGGCCTCGATAAGTTGAAAGTAGATATACTCTTTGGTTTCTTCGAAGTCGAAATTCTTTAGTCTGTGGCGACGTTTGATACGTTGATCCAGAGGCTTGAGGTCGGAAGAGTGTAGCCGTTGAATAAAGGCAGTGTTAGCAAACAGGAACAATCGAATAGGAAAGAAACCCTCATGGGAGAAGGTCGACAGCAGTCTAATTTGGTTAAGCTGGCGGGCGTCGTACTCCTGAGTGTCATCAAGTATAACAATTAGTGTGCTATTTTGGTTGCCCTCAAAGTGGCGATAGATGCGATGGTGTAGCGTTTCTTCATCGCTGTGTTCGTCAACCACGCCTAGCTCCAGTGCTGAGCAGATCTGGCGCAGCACTTCTCGGTAGCTCTGCATGGGGGTAGAAATATAGGCAAAAGGTTGGTCCCCTATCGCTCTAAGGTGTTCTACTAACTTCAGGCTGAGTAAAGTTTTTCCCGCACCGTATTCACCGGTAATCATGAGGTGAGGTTCTTGGGAGTCCAGTGCAGTCGATAAAAATTGCCAGGCTCTACTGTGAATCTCTGAACCAAAGAAGAGATCTGGAGTTGGCTTATTTAGAAAGGGCTCGCCCTGGATGGCATAGTATGTTGTGTACACGTCGCTTAGTTACCTTGGTTCATTTAGGTTTGCGCCCGGCTGGTGCTGGCCGATATCATGTGCTTTTGTAAGCGGTGGTGAGCACACACTGTTGGCGCACGCCTATGTGTTGTATTGATGGGCTAGCGTGCCGTATACCTAAACACTGGGTCATCTATATATCGCCCTTATTTAAAGGGAGCATTCCCGCTATTCTTTCTTTACCCTGCCTAAAGCAAATTATTATACCCACCCCGTCTGCAGCCCGCCATATGCGTATTTTGTCGTTAGGGTGCCTTACTTGACTTGGCAATTGTTGCGATGTGGTGCTTTTTGAGGCTAGTCGATCAAATATGGCTCTATGGGCACTATCACTGTGATAGGGTTCACATAATAGAACCGAAACAATTCAATCCTATTATGTGGCGCAGATCAAGCGGATTACTTTTTTGGTGGCGAGCGAGTAGACATTGGAAATCCGTGACGGAGGTCGCAGCGTATTTTGAAGGGGGGGGGATTGAAATTCAAGCTTGTGGATCTGGTGCTCGGCGTAGCCCTGTTGGCATCTATCGCCTACGCAGTTTACGCTTCGCTTGAAGAGCGATTTGTACAGGCTGCCAAGCCGACGGTGGACGCACCTGTAGGGCAGCCATTGTTGCCGCTCTCTTATATTTGGATTGATCGGGCGCGGCTACTCTCCTTACCCACTGATGGCCCCGCTTGGGGCAATTTGTTGGCAGCGGCTCGGAAACCATTGGCCTTGCCAAACCTTGCGAACCAAGACGATAAGACCAATGTGCGGGTGCTGGCGAGGGCGCTGGTATATGCACGTACCGGTGATGAGTCGCTAAGGCAGAGTGTTATCGAAACTTGTATGTTGGCTATTGGTACTGAGGTGGGTGGGCGTACTTTGGATTTGGGTAAGGAGCTAGTAGCTTATGTGCTTGCCGCAGATCTGGTAGGCTTGCCCAAAGATCAGGACAGGCGCTTTCGGGTTTGGCTTGCGGGTCTTCTGCATACCGAGTTCCCCTCTGGCAAGACTCTGGTTTCTACCCATGAGCACCGCCCCAATAATTGGGGGACGTTTGCTGGTGCAAGTCGCTTGGCGGTGGCGGCCTACTTGGGTGACAGGCAAGAAATAGCTCGCGCGGCCACAGTATTTAAGGGGTGGTTAGGGGATGAAGCGGCTGATAATCAGTTTCGCTTTCGCAGTTTGTCTTGGCAGGCGGACCCATTCCACCCGGTAGGTATTAACCCGCCGGGGGCGACTAAGTACGGCCATTCGCTTGACGGAGTGTTGCCTGATGACCAGCGTCGTGGAGGAGGGTTTCAGTGGCCGCCGCCTCGTGAGAACTATGTCTATTCCGCATTGCAAGGAGCGTTGGCTCAGGCGGTTATTTTGCATCGCCTCGGGTATCCGGTGTGGCAGTGGCAGGAGCGGGCTTTATTGAGGGCCTTTCGTTGGCTCTATGAACAAGCTAATTATCCAGCTGAAGGTGATGATGGTTGGCAGCCTTATGTTATCAACTACTTCTATGGCGAGGAGTTTTCGGCTCCACTGCCGTCAAGGCCAGGGAAAAATGTCGGCTGGGCGGACTGGACTCATGGGCCTGCAACTGGAATGGAACGTTCTAACTAATAAATAAAAGAATGAGAGCGTATTGGGGTCGAAGTAACATGACGACAGGTAAGGGTTCGGTGAAGTTTGAGGAAGGGTTTGAGTCAATTGAGTGTGGCGATGAATTCATAAGCGTTGAACGCAGTGGTTTTTTGAGGCGAATGGATGGCTTGTTTGAAAAGCTGTTGTCGCTGCTGTTGCTGTTGCTGGCTTCACCACTGTTTATGATCTTGCCGCTATTAATCCGTTTGCAAGATGGAGGACCCGCGTTCTATCGCGGTGAGCGTTTGGGAAAAGGTAAAAAACCTTTTGATATGTACAAGTTTCGTACGCTGGTGCCTGATGCTGAAAGTAGGCTGGGCGGGGAGCTTCTGAATCATGGGCACAATTTAAAAACTCCCTTGGGGAGTTTCTTGCGCGATGTTCGCCTCGATGAGCTGCCTCAGTTATTTAACGTACTGCGTGGCGATATGCGCTTTTTTGGCCCGAGGCCTGAGCGGCGCGCGGTTTACGAGGAGCAGTGTCAGCATATCCCGGGCTATGATCAGCGTTTTACGGTCAAGCCGGGCGTCATCGGTTATTCTCAGGTGTTTACTCCCCACAGCACGCCCAAGCGACTGCGTGCGAGCATAGATAACAACTACACTCGCCGGCAGAAAGGTATCTTCGCGGACTTAGGGATGGTCATCTTTACCTTGATGTTTCTTGGTTTGGACATGCTGAATAAAAGTGCTCGCCTAGTGGTAGAGCGTAGCCTGCTGTTGATGCGCCTAGGCAAGGTGCGTGAGCGTCGTGGAGCTGACCGTGTGCGACCTAAGGGGAGCGTGGTATCTCTCTATCAAGGGGAGAAGGGGGTATATTCGGGGCGGATAAAGTTGGTTGATATCAATGAAGGCCATATTCAAGTGCGCGTTGAGCGCCCCCTTGACGACACACCGCTGTTTTTACGCTTTCAAATTAGCAGCGGTAGCCGTTGGTTTGACTCTGGTAAGAATAAGGCAGCTAGTTGTACGGCGGCGATCAGTCACGTTAGGAACTTGCCTTCAGTCGATGGCTTGGCCTACTCCTATGTGCTTAAGTACTCCCCTGTATCTGAGCTCAATCGTTATCTGATAGATAAGTATTTGATTGGTAGTAGTGTTCTTTAAATCGTGGGTTGCTTAAGTGATTTGAATGAATGCGTTGATGGATGGCCTGTATTTCACATGATCCAGCTCCAATTTTTTATGTTTTATAGCGGTTATCGAGTGTGAAGTGGCCGCGCGTTTATCTTACTGTTACACGGAAATTACCATGCGACTCGAGAAAACCGATTATATTTTGCTAGCCATTTTGGGGTTTTCTCTGCTGTTTGGCGTTTTTAAATTGTTAATGGTGGATCGTGCAGACCACTCCTCGCCTACCGTAATGCCGTCTCCTGAATTACCTATCGCAGTGAATACTCTTGCTCCTAAGAGTCCAGAGTTCCCCGTGATTGAAAGGGCGGAGGATAGACCTGTTTTGGTGGATGCCGCCGAGGATGAGCGACGTTTGGAGGCGGCCTTGGAGGAAGAGGTACCGTTGTTGTCTTCTGCCGGTCGTGCGAGTGATAAGCTGAATAGTTTGCTGAGCAGTGATTTCAATTCGCGCTTGAACTGGTCTTCTGTGCGTGACTATGAATTGGTTTACAGTTTGCAGGTGGGGGTGTTTAAGACCTTGGTCGATGCACAGCGTTTTGCGCGTAGCAGTGATGGCGCTGACTTGTTATGTCGCAAGAAGGATAACGGCTACTGGGGGGTTTATTATGGTGCTTATCAAAGCTTTGGTGAGGCGAAATCACACCTGCGCGATCAGAGCTTGTTAGAGCGTGTGGGCGCTTATGTGGTGAAATTGAACCGCGTTAGCTTTCAGGCTTGTGCTCTGAATTAAGTGGGGGGGGCGTTTTTACTCGTCTATCCGAAAGGCAATAAGATGGTCGGCTTCAATGTTGATGCCAACGAAATCGCCAATTTGGTAGTCGTGGTGGCTGGGGAAGGCCGCCACGACTTGGCTTCCGGTCGATAGTTTTAAGGTGTATAAACTTGAGGCTCCAGCAAATACCTTGTGCATTATTTCCGCACGTTTGACGCTGCTGTCCTCATGAATAATATCGTCGGGCCTGAGTAAAACTTCAACGGGGGTATCGGGTAACCAGTCATAGCAACGGTTACCTTGAATCATGCCTATCTCTGTAGCAACCGTAGAACCATCTAAAAGATGCCCAGGGATAAAGGCGCCCTGGCCTATAAAATTGGCGACAAAGCGAGTCGCGGGCTCGTGGTATAGGTCGAATGGGGGCGCCCACTGCTCAATACGCCCCTGATTAACGACACCAATTTTATCGGCGAAGGCAAAAGCTTCTTCTTGGTCGTGGGTAACCATGATCGCGGTAATGTTTCTGGATTTAAGAATTTCTCGGACTTCAATCGCAAGGTTTCGACGTAAATCGACATCCAAACTTGAAAACGGCTCATCCATTAGCAGCATACTGGGGTTGGGTGCCAGCGCGCGCGCGAGTGCCACGCGCTGTTGTTGGCCTCCAGATAATTCATGTGGGTATCGGTTCCCGAGTTCGGGAAGTTTTACCAGTGCGAGCATTTCTTGGCAGATGTCTTCTTTGGCGCCTTCGGTCATTCCTTTAAGGCCGTAGGTGATGTTCTCGCAGACGCTGAGGTGTGGAAAGAGTGCGTAGTCTTGGAACACCATGCCGATGTTACGCTGCTCAGGCGCCAGCACTTGTTTGGTTGTGGATATGCTGCGGCGGTCAAGCTCAATGAGTCCACGGCTTATTGGGTGGAAGCCGGCTATCGCTCGCAATACGGTGGTTTTACCGCAGCCACTGGGGCCAAGCAGGCAGCAGATGTCACCACGCTGGATGTTGAGGTTGAAGTCATGTACGACGGACTGCGTGCCGTACTGGCAAGCGATATTTTGAATGCTCAGCAGGGGTGAGGTGTCGGTACTTATATCGAGAGCATTCATAAATACTTCAGCGCCGTGAGTGAGTGGATGGGCCGTATATCTACTCAGGAATTTTCCAATAGAAATTCCATGAGGGCCTTTTGCGCGTGCAGGCGGTTTTCGGCTTCGTCCCATACCACGGCTATCTTGTCATCTTCCATCAGCTCGGCGCTAACTTCTTCACCTCTGTGGGCTGGTAGGCAGTGCATGAAAACGGCATTCTCATTGGCGAGTTTCATCATCTCGTGATTGACCTGGTAGCCGTCAAATTGTGCTTCACGCGCTTTTTGTTCTTCCTCCTGGCCCATGGACGCCCATACATCCGTCACAATCCAGTCGGCGCCCTTGGCGGCCACAAGAGGGTCGTGGGTAATGGTGATGCGCTCTTTGTGTTCAGCTGTGAGCTCGGCGTTAGGTTCGAAACCTTTTGGGCAGGCGATGTTTAAATGGAAGTCGCACAGGGCTGCAGCATTAATATAGGAGTGGCACATATTGTTGCCATCACCGATCCACGCGACTGTTTTACCTTTAGGCGAGCCCCTGTGTTCTACATAAGTCTGTATGTCGGCCAGTAATTGGCAGGGGTGGTAGTCATCGGTGAGTGCGTTAATGACCGGCACCTTCGAGTACTTTGCAAAGAGCTCGATTTTTTCGTGCTCAAAGGTGCGGATCATCATGATGTCGACCATCCGTGACAGCACTCGTGATGAGTCTTCAATAGGTTCGCCACGACCGAGCTGTGTGTCGCGCGGCGACAAAAATATTGCAGAACCACCGAGTTGCGCCATGCCTGCCTCGAAGGATACCCGCGTACGGGTGGAAGACTTTTCAAAAATCATCCCCAGTACTTTGCCCTGAAAGGGTTCGCCTGCATTGCCTTGGCGGTGCAAGGCTTTGAGCTCAATGGCTCGATCGATGACTTGTTGCAGTTCTTTTTCGCTGAGGTCTTTAAGCGTTAAAAAATGTCTTACCGACATGCTGGCACTTCCGTATTCGTTTGAGTTACGCAGCGTATCGCACGCTGTGGTTCTTCTTTCAGGTGTTTACGCTAGAGGGTTTCAATGAGCTTTGAAACGACCATGACCAGTTCATCAGCTTGGGCCTGAGTAATGATCATGGGTGGTAGTAGTCGAATGGTATTGCCTGCCGTGACGTTCAATAGCACACCCGCCTCGACGGCTTTTGCGACCAGCTCGGTACACTCTTGCTTGAGCTCAATGCCGATCATTAAACCTTTGCCACGGATGTTGGCGACTTTGTTGCTGTCGGCTAGTTTGGTTTTGAATGCATCGACAAGGTAAGCCCCCATCTCGGCGCTGTTGGCGATAAGCTTGTCGTTAATTATGGTTTCAACAACGGTCTTAGCGCCGGCGCAGGCGAGCGGGTTGCCGCCAAACGTTGAGCCGTGATTGCCCGGCTGTAATACTTCGGCGGCTTTGCCGCGTGCGAGACACGCACCAATCGGCAGGCCGTTGCCCAAACCCTTTGCGGTCGTCACTACGTCAGGTTTTATATCATTGTGCTGAAAGGCGAAATATTCGCCGGTGCGGCCATTACCGGTTTGAATCTCGTCGAGCATTAGCAACCAGTTGTTGGCGTCACAAATATCGCGTAGTTGGTTGAGGTAGTCGGCTCTGGGGACGTGTACACCGCCTTCGCCTTGTACCGGTTCAACTAATATAGCCACTACGTTGGTTTTATCCACAGCCTTTACGGCGTCTATGTCATCGTAGTTCACGTGAGTGAATCCGCTGACCAGCGGTGTAAAACCTGCCTTCACCTTGGGGTTGC